>Ga0308390_1002240_pt1 | contig 11928 bp, 19 predicted proteins | sample Hotspr2Sample149_FD_202358 | JGI IMG/M metagenome (GOLD analysis project Ga0308390, IMG submission 202358) | Hot spring phototrophic mat microbial communities from Mushroom Spring, Yellowstone National Park, Wyoming, United States - 20040719_149 ...
TCACCAGCAGATCCCGATGCAGATCGGGAAACAGATCACACAGGGTATCCGCCAGACAGGTCATCTCCAGGCAATGACGCAAAAGCCCCCCCGCATACTCGTGATGCCATTTTCTGCCGGCAGATGCGCGACAAAACTGTTCCATCAGTTCACCGTTGTCGAGAAATAACTGCAACAGACGTTTGAGATCCGGCTGTTGCACACTGCGCAATTTTTCAACGTACCGATCCCTGTCTTCCGCCAGATCCTGACTGGTGCCCTTTAGGTCCGCAGGATCATAATCCCCAGGGTTCAACGCAGCGATGGACTCCACCCGCACCTGCAGACGGCCCTGATAGGTTTGCACCGTGCCGCGCACGGCGATCACATCCCCCATCTCAAATAACCGGCCCATCATTTCCGCACTGTCCCAAGCCACGGCACCGATTTCACCGGTTTTATCCCGAAGGACCAGGCCCAGAAACTTACCGCCGTTCTGGCGGGAACGCAACTCTTTGCGGGCCGCCAGAAAATAATCGTTCACTCGGTCCCCTTCTCTCAATTCAATCACATATTGGCGTTTCATAATGCCTCTCCGGGAAACCGAGAACGGTCATCCCATGCCTTCATTGGTCGCTTTGTCCATTTCCTTGCGCCGTTGCTGACGCTGCTGTTCTCGTTTTTCCTCCTGCTGCCGCTGTTGTTCGGTTTTTTGCGGTTCAGGAATGGCGCCCGTGGCAGGGTCTGGTACCGCGAACAGATAGACCCGCTGTTCCAGCGCGCCGTTTCCGGTAATGCCTCCCCAGTGTACCGCATACACGCCCGGGGGCAACGGTGCCGCCGGAACAATGACGTACAGCGTATTATCCGGCGCGTCTACCGGCCGCAACGAGACAGACACCCGTTCGTCCGCCACCCAGACCGTCTGATAAAATGTATCATCCGAGGACTGCTTCTTAGCCGCGGCATCTTCGGGAGATCCGGATTTATTTACACCTGCGCGCTTGCGGGAAGACAGCACGTCCGCCGGCGTGGCGGATTCCCGGCGGAGCTGCCACAGGCGGGTCTCCTGAAAAGGCATCCGGGCTGCAATCAGAAACCGGTCCGTGGCAGGTTCAGGAAAAACATCCGGTCCGCCGACAAACAGCGGGGCATCAAGAAGTACAGATGGCGTTACGGCCAAGGCTGGGATAATGGACCCGTCATGAAGGATGAAATGAGCGGGAAGCGCACTGTCCAGCGGTCGAAATCGTCCCCTTTCCGCCAGATAGACCCCTTCCATAGACGGTACGGGCCATAGACGGGGTGTTTCAGTCATCCGGTACCACAGCCCCCCCGTGGCGGTCGGAACGGGAAGAAGGACCCGGGTATATCCGCTCTTCATGAAAACGACCGATTTGGGGAAGCCGCTCACCCTTAGCCGGTAACGCCCTAACGGGTCAGACAGACCGGGACGCAGAGACTCCTCGGCGGATGCCGTGACGGCTACTCCCGGCAGGGGCTGCCCCAGCCAGTCTTCTACCGTTCCTTCAATCACTACCCCCGGATATCCCGCGCACCCGGCAACGCAGCAAAGTACGCCCACAACGGCCGGGACGGCCCATAACATAAAGGGAATTATTCTTGCAGTCCGTTGCATTCCCGCATGAATCCGGCACCCGCGCGGGCGCTCTCCAGTGAATCCGAGGCCGACTCATCCTGCTCAACGAAATACCATTGTGTGCCTGACTGGGATGCCGCGGGAAGGATGGCATGCCAGGGCATTTCACCGCGGCCCACTTCGGTCAGCCGGGGCATACCGTCTTCCCCCGACCGCGTGTAGTCCTTCACATGAACCAGCGGACACCGGCCGGCAAAACGATGAAGGATGTTACACACCTCCACGCCGGCCAGAGCCGCCCAGCATGTATCGAGTTCGATCTGCAGATTTTCCGGATCGGCGGCAGCAAACAGCAGTTCAAACGGAACCGACCCGTCCGCAAGGGGAACGAATTCATGAGAGTGGTTGTGGTAGCAGAGATGAAGTCCTTCCTGACGAAACCGGGAGCCCATTTCATTCAGCCGCGCTCCCGCCGCGCGCCACGTGTCCCCATCGGGACACTGGGCCGGCCCCAGCCATGGCACCACCAGCCAAGAAACCGCGTATTTTCGGGCGACACGCAACACCTGATCCCCCTGGTGCATCAGGGCTTCATATGGCACATGCATGCTGACTGGCGTGATACCTTCCTGCCGCAGCATCTCCATGAATTCATCAGGGGATTTGCCATGAAAGCCAGCGGTTTCCACGTACTCATAGCCCGCTTCCCGTACGGCACGCAATGCCGATCGCATATCCCGGTCAAGGTGATCTCTAACTGTGTACAACTGGAGACCAAATGGGTATTTCATGGTCTGTCTCCGGGACGCAGTCCGTCTTAATAGTAAACGGAGCAGCGGGAAAATTCCCACTGCTCCAAGCATTCTGTTTTGAAAGGGACTTATTCTTCCGGTTTGTACTCACCAAGCCCGACCAGTTCAATACGGGCTTGGAGGGATCCGTCGCCGAGTCTGTTTCCCAGTCGCAAGATACGGGTGTAGCCTCCCGGGCGTTCCTGATACGCGGGGCCAATCGTGGTAAAGAGTTTTCTCACCACGTCATCATCCCGCAGGAGGGCGAAAGCGCGGCGGCGGTTAGCAAGGGTGTCTTTCTTGGCCAAGGTGATAATCGGTTCGGCAAACCGGCGCAATTCTTTGGCCTTGAAAATACCTGTCGTGATGGCGTCATGCCGGAACAGTGCGACGGCCAAACTCCGCATGGTGGCCTTTCGGTGAGCCATGTCTCTGCCAAGTCTTCTTCCCGCTTTTCTATGACGCATGGGGTAATTCCTTCCACTTATAGTTCTTTGTCGTCGTCCTCGTCTTCAATTTCATCTTCTTCATCGTATTGCGTCGGCCCACCCAGGGAACCCGGGACGGCCGGAGGAACCCCGCGCACCACCATACCCAGGGAAAGGCCGAGTTCGGCCACCTTTTCCCGGATTTCCTCCAGACTTTTCTTGCCGAAATTCGGCAGTTTCAGAAGGTCACTCTCGGTAAACTGAACCAACTGCCCGATCAGGCTTACACCGGCGGCCCGCAGGCAGTTATTCGCGCGCGCGCTCAACTCCAGTTTGGAGACCGGTTCCAGCAGTTCCGGATTGATGGCTTCGCCGGGATGGGTCGGTTCGCCGGCTTCCGCGGGTTTTCCCTCCACGTAATCGCAGAAGATTCTGAAGTGATTGATCAGCATTTCCGCGGCCTTTTTCAGGGCCTCTTCCGGCGTGATGGCGCCGGTAGTCCAGATATCAAGAACCAACCGGTCATAATCCGTCATCTGACCGACTCGGGCGTCTTCGATAATGAAATTGACCCGGGTCACCGGTGAAAAATTGGCATCGAGATAGATGGTTCCCAAGGGAGCATGGCGTTGTTCAAGTTGTTCGGACAATACGAAGCCGTACCCGTTGTCCACCTTGAGTTCCAAGGTCACCATGGCGGAATCGGAAACGGCCGTAAAAATCAGCAGATCCGGGTTGAAGACGTCAACCGGCTGACCCGCGAAAAGGTCTGCCGCCTTAACCACGCCCGATCCTTTTTTATGAAATTTGAAAATAATCGAATTCGCCTCATTCAGGCGAATCCTGCAAGCTTTGATGTTCAGCACGATTTCGGATACGTCTTCCTTAACGCCGTCAATGGCCATGAATTCGTGGGGTGCTTCCTCGAACCGCACGGCCGTAACTGCACTGCCCGGAATGGACGCAAGCAGTACGCGCCGCAGGGCATTACCCACTGTGGTACCGTACCCCCGTTCGAACGGTTCCACGACGATCCGGGCATAATTGGGCTCGTCGCCAGCCTCAACTTTGTAGTTCTGAGGAATAGTGAATTCTCGGTTTACCATGGTTGCTTCAGCCTTTCCTGTGCACCGTCCGCCAGATTCCCCCCGCGCGGCGTCACGTTCGCCGGCAGGACAGCAGCCATGTCACACGCGCCGCCGTTTCCGGGGACGACAACCGTTATGTGGAATCGGCGTAACATCCCGGATCAGCGTGACCGCTAGTCCGGATGCCTGGATGGCTCGGATGGAGGATTCCCGTCCGGCACCCGGACCGCTTACGTAAGCGCGCACTTCGCGCAGTCCCATGTCCCGGGCCTTACTGGCGGCCTGCTCGGCGGCCACCTGAGCCGCGAACGCTGTGCTCTTTCTGGACCCGGAAAACCCAACCTGGCCGGCGCTGGACCAGGATATGACATTACCCTGCATGTCAGTAATGCTGATGATGGTGTTGTTAAACGTAGCCTGGATGTGCGCGATGCCAGAGGTTACATTCAAAGCCACCTTGCGACGTTTACTTTTCCCGCCACGACTTTCTTTTGCAGCCACTTTCCGTTCTCCTGAATCTCAAATCCCATGATTGCAACGAAGACGAAATGCCTACCAGGTCCGGAATTACTTCTTTTTCTTGACGGCGATCCGACGCGGGCCCTTTCGGGTACGGGCATTGGTATGGGTCCGCTGTCCCCGCACGGGGAGGCCGCGCTTATGACGGATTCCCCGGTAACAGTTGATATCCATCAGGCGTTTAATGCTGGCGGCCACTTCACGCCGGAGATCGCCTTCCACCTTGTACTCATTCTGGATATCCGCAGCAATACGCGCCACCTCATCGTCGGTAAGGTCACGCACGCGGGTATCCGGATTCACGCCGGTCCGCTCCAGTATCTTCCGGGCCCGGGTGGGGCCGATGCCATAAATCGCCTGCAGTCCCGCTTCCACCCGTTTATCCCGGGGCAGGTCAACGCCAATGATACGGGCCATGTACACACTCTCCTTTTCTCACGCGTGCCTGGGGGCACGTCACTTCTGCCGATAAATAATACGACCGCGCGTCAGATCGTAGGGAGACATTTCCACTTTGACGACATCCCCCGGCAGGATACGGATGTAATTCATCCGCATTTTGCCTGAAATGTGCGCCAGGACCTTATGACCGTTTTTCAGCTGCACCCGGAACATGGCGTTCGGGAGGGTCTCCACCACGGTCCCTTCTACTTCAATCGCGCCTTCTTTCATTCGCTCCTTTTGTCTCACATTCCCGGCGGGAAATCCGCATGTTCCGGCAATATACCCCACCTGAGGGCATTACCCTGGGACAGGATTTCTCCGCCGTGCTTTCGGACGATAACGCTGTGCTCGAAATGAGCGCTCGGTTTACCATCCGCCGTCACGACAGTCCAACCGTCATTCAGCATCCGCACTTTGTGGGTGCCCATATTTACCATCGGCTCAATCGCCAGAGCCATGCCCTCGCGAAGCACCGGCCCTTCGCGACCACAATCAAAGTTGTAAACCTGTGGTTCCTCATGCATCGCCGTACCGATGCCGTGTCCCACAAAGTCCCGAACTACACCGTATCCCGCCTGGCGGCATTCAGTCTCCACCGCCACACCGATGTCCCGCAAGTGGTTTCCATCCCGGGCTGCCAAGATGGCTTTAGCCAAAGCCCGATCTGTCACTTCCAGTAACCGGCGTTTCTCCTCACTGACGGTTCCGCAGGGTACGGTCACCGCCGCGTCACCGTAATATCCTTCCCAGACGGTTCCGACATCCAGGGAAACGATTTCACCTTCCCGTAGACACCTTTTCCCGGGGATTCCGTGGACCACCTGGTCGTCGATGGACACGCAAATTGTCGCCGGAAATCCCCGATAACCTTTGAAAGCGGGGCGAGCGCCCCGCTCACGAATCAAAGATTCCGCTGCACGATCCAGTTCCGCTGTAGTGACTCCCGGAACGACCATCCTGGCCAGCATTTCAAGGACTTCTGCGACGACACGATTGGCCTGACGCATCAGGTTGATTTCCTGCTCCGTGCGTATGGCAATCATTCGCCGCCAGCCCCCGTCCCGCTTTCCAGCGAATTCCCTTCGGGAAAATGGGCATTCAATTTTATCTCATCCGCTGTTCCCGGTTCCACTTTTTCGGGGTTTCCCCCATCCGGTTTTGAGCGGAATACTCCCAACAACCGCATTACAGCCTGCGCGAGCGAATCCGCCCGCGTCCACTGGTAAAGCCGTCATAATGACGCATCACCAGATGCTGCTCGATCTGCTTGATCGTATCCAGCGCCACACCGACCAGAATGAGCAGTGTCGTTCCGCCGAAGAAATGCACCAGATTGGCATCCGGAATCTGGAAAACCGTGAAAATCACTTTGGGAATCAGTGCCACGCCTGCCAGGAAAATTGCCCCCACCGTCGTAACCCGCAACATTACCGTGTTAAGGTAATCTGCCGTAGCTTTTCCGGGGCGGACACCAACCACCACTCCACCATATTTTTTGAGGTTATCCGCCATTTCCACCGGATTGAAAATGATAGCGGTGTAGAAGAACGTGAAAAAGATAATCAGGGCAGCGTAGATGACACTGTACGGCCAGCCGAAGGGATAAAAAATGATGTTGATGGCATTTTCCAGCCAAGGAATGGTCACGTACTGAGCCAGACTGCCGGGCAGCATAAGGAGAGAACTGGCGAAGATGATAGGAATCACGCCTGCCTGGTTGACCCGCAACGGCAGATACGTGCGGGTTCCGCCGGCCATACCGCGTCCCTTGATCTGCCGGGGGTACTGCACTGGAATACGGCGCTGGGCGGTCGTCACGATGATGGCACCCGCCACCACGGCCACCATGAGAAACACCAGTGCCACCGCCTGCAAGGGCTGAATCTGGTCGTTCCCCAGCATACGGAACATATTGATCACCGCACTGGGCATATCCGCCACGATACCAACGAAAATCAACAGGGAAATGCCATTCCCCACTCCGTTTTCACTGATCTGTTCTCCCATCCACATCAGGAAAGCCGTTCCTGTGGTCAGGGTGATCATGGAAATCAGAATGAACATGAAACCGGGATGTGGCACAATTTCCCGCCCCATACCCTGGAGGAAAAGGGCAATACCCACCGACTGAAACAGGCACAATACTATCGTTCCGTACCTGGTGTAGTCATTGATTTTTTTCTGTCCCTCCTGTCCGGATTTCTGGAGTTGCTCCAGGGCGGGAATCACCGGTATGAGCAGGGACAAGATAATCGACGCCGTGATATAGGGCAGAATGCCCAGGGCGAAAACCGTCGCGCGGCTGAATGCACCGCCGGTGAACATGTCATAGAACCCGAGCAGGCCCGCGCCGCTCCGACCGAGTTTTTCCACCAGGGCGGCGCCATCCACACCAGGCATCGGGACGAAGGAACCGAGCCGGTACAACACCAGCATGACCAGCGTGAAAAGAATCCGGTTCTTCAGTTCCGGAATCTTGAACGCGTTTCTGAAGGCTTCCAACGGCTCAGCCACTGCGAGGCTCCTTATCCTGTTGATGCCCAGTCATTCGCGCTCACTCGGCGGCACCGGGCGCCGGAACAATCTCAAGGGTCCCGCCGGCCGCTTCCACCTTACGGCGGGCGCTTTCACTGGCCGCTTCCACGCGAATGGTAAAGCGTTTGGTCAATTCGCCCCGGCCCAGGAGTTTCACACCGCCGGCCATCTGTTTGACGACGCCCAGTTCCTGCAGCATGGAGGTGGTAATCTCCGCCCCATCTTCAAACCGGTCGGCGAGCACGTCAATATTGACCTCCGCGAAGGGATGCCGCTTCTCATGGCCGAATCCACGTTTGGGCAGACGCCGGTTCAACGGCATCTGACCGCCCTCAAACGCGGCCTTCCGTTTGTAACCAGAGCGGGCCTGCTGGCCTTTGTTGCCACGACCGGAAGTTTTTCCGTGACCGGAGCCCGCGCCCCGTCCCACGCGTTTGCGCTTGTGTCGGGCGCCTTCGGCAGGTCTCAGGGTATGCAGTTCCATGGATAATCCTCTCTTTTCACGCGGTCAGACCGCTTCATGTTTCTGTTACTTCAGCAACGGACCTCGCGCAATTCCAATCCCCGCTGACTGGCCAGTTCTTCGGCGGTTCGCAACTGCCGCAGACCGTCCAGCGTGGCCCACACCACGTTCGTAGCACTGTTCGAACCCAGGGACTTGGTCAGCACGTTTTCATACCCGGCAGCTTCCATCACGGCGCGCACAGCACCACCCGCAACGATACCCGTACCAGGAGCCGCCGGCTTGAGCAGCACTCGAGCGGCATCCTGACGGCCGATCACTTCGTGGGGAACGGTGGTGTTCACGATCGGCACGGTGATCATGTGGCGCTTGGCGCGTTCTACTGCTTTGCGGATGGCATCGGGCACTTCACCCGCCTTGCCGGTTGCGGCGCCTACACGGCCTTTTCCGTCGCCTACGACCACGATGGCGCTGAAATTGAACCGCCGTCCGCCTTTCACCACTTTCGCCACGCGGTAGATTTTCACCACGTGTTCGATATAGTTGGTCTGATCTCCGGAATCGGAATATCCGGCATCCGTCCGTTTGCTGTTCCGCACGCCTGTGTTCTCAGTACTCAAGGATTCTACTCCTCACATCGCCGCATCGCGGCGTTTTTCCTCAGAATTCGAGACCTGCCTCCCGAGCCGCGTCCGCAAGGGCTTTGACGCGGCCATGGTATTTACGTCCACCGCGATCGAAGCAAACTTTCCGGATATCCTGGCTCAGCGCCGTCTCACCCAAAGCGCGGCCGACCTGCCGAGCCGCCTCGATATTACCTCCGGGAATCTTCAGGCTTACCGACGACGCGGCCGCCAGAGTTACCCCTTGCTCGTCGTCAATGATCTGAGCGTAGATGTGTTTCAGTGTTCGGGTCACGCGCAGACGGGGGCGTTCCGCCGTACCGGAAACACGTTTGCGGATCCGGCGGATGCGACGTTCACGCCGTATTTTGATCTGTTCAGTCCTGGACATGCCATGTATCTCCCGGGCGTCTTACGCGCCTTTCTTGCTTTCCTTGCGAACCACGAACTCACCTTCGTAACGGAAGCCTTTGCCCTTGTAGGGCTCAACTTTACGAATCTTCCGAATCCGGGCAGCCACTTCACCCACCAACTGCTTGTCTATACCCTGAACGTGGACCGTCTGGGTACCCTCCACCGACAGGGTGATACCCTCCGGCGGATCGAACACGACGGGATGGCTGTACCCTACCAGGATATTCAAGGACTTGCCCTGCATCGCCACGCGGTAACCCGTGCCTTCGAGCAGCAGGGTTTTCTTGAACCCATTGGTCACGCCCTGCACCATGTTGTTGATCAGGGCACGGGTCAATCCGTGCAACGCGCGGTATTTGGGGCGGTCGCTGGAACGGCTGACCCGGATTTCGTTCCCGGTTACCTCGATGGTAATATCCGGCGAAAAATCGGCTTCAAGCGTGCCCTTGGGCCCGGTGACCTTGAGGTGCGAACCGGTCAGTTCACATTTCACACCGCCGGGTATCGGCACCGGCATTTTTCCAACTCGAGACACGGCTTCAGTTCCTTTCTTTCGCTGCGTCCCCGTCTCAGCGGCGGGGACGACCGTCACCACACTTCACACAGAATCTCACCGCCCACGCCAGCCTGACGCGCCTCCCGGGCGGTCATCACGCCGCGGGATGTCGTCAGAACAGCCACGCCCAGGCCGCTGCGTACCGGACGGATTGAATCCTTTCCGGAATACACACGGCGGCTGGGTTTACTCACCCGGCGGATACCCCGCAACACGCTGCTTCCATCCGGCAGGTATTTCAGGGTAATGCGGATGACCGCCGGATGGACATCGTCCTCGATGGTGTAACCGGCAATGAATCCCTGCTCGCGGAGTACCCGGCAGATTTCCCGTTTGATGCGGGATTCCGGAACTTCCACGACTTCATGCCGCGCCATCACAGCATTGCGCATCCGGGTAAGCATATCGGCTATGGGGTCACTCATAGTCATGGGTAAGCCATCCTTCGTCTGCTGTTATCACCAACTTGACTTGGTCACGCCGGGAATTTTTCCTTCCAGGGCCAGTTCGCGGAACGATACCCGGCTCATTCCGAACGCGCGCATGTACGCGCGGGGACGTCCGTTCACCTTACAGCGATTGCGATACCGCACGGGCGAACTGTTTCTGGGCAGTTTCGCCAGTTCCCGAACCGCTTCCAGCCGCTCCTCCATAGAAAGGGAGGGGTCAATAACCCGCTTTTTGAGCGCTTCCCGCTTCTGGCGGTACTTGAGAATCAGTTTCGCTCTTCTCTCGTTCTTGTTGATCATGCTTTTCTTGGCCACGGTCCGTTCCTCTGTTTTGCCTCAACCCGCGAAGGGCATGCCCAGCATTTTCAGCATGGCCCGCGCCTGCTCCGGCGGCACCGGCCTTTTAAACACGAAGGTCACGTTCATGCCGCGCACCTTCACTACCTTGTCGATGTCCACCTCGGGAAAGATCGTCTGATCCCGAAGACCGAGGGTATAGTTGCCAAACCGGTCGAACCCTTTGGGGGAGACGCCCCGGAAGTCACGGATACGGGGAATGGCCACGTTAAACAGACGCTCCATGAATTCCCACATCCGATCCCGTCGGAGGGTAACCATGCATCCGATGGGCATACCCGCGCGCAGTTTGAAGTTGGACACGGATTTCCGGGCCCGGCGCACAGCCGCTTTCTGTCCCGCGATCTGGGCCAGTTCGGCGCTGGCCGCGTCGATCAGTTTCGGATCGGCTGTCGCGTCCCCGACCCCCATGTTGATTACGATCTTCTCCAGACGCGGCACTTCCATCACGTTTCCGATGGAGAATTCCCGCATGAGAGCCTGTACCACTTCCTTCTGGTACTTCTCTTTCAGTCTCATCACTGTTTCCGGCACGGCTGGCCACTCCCAACTGTTTTACCGTCTTGTAGGACGGGTAATTGACTCCGGTTCAGTCCACCGCTTCTCCGTTGACTTTCCACACCCGGATGCGCGTACCGTCTTCCAGCCGCTTCATGACGATCTTGGACGGCTTGCGCAACGCATCACACCACGGCATGACATTGGAGATGTGAATGGGGGCTTCCTTTTCGACGATACCGCCGGACTGGTTGCGCCGGTTCGGCCGAGTATGCCGTCGGATCATGTTCACCCCTTCCACCAGCACGCGGTTTGTCCGGGGGTACACCTGGAGCACCCGGCCCCGGCGTCCCTTGTCCGCGCCGCTGATGACCACCACGATGTCCTTCTTGCGGATGTGCATGGTTCTCAATCCTTACAATACTTCAGGGGCCAGCGATACGATACGCATGAACCCGCCTTCGCGCAGTTCGCGAGGCACCGGCCCGAAGATGCGGGTGCCACGCGGTTCTTTCTGGTTGTTAATAATTACGGCCGCGTTGGAATCGAAACGGATTACCGTACCGTCCGGCCGGATGGTATCCCGGCGCATACGGACCACCACCGCCTTGACCACATCACCCTTCTTGATCGGGGCGTTTGGAATCGCATCCCGGACGTTTGCCGTGATGATATCGCCCAACCGAGCGTATCGGCGCTTCGATCCGCCCATTACCTGGATCACGCGGATTACCCGCGCGCCCGAATTGTCGGCAACCTTAAGTTTCGAGTAAATCTGTATCATGACGCGACTCCCCGCACGTTATTCAGCGCGTTTCACGATTTCAACCAGACGCCACCGCTTGGTCTTACTCAGGGGACGGGTTTCCCGAATCCGGACCACATCGCCCACCCGGCAGATTTCCTGTTCGTCGTGGGCCTTGAATTTTTTGGTACGCTTGAGCGCTTTTTTATAGAGGCGATGCTGCTTGACGCTTTCCACGGCGACGGTAATGGTCTTCTGCATCGCCGTGCTGGTCACCACGCCCACCCGTTCCTTCCGGTGGCCCCGTTCGGTTCCGGCGGTTTCCTGGCTGATCTGCTCGTTCATCACACTTTCCCTTTCGCGCTGGCCAGTTCGCGTTCCCGCAGAATGGTGAAAATCCGGGCGATTTCCTTCCGGGCTTCCCGGGCCAGCCGGACAT
>Ga0308390_1002243_pt1 | contig 11919 bp, 10 predicted proteins | sample Hotspr2Sample149_FD_202358 | JGI IMG/M metagenome (GOLD analysis project Ga0308390, IMG submission 202358) | Hot spring phototrophic mat microbial communities from Mushroom Spring, Yellowstone National Park, Wyoming, United States - 20040719_149 ...
CGCCCTACCTGGCCGAAGAAGCCGCGCCCGCTGTCGCGGCCTACGCTGCGGCCCTGTGCGCCAGCCTGCGCGACCGGTGCGCCGCCCGCGCCCTGCCGCCGCCGCGCCTGACCGTCGAACCGGGGCGCTCGATCGTCGCCCGGGCCGGCGTGGCCCTCTACACCGTGATGGGGCGCAAACTGGCCGCCGATGGCACAACGCGGTACCTCCATATTGACGGCGGCATGGCCGATAACCCGCGCCCCGCGCTCTACGGCGCCCGCTACACCGCCCTGCTGGCCAACCGCGCCGCCGCGCCCCCCGGGCCGCCCGTCAGCGTCGCCGGACGCTCCTGCGAGTCGGGCGATGTGCTCCTGCGCGAGGTCGCGCTCCCTCCCGCGCAACCCGGCGACCTTCTGGCTGTCGCCACCGCCGGGGCCTATACCCTTAGCATGGCCAGCACCTACAATCTGGCGCCCCGGCCCGCCGTGGTGCTCGTGGCCGCGGGGCGCGCCCGCCTCATCCAGCGCCGCGAGACCGAAGATGACCTGCTCGCCCGCGATGTGCCCTTGTGAGGCGTTCGGAAACCGGGTTTCCCTCTTCCCCTCCTCAAGGTAGGGGTCCGGGGAAACCTGGTTTCCCCGGACCCTCCCCAGGCTGCGGCGGTTGGGCGGGCGACGCTCTTCCAGGAACACCCTTGCGCGTCCCGTTGGGATGCGGCGCGGCCGCCCACCGGCTACAACAACAAAGACACGGTGTAGATCACCAGCCCCGCCAGACCACCCACAACGGTGCCATTGATGCGAATAAACTGCAGGTCGCGCCCGATGGCCAGTTCGACCTTGCGCGTCACCTCGGCGCTCTCCCAGGAACGGACGGTCTGGGTCACAAAATCGCCGGCCGCCCGCCCATAGCGTCGCACCAGGTAGCGCACCAGTTCCTCGGTCCAGCCCTCGACCCGCACGCGCCATTCCGGGTCGCGTTCGAGCACATCACCGACGTGGCTGAGCCCCCGGGCGATGGAGAGACGCAGCGAGGAACCCGGCGTGGCGCTCTGCATCAACAGGTTCGCCTTCACGTCCTGCCACAGGTTCCCGGCCACTTCACGCAAGCGCGGGTGTTTCAACAACTCGTGCTTCAGTTCCTCGCCCCGCGCGCGAACGGCGGGATCGTACTGCAAATTGACGATCCAGGCATCGAGGGTGTTGGTGAACTGCTCGTAGAGCGGGTGATCGGGATTCTCGCTCAGTTCGGCCAGGATCTTCCGGGCGCCATCGAGCAGCCGCTCATAGATCTTCTGGTCCACGATGCGCGGCACCCAGGGGGGCAGTTCACCGGCGATGCGCCTGCGGATCAACTCCTGGTTAGCCTCGATCCACTCCGTCAGCACGCGCGCCAGTTGCAGCAGCACGTCGCGCTGGCGATGCTCGGCCACCACGATACCCAGGAATTGCGCCGCCAGCGATGTGGCGGGCACGGCCCCCAGGCGCTCGATCAGGGTGCGCTGGAGCAGCGCGCCGACTTCCTCATCGTTCACGACGCGCAACAGACCAGCCACGCTCTCGGCAACCACATCGGCAGCCTGCATGCTGCGCCGCGGATCGCGCAGCACCTGGGCGATGCGCCCGGCGACGTCCTGCCGGCGCAAGCGATCCGCGATGCGTTCGGGATCGAGGAAGTTCCGCTCGATGAAGCGCCCCAGGCTCTCGGCGATGCGCTCGCGGCGCCGGGGGATGATCGCCGTGTGGGGGATGGGCAAGCCGAGCGGATGGCGGAAGAGTGCCGTCACGGCGAACCAGTCCGCCAGGGCGCCAATCATCGCCGCTTCGGAGAAGGCGCGCACAAAACCCACCCACGCCCCCAGATCGCGGTAGATGGTCGCGATCACGAACACGATGGTGACCAGCACCAGCAGGCCCGTCGCCAGGCGCTGCATTCGCCGCAGCTCCGCGGCGCGTTGAACATCGTCCATATGCGAGTATGTCTTGTGCCGGACTGGAGCAGAGGGATGGAGAAACCCGGTTTCCCCATGCCCCTCCAACCGGCTCCGTTCACGGGGGTGTTCCTGGGAAGGCGACGCCCGCCCAGGCCGGGAGGCCACAGGAGATTATACCGCGTCTCCCATGGTACAATGTAGTCGTATGGGACCAATGTTCTCTGTTCTCGCCCGCGATCCGGCCTCACGGGCCCGCGCCGGTCTGCTACGGACGGCCCACGGCGACGTTGCCACGCCGGTGTTTATGCCGGTGGGCACGCGCGGCAGCGTCAAGGCCCTCACCCCCGACGAACTGCGCGCCCACGGCGCAGCGATCATCCTCGGCAACACCTACCATCTCTATCTGCAGCCCGGCCACGAACTGATCGCCCGGCAGGGAGGGCTGCACCGCTTCATGGGCTGGCACGGTCCCATCCTTACCGACAGCGGCGGCTTCCAGGTCTTCTCCCTGGTCCACGGCGGGATCGCCGACGAAATCAAGGGCCGCCGGCCCCAGCAGCCAGGCCGGCTCAGCGATATGGTGAAGGTGACCGAAGACGCGGTGGTCTTTAAGAGTTACCTGGACGGCTCGCGCCACATCTTTACGCCCGAGCGCAGTATCGAGGTGCAGCACCACCTGGGCGCCGATATTATTCTCTGTTTCGACGAACTGCCGCCCTACCACGCCGGCTACGACTACACCCGCGAGAGCATGCACCGCTCGCACCGCTGGGCGGCACGCTGCCTCGAAGCGCACCGCGGGCGCGAGCCGGAGCGCCTGCCCAACCCCGAGCAACGGCTCTTCGGCATCGTTCACGGCGGCGTGTTTCCCGACCTGCGCCGGGAAAGCGCCGAAACCCTTGGCGCTATGGGCTTTGATGGCTTGTGTATTGGCGGATCGTTGGGGGCCAACAAGGAGCAGATGTACGCCGTGGTTGACATGACCGTGCCGCACCTGCCCGACGGGCTGGCGCGGCACCTGCTGGGTGTCGGCGACGTGGACGATCTGATCGAAGGCGTGGCCCGCGGCATTGATATGTTCGACTGCGTCAGCCCGACCCGCCTCGGCCGTCACGGTACCGCGCTCGTGCGCGACCCGGAGCGCCGCTGGAAGCTCAATCTGCAGAACGCCGCGCTCCGCGAAGACGACGGTCCCTTGCAGCCGGGTTGCCTGTGCAGCACCTGCCGCACCTTCTCACGGGCCTACCTCCATCACCTCTACCGGGCGAAGGAACTGCTGGGCATCCGCCTGGTCAGCCTGCACAACGTGGCCTTCCTGCTCTCGCTCATGGCCGACATCCGCGCCGCGATCATCGAGGGCCGCTTCGCGGCGCTTTACGCAGCGTGGCTGGGCAAGCCGCTCCCCTAACGTGAACATAGGCTCTCGAAGAGGGGGGTGGGGATACCGGGTTTCCCCATGCCCCCACCCGCGGGAGGATCTGGGAGGGCGCAGCCCTCCCAGGAACAACCGTCTGTTCATCGCGGCGTTGTGCGGCTTCGCCGCATGGACGGCTGAGGTGACCATCGTTCGCCGCGTTCAGCCCCCCTCCCAGCCTCCCCCCGCTGGGGGGAGGCGCCGGGTTCCCGCCTCCAGCGGGGGATGGTCAGGGAAGGGGCGGTCACCGTGCCTGCGGAGTCGTGGCGCGGGCGGGCCGCCCGCGCTCCCAGGTCATGGTCATTGGGCATGGTGCGCCATGCGCATGACCGTCTCACGTGACTAAGGGGGAACCAGGTTCCCCCATCCCCCCGCTTGAGGGCGTAGCCCTTCCAAACCCTCCCACCAGGTGGAGGAGTATGGGGAAACCGGGTTTCCCCATCCCCCTGCGCACGGGCTGCGCCTTCACCTTGCCGGGGCGTGGGGGCATGGGGAAACCGGGTTTCCCCATGCCCCTGCGGGGCGGGGACGTGGGGAAACCCGGTTTCCCCATGCCCCTGCGTGAGGGCGTAGCCCTCCCAGACCCTCCCACCGGGTGGGGACGTGGGGAAACCCGGTTTCCCCATGCCCCTGCATGAGGGCGCAGCCCTCACCTTCCCTGGACGCCGTGGGCGGCCTCCTCCACCACGTCGCGCTCCTCGACATAGCGGAAAATATCCGTCTCGCTGATGATCCCCACCGGCACGCCATCGCGCACCACCACGACGCGGCGAATATTCTTCTCCAGCATCAGCGCGGCGCACTCGGCGAGGGTCTTCTCCGGAGAGATGGTGATCAGCGGCCGCGTGGCGATCTGGTCCACCGTCATCCCATTGACGCGCACATCATCGCGCACGACCTTCTTGAGCACGTCGCGCATCGTCATGATGCCCCAATCCTTGCCATCGGTCGGCTCGACCACCACCGAGGTGATGCCCCGTGAGCGCATCAGATGGGTCGTATCGCTGAGCGGGGCATTACCCGCCACCGACACTACGTTACGGGTCATGAGCGCGCCGACCGTAGCCCGCGGGAAGGTTTCGTGTTCGACCGGGCGCACCAGGTCGGGGCTGACGATATCGTGGCCGGCGCGGTGCTCATCGCCGATCACCCGATCCATGTTGGCGATCAGCGCGTCGGCGAACTCGGAGGTGCGCACCTCCCGCGCGCCCTCCATCAGGCGCGCAAAGTCGTAGGTCACCACCTTTTGCTGGATGGTGCGCTCAAGGGCGGCAACGATCAGATCGGCGGCTTCGATCCAGCCCATGTAGCGCAGCATCATGTCGCCTGAGAGGATCACCGAACCAGGGTTGACCTTGTCGAGATTGGCATACTTGGGGGCAGTGCCGTGGGTGGCCTCGAAGATGGCATGCCCGGTCACGTAGTTGATGTTCCCGCCGGGGGCGATGCCAATGCCGCCGACCTGGGCCGCCAGGGCGTCGGAGAGGTAGTCGCCGTTGAGATTGGGGGTGGCGATAACATCGAACTCATCGGGGCGCGTGAGCACCTGCTGGAGGGTGATGTCGGCGATGGCGTCCTTGATCAGAATGCGCCCGGCCTTGAGGGCCTCGGCCTGCTCGGCATTGGCCGCGGCCTCGCCCTGCACCGCGCGGGTGCGTTCCCACTGCGACCAGGTGTAGACGTAGTCGCCGAAGGACCGCTCGGCGTACTCGTAGCCCCAGTCACGGAAGGCGCCTTCGCTGAACTTCTGGATGTTGCCCTTGTGAACCAGGGTCACACTCTTGCGCTTGAACTGGATGGCGTACTGAATAGCGGCGCCGACCAGGCGTTCGGTGCCCACCCGGCTGATCGGCTTGATCCCCACCCCGACCTCCACCTTGCCCTCGGGATTGGCGCCCAGCATGCGCAGGAAGGCGTCGGTCTTTTCGGCGGTGCCGAAGCGGATCTTCTCGAAATCCCTGGGGAAGGCGGTCCGCAGGAAGTCGAGCACCTTCTGCGCCTCAGGCGTGCCGGCGCGATACTCGATCCCGGCGTAGAGATCCTCCGTGTTCTCGCGGAAGATCACCATATCCACCTTCTCGGGATGCTTCACTGGCGAGGGCACGCCGCGAAAGTGGCGCACGGGGCGCAGACAGACGTAGAGATCGAGGAGCTGGCGCAGGGCCACATTGAGGGAACGGATGCCGCCGCCCACCGGCGTGGTCAGCGGCCCCTTGATACCCACCAGATACTTCTGGAACGCCTCGACCGTCTCGTCGGGGAGCCAGTTGCCGGTCTCGCGGAAGGCCTTTTCGCCAGCCAGCACCTCGTGCCAGACGATCTTCCGCTTGCCGCCGTAGGCTCTCTCGACCGCGGCGTCGAAGACGCGCACGCTCGCGCGCCAGATATCAGGACCGGTGCCGTCGCCCTCCACGAAGGGGATGATCGGACGGTCAGGAACGACCAGTTTGCCGTCCTTGATGGAGATGATCTCGCCTTCAGGGGCCGTGCGGGTAGCCATCCTCGTTTCTTCCTCCCAGGTAGACCTCTTGCCGGGGCGCCCCCCGTCTGCCGTCTGGACCGCTGGACGGCGACCAGGTGGCACGGAACGCTGCCTTGCGAACATAGGGGGGTGACCGGGCAGTATTATAGCCTAGAATGGCTGGTTATGCACGGGGGTGACGAAAGATCTTGGACGGCGCCTGGTTCCGTCGGGCTAACGTGAACATACGCCCTCGGCCAGGGGTGTGGGGCAACCGGGTTTCCCCACGCCCCCGCCCCGCAGGGGGATGGGGCAACCGGGTTCCCCCATCCCCCACCCGCGGGAGGGTCTGGGAGGGCAAAGCCCTCCCAGGAGAACCCTGTTCTCCCCTTGCGGATGCGGGCCGGAGGCCCGCGCACCCGGGCCCCGACCTACGGGAGGGTCTGGGAAGGCATCCACACGCCCGCGGCGTGAGCCGCCGGGGGCACGCGGCGGATATGCGCAGCCCCCCTGCGCATCCCTGGCCGGGGCCTGGGGAACCCCGGGTTTCCCACCTTGCGCCCCATCCGCCCTGTGGGGGCATAGGCCCGGTTTCGGGCCACTGCGCCCCACGGCGCAATCACGCCATATAATTCCAGCATACTGCAAAGTATTTGCACAGGGCGCGCACCGGTATGTTGAGCCATAGACAGGAAGGAAGGAAAGCGAATTGCCCATCGAACGCTTGATCCTCGTGTCACGATGATCGCACAGCAAAAGTAAACCTATTGCAATATGATTGCCCATCCATCGTGCACATTGACACAAGTTTAAAGATGCGTATAATTCCTTATAGCGCCTGATCTGATCGCCCGCCTTGCCCGCCACGACCATCAGGTCATCGCTTCCACCCGGGATACGAGCACTCGCGCACCGACGCGCCGTGTCACCGTCACAGCGTCACGGCGTCCGCCTGATGGAGGGAGCCATGCTCGGTTCGTTCCTTCCCATTCTCATCCTCTTCCTGATCGCCGTCTTTATCGCCGTGTTCGTCATCACCCTCTCGTCGCTCCTGGGGCCCAGGCGCGGCAGCCCGCGCAAGCTGGCCCCCTACGAGTCGGGCATGGAGCCGATCGGCCCCGCCATCCGGCGCATCCCGGTGAAGTTCTACATCGTGGCGATGCTGTTCATCGTCTTCGATATTGAAGTGGTCTTCTTCTACCCCTACGCCCTGGTCTTCCGGCAACTCGGCGTGCCGGGCCTGATCGCCATCGGCGTCTTCTTCCTGGCGCTGGTGGTTGGCTTCGCATATGAATGGAAGAAAGGGGCCCTGACATGGGAATAGAAGAAAAAGCTGGCGATCTGGGGGTCATCACCACCTCCCTGGAATATGTCGTCAACTGGGGCCGCACCAACGCGATGTGGCCGCTGCTCTTCGGCCTGGCCTGCTGCGCCATCGAGATGATGGGCGCGCAGAGCGCCAACTACGACCTGTCACGCTTCGGTATGGAGATCAACCGCGCCTCGCCCCGCCAGGCCGACCTGATGATCGTCGCCGGGCGCGTCAGCCGGAAGATGGCCCCGGTGGTGCGCCGGCTCTACGACCAGATGAGCGACCCCAAGTGGGTGATCGCCATGGGCGATTGCGCCGCCTGCGGGGGTATTTTCAACAATTATGCCATTGTGCAGGGAGTAGATGAGGTGGTGCCGGTGGACGTCTATGTCGCCGGGTGCCCGCCCCGCCCCGAGGCGTTGATCCACGGCATCATGCTCCTGCACGAGAAGGTCAAGCGGGAAAAGATCAGCGGCAAAAAGGAGGACCCCATCCGCCTCTCCCAGCCGCTGCTCCAGGTGGATGTGGCGAAGAAGTAGCCGCCGACCCGTCAATGCTCTGACGTGAACATACGCCCTCGGCGACGGGGGTGGGGAAACCGGGTTTCCTCACGCGCCCGCCCGCGGGAAGGTGAGGGCGCAGCCCGTGCGCAGGGGGCTGGGGAAACCGGGTTTCCCCACGCCCCTGCCCCTGGGAAGGTGAGGGCGCAGCCCGTGCGCAGGGGGCTGGGGAAACCTTTCCCCATACCCCCTGGAGGGTTTGGGAGCGCGCAGCCCGTGCGCAGGAGGTGGGGAAACCGGGTTTCCCCATCCCCCCACCCGGTGGGAGGGTTTGGGAGGGCTGCGCCCTCCCAGGAACAATCTCATGTTCTTCCCGTTGGTATGTGGCTCCGCCGCATGGACGGCTGAAGGGACAGGCCCCGCCTATGGATAACCGGACCTTGCTCGATCGTATGACCGCCCAGTTCCCCGATGCGGTGCTTGAGCCGGTGGAGTTCCGCGGCGATTTGAGCCTCGCCGTGCGCCCTGAACGCTACTTCGAGGTGGCCCGCTTTCTGCGTGATGATCCCACCCTGCGCTACACGTTCCTCGAGAACCTCTGCGGCGTGGATTACCTGGGACGCGAACCGCGCTTTGAGGTGGTGGCCCACCTGGTGAGCATGCTGCACCTGCACCGCGTCTGCCTGAAGGTTGGCGCGCCGGAGGAGCATCCCCACGTGCCCTCCCTTACCCCGCTCTTCCCCACCGCCAACTATCAGGAGCGTGAGACCTACGACCTCCTCGGTATCGTGTTTGACGGGCATCCCGCCCTTGCCCGCATCCTGATGCCCGATGACTGGCTCGGCCATCCGCAACGCAAGGATCATCCCCTGGTGGAAGAGGAAATCGCCTTTACCTTCAACCAGGAGCGGATCTACGCCCATAAGCCCTTCGCCAAGGAATAGCGCCTGACGCCCCCGCCCGGGGGCGCACGCCGAGAGACGCCCATGACCAGCACCCTCCACGTGCCGACGCCCCAGGAGATTACCGAACCGGCCATCGCCGGCAAGACCGAGACAATGGTGCTCAATATGGGGCCGCACCACCCCAGCACCCACGGTGTGCTCCGCCTGGTGCTGGAACTCGATGGCGAGGTGGTGGTGAACGTCGCTCCCGATGTCGGCTACCTCCATACCGGCATCGAGAAGACCATGGAGAGTAAGACCTACCAGAAGGCGGTGGTGCTCACCGACCGCATGGATTACCTGGCGCCGCTCTCCAATAATCTCTGCTACGCCCTTGCCGTCGAGAAGTTGCTGGGGGTCGAGATCCCCGAGCGCGTCCAGGTCATCCGGGTGCTGCTGGTCGAACTGCAACGCATCGCTTCGCACCTGGTCTGGCTCGGCACCCACGCCCTCGACCTGGCGGCGATGAGCGTGTTTCTCTATGCCTTCCGTGAGCGCGAGCAGATCCTCGATATCTTCGAACTGGTCTCCGGCGCGCGCATGATGACCAGTTACATCCGCGTCGGCGGCCTGGCCTACGATGTGCCGGCGGATTTCTTGCCCACGGTTGACGCCTTGCTGCGCATCATGCCCGAGCGCATTGACGAGTACGAAGCCTTGCTCACCGGCAATCCCCTCTGGCTCGAGCGCACCGTCGGCGTCGGTGTGATTGACGCCGAGGCGGCGATCGCCTTTGGCCTCACCGGGGCCAATCTGCGCGCTTCCGGCGTGCCCTACGATGTGCGCAAGGCGATGCCCTACAGTGGCTACGAGACCTACGATTTCGAGATCCCCGTGGGCAAGAACGGCGACATCTATGATCGCTACCGGGTGCGCATGGCCGAGTTGCGCCAGAGCGTCAAGATCGCCCGGCAGGCCTGGGAACGCCTCCGCGCCCTCGGCCCCGGCCCGCATATGACCCTCGACCGCAAGGTGGCCCCGCCTCCCAAGAGCGAGATTACCCACAGTATGGAGTCGCTCATCCACCACTTCAAGCTGTGGACCGAGGGCTTCAAGCCGCCGCGCGGCGATGCCTATGTCAGTATCGAGAGCCCCCGCGGCATCCTGGGTTGCTACGTGGTCAGCGACGGAAGCCCCAAACCCTGGCGCGTCCACTTCCGCGCCCCTTCGTTCATCAACCTCCAGGCGCTCCCCCATATGGCGAAGGGACGCCTCGTCGCCGATCTCGTCGCGTTGATCGCCAGTCTTGACCCGGTGTTGGGCGAAGTGGATCGGTAAGAGACACGTGTTCACATGTCTCCTCGGAGCGCGGGCAACTTGCCCGCGGAGACGCCACGCGGGCGGGACGCCCCCGCTCCCGGGCGCGTGGGTTACCCCAGGTGTGAACAGGTACGGTAAGAGACGATTTCACGAGACGGGGAGGCGCAGAGGGGTCGCGCCTCTCCCGTGGAGGGCGGCGATGCCGCGCCTCACGGACCCCTTCCTCTTCAAGAACGCGCCTGCGTGCCACAGGTGAATGCATATGCTGCTCGAGACACACAGGGCCGACATCGAGACCATTCTCTCCCGCTACGACTCGCGGCGCAGCGCCGTGCTGCCGCTGCTCTACCTCGCGCAGGACACCTACGGCCATCTGACCGATGCGGCCATTCGCGAGGTTGCCGCCATCCTTGACCTCCCGCCCACCGATGTCTTCGAAGTGGTCGGCTTCTATACCCTGTTCTACAACCGGCCCGTGGGGACCTGGGTGCTCCAGGTGTGCGACGATGTGCCCTGCTGTTACCTCGGGGCCGAAGAACTGATCACCGCTCTGAAGCAGAGCCTGGGGATCGCCGAGGAGCAGACCACCGGCGACGGGATGTTCACCGTCCAGCGCGTCAAGTGTCTGGCCGCCTGCGACCGCGCGCCGGTGTTGCAGGCCAATCTTGATTATGTCTACGACGTGACGCCCGAGCGGGTCAACACGCTCCTGGACAACCTGCGCGCCCGCGCCGCCGAGGCCCGGCAGCGCGGCGTCAGCGGGCGCTTCGCCGAGGATTTTGAGTGGGGTCCCGACGGCGCCCTTGTGCAGATCGACCGCGCCGCGCCGTACCGGCCCCGCCAGTTTCCCGCGGCGCCGCCGCCTGCCCCGCCCCCACCCGAGCCCGTGCCCGAAGCCGATGCCGGCCACGACCGGCCCGCCGACCGCAAAGCGTCGCCGCTGTAGGGGGCCGGGAGGGCAGAGCCAGGAACACGCTATTTCATCTCGCCGCGGTATGCGGCACTGGAAATGTGAGCAGCGCAATGGGCCTGAGCGAGCATATCGTCATGCGAGAACTTGACGTTCCCGCAATCAACGACTTCGAAGTGTACCGTCGTCACGGGGGCTGGGAAGCCTATCGCATGGCCCTGAAGGAGAAGAACCCCGCCGACATTGTGGCGATGGTCAAGGAGTCGGGACTGCGGGGCCGCGGCGGCGCCGGGTTCCCCACCGGCATCAAGTGGGGGTTTCTGCCCAAAGGGGTCTACCCGCGCTATTTGCTGTGTAATTGTGATGAATCGGAGCCGGGCACGTTCAATAATCATCAAATTATTGACCGCAATCCCCATCAATTGATTGAGGGCGTGGCCCTTTCGGCCTTTGCGATTGAGTGCCACACGGCCTATATCTATATGCGCGGCGAGTTCGCCGCGGCGGCGATCACCCTCGAACGGGCCATCGCCGCGGCCTACCGCGCGGGCTTTCTGGGCAAGAATATCCTGGGCACGGGCTTTGATCTGGACATCTACGTGCACCGCGGCGCCGGGGCGTACATCTGCGGCGAAGAGACGGCGCTGATGGAGTCGCTGGAGGGCAAGATCGGCCAGCCCCGCCTCAAGCCGCCCTTCCCCGCCGTGGCCGGGCTGTACGGCAAGCCGACGATCATCAATAATGTCGAGACGCTGGCCAATGTGCCCCGCATCGTCGAGAAGGGCGTGGCCTGGTACCGCAGCCACGGCACCGAGAAGAGTCCCGGCACCAAGTGCTTCTCGCTTTCCGGCCACGTCAACCGCCCCGGCAACTACGAACTGCCCTTCGGTGTGCCGCTGCGCGAGTTGATCGAAAGCCCCGAGTACGGCGGCGGTATGCGCGGCGGCCGCCCCGTGAAGATCATCATCCCCGGCGGGGCCTCGGCCCCCTGGCTGACCCACGAGCACCTCGATGTGCCCCTCGACTACGAGAGCGTCGCCGCCGCCGGTTCGATGCTCGGCTCCGGGGCGGTGATTGTCCTCGACGATACGGTGAAGGCGCCCCACGTGGCCTACAAGATGGACGAGTTCTTCAAGCACGAGTCCTGTGGAAAATGCACTCCCTGCCGCGAGGGCACCCACTGGCTGGTCAGGGTGCTGCATC
>Ga0308390_1002244_pt1 | contig 11919 bp, 10 predicted proteins | sample Hotspr2Sample149_FD_202358 | JGI IMG/M metagenome (GOLD analysis project Ga0308390, IMG submission 202358) | Hot spring phototrophic mat microbial communities from Mushroom Spring, Yellowstone National Park, Wyoming, United States - 20040719_149 ...
TGAGGAATAGTAATGTGCTAAAACAATCCGATCACGCGTCCAGTCTCCAGATCAAGGTCAACATCAAAGAATGCAGGGCGGGTTGGCAGGCCAGGCATGGTGCTCATGGTTCCAAACAGGGGGTAAATAAACCCGGCCCCAACGGAGGCGCGTACATCACGAACCGGCATACGAAAGCCCTTTGGTACACCTTTAAGGGTTGCATCGTGGCTCAGGCTGAGATGGGTCTTAGCCATGCAAATTGGTAACTTATCAAAGCCCAAGCGGGTATATTCTTCGATTTTTGCTTCTGCTTCTGGCATATAATCCACTCCGTCAGCTCCGTATACTTCCCTAGCGATCGTTTCAATTTTCTTTTTGATAGGCCAGTCTAGCGGGTAAAGGAACTGGAAATTTGAGGGCTTTTCAGTTGCTTTGACCACTGCTTTCGCTAGGTCGAGAGCGCCTTCACCGCCTAGCTCCCAATGCCGGCAGACAACTGCATCCTCGGCGCCACCTTCCTCAATCGCTGCCTTGTGTATCAGCGCCAGCTCAGCGTCGGTATCAGTGGCGAATTTGTTAATCGCAACCACCACCGGAATCCCAAATTTGCGGGCGACTTGAATGTGATGGATAAGATTAGGCAGACCTTTGGCAAGCAACTCCAGATTCTCGTCAGTGTATTCTGTCGCCAGTGGTCTTCCGGCAACCACCTTAGGACCTCCACCATGCATTTTCAGTGCTCGCACGGTAGTGACCATTACGACTACATTGGGAATTAATCCTGAATAGCGGCACTTGATGTTAAAGAACTTTTCCATCCCCATGTCCGAGCCAAACCCGGACTCAGTCACAACAAAATCGGCTAGTTTCAAGCCGATTTTGTCCGCCAGAATTGAACTGTTTCCATGCGCAATATTCGCAAATGGGCCGGCATGGACAAAGACAGGTGTCCCTTCCAGAGTCTGCATTAAGTTGGGTTTGATGGCATCGCGCATTAAAACAGCCATTGCGCCGGCGACTCCCAAATCTTCAGCGGTGATCGCTTCACCGTTTTTGCTCAGCGCAACAACGATTTTCCCAAAGCGTTCGCGCATATCTGCAAGACTGGTGGTCAGAGCCAAAATTGCCATGATTTCGCTGGCGACTGTGATGTCAAATCCTGTGGAGCGCTCAAAACCTTTTTCTTCTGGACCCTGCCCAATGGTAATTCCTCTCAGGAAACGATCACTTGTGTCAACCACTCGCCGCCAGGTAATGCTGTCCGGATCAATATCCAACCGGAACATCCTGCGCCGTTCTTCAGCGGTGAGCTCGTCCGGATCGGTCTTGTCAATCCCCAGTTTCTTTAGGCGTCCCAGCATACCGCGGCCGAAACGCCGCTTGCCGGTTTTATCCTTAGGACAAAACCGCTCAAAAAGCTGTTCATCGGTAGCGCCCGATTCATGAAGTATGCGCACATCAATTGCCGCAGCCAACAGATTATTCGCTGCCGTGATGGCGTGAATATCGCCTGTTAGGTGCAAATTGAAGTCTTCCATTGGAACAACCTGACTGTAACCGCCGCCAGCCGCGCCGCCTTTGATGCCAAAAGTTGGACCCTGGCTGGGCTGGCGGATACAGGTCATGACACGATAGCCCAAGTGAGCACCCAAAGCCTGACTCAAGCCAACGGTGGTTGTGGTTTTGCCCTCTCCAAGTGGTGTTGGCGTAATTGCAGTCACATCTATGTATTTGCCATCCGGCACGTCTGCCAATCGTTGCAGAACTTCCAGCTTAACTTTTGCTTTGTAAGGACCATAGAATTCGATTTCTTCAGGTAAGAGACCTAGTTCCTCTGCCAATTGGGCAATTGGTTTAAGCTCTGCTGCCTGAGCAATTTCGATGTCTGATGGCACCGGTGATACCCTCTTCAATAGCACAGGGGAAATCTTGGGTCGTTGCACTGTACTCATATTATTGATTTGTCTCCTTTCGATTTGTTAATATTTTCGGGAATTACTGTGCTATTATCAGATATTACTCAAAAAAACGCAAGGATATTCTTAAAGTGTTAAGTAATATTACACGCTCAGTAAAAATGATTTGGCTATCTTTGTTTTGGGGAGAAAGGTCTCTTAAGATATGGCTTATCCAAAACCCATCGTGATTACGAGGTGAAGAAAATGAGCAGTAATGACCATCATAATCTCAAAACTCGAGTTTAGACAAAACGTTTTTCCCGGACGCAAGTATCAGGGTGAGAACAGTACCTTACCAATCGAACGCAGGGTCAGGCTTCTTTGCGCCTTCTGCCAAGGCAAGAGAGAATCTGTGACGAACGGACGCGCCAGGAAGAGCATCCAATGAGACAACACCACCAGCCAGTCCATATATCGCCTGTCTTGGCGGACTGGAAGCGGGGCAAGGTCCAACCCAGGGTCTCTCTTCGGAAGCGCATGGCTGGTTCAATCGTCCAGTGATGGATGTAAGCGTTCCAAATGGTCTGGGCAGTGATCACTATTCCAAGGGATGGCTGGACAGGCGGCAGCCAGGCGAACCAGACAGCTTCAGGCAGTTTGTCTTTCTCCAGACGCGTCTCTGTGCGGAAGGTGTCGCAGGTCAGGCGGGAGCGTGTTTGTCACGGAGTCCCTTCCAGCGTTTCAGACATACCTTACCGTCGTGTTCATGCTGGAATTCCTGGACTTCGTCTGGACAGCCTTACGTTTGTTCGTCTTTGAAGGCGAAACGCTCACCATAGCTGGATGAACGTCTGCATTTGCTTGGGGCAGGCTTGGCTGGGCGGTAAAACACGCGGTCAGAGCGCAAACGGGTCACAATCTCTACTCGCAAGCCACTCACGCGGGACAAAAAGCGCCCATTGCCATATTTTCCATCCGCGGAAACAATATCCAGCGCCTGCGAGCAGCATGTGCGGGCTTTGGCCAGTGCTGGATTTGCGCTGCACCTACATCCTGCGCCGTTTGCTCGTAACCCGTACGGGTTGCTCGCTCGAAATACGCCGCACGTCTGGCGGCAGCGACCAGCTCGGATGGGCTTCGGCGCACCATTTCAACAGGGAGTAAGGGCAGCTAATCGTGACATTGCCGCCATCTATATCACTGGAAGCCTGATAGACATACTGTAGCTCTTCCAGCACGCGGCTGCGAAGGCGCGCCCAGGATGAGCTATCCAGCGGAAAGACACAGATGCCTTGGTGTGGCAGTTGACCGACCAGAAGGCGATGCATGGCTTCAGTATTTATCTGCCCATCTTCTACTGCCGTATACAGGCTCGGCTACTGACGTTGAAAGCGTTCGCTCTGGCTCAAGTAGGCAAAAGAAGGAAATGTCCCACCGGACGAGAGAGCATCCAGTGTATCGAACAGAGCAGCGCAGCGTTTCCGAAAGACATGCTCATAAACCTCTTGACGAAATTCGATAAGAATGTTGATGTTCTCTTTGGGAGAAATTGTTGTGTTCACAATTCCCAGTTTTTACCAAAGGGCGGTTTTGCTCAAGGGTAAGACCGCCCACAATTTTGTCTAAACTCGAGGTGAAAGACAATCTGCTATTATGGAATTTCTGGTTTCTGAAAGGTAAAAGCGGGCTAACATCGTTTCTTGAAAATAGCAATTACGCTGGTGTTAGTTGGGAACCAAGTCTGGCGGCTTTTTTCTGCAAACGATTCTTGCTCCAGTGGGCTGGTTGCGTTCAACGTGCGCTTGTTGACGTGCGCCTTGCTCGTTCATCCAGTGGGAAGACAGGCACTCGACTACCAGAGAGTATTTCACATGCCGACTTATTCTTTATGGGCTGCACAGTTGAAATGTTGACGGTCACACTCCCTCCACCGCCTCCCGCATCTGCCCGGCGGTCGGGTGCAGGTAACGCCTGGTCGTCTCCAGGCGGGAATGTTCCAGCAGAGTGTGCGGGCTGGCGTCCACTCCAGCAATGCGGGTGTATTCTGCCACCATGCGCTGGACATCGCGCTCATCCAGCAGTCTGCCGCTGCGAGAGAGAAACACCGCCTTCGTCTGCGCCTGCGGGCACACTTCCAGCCATGCCTGAGGTGCCTGACGCGCCTCACTGTTGAGCGGCACACGGCGGGTCTCGTTCCCCTTGCCGCTGCGGATGGTCAGCCAGCCCGAACGTCCGTTCAGCTCCACATCTGCCATCTGCAATGCGGTCACTTTGCTCACCCGCAGCCATGCCCGCGCCAGCAGGTTGAGGACGACGGTATCGCGTGTGCTGTCCTCAGAGCAGCCAGCAGCCTGCCCGATTCACGCGGGGTGAGCGCCTGCACGGGCGAAAGCACCCGGTTGGGGACCCTTCACCCGCAGGCTGTACCCCAGGTGTTTCAGCAGCGAACAGATCGCTGCCAGGCGCAGGTTGACGCTGACGGGGGACAAACGCCTCACGATCTGCAGATAAGCGATGTAATCCTTCACCTCGACGGTGGTGAGTAAATTCCAGTCGGGTTCTGCGCTGTTGGTCTGCCTGTACCAGGCGGTGAATTCTTCCGGCGCAGTGCGGTAACGTTCCACCGTGCGGGGGCTGGAGAGGGTGGAGAAGAAGTCAGCTATCAGGTTCATCGGAGCGCTTTCCTTTCGTCAAAAACATTGTGCGACGTGATTTATAAGATCCCTTTTCAGCCCCAAAAACGCCAGTTTTTGAGCCGTTTTCGGGGTTTTTGTGTCGTACAAGATTTATTGTACGATGAGATTGTACGACGTGAAAACCGTGGAAAGAACGCCAGGTTGCTGAGCAAATGTCGGCTCTCGCAGTTAATGGGAGGACCTCAAAGTTGTTGAGAGTAGCCTCCAAGATAATGAGACTTGAGGGATACGCCTGCTCGACTCCCACCATAAAATCAAAATTTATAGACGCGGAGGCCGCTCTTCTGTTTCAGCGGCAACTCATCAACACCGATTTTCTCACCATACAGAAAGACACAAATACCTTCTCACCTAACATCAAGCCTGCCGTAAAAACCATCGAGAGGAGAAGCCCGCCTCTTTTCCATTAGGGGGTTCTCGCCGTCAATTTCTGGTACGTTTTGAACGAATTGGGGCAGCAACATTACGTTTGCGGAACGATCTGGTCAAACAATGCACAACCGCGTTTTTCAATACCTCAGTTCATCAATCTTTATTCTCTTGTAGGGGTTTCCTGTTCGAGCAACCTCGAACAGGAAAACTCGCGTCAATCATCATTTTCAGCTTTCACGTTCTGCTAATTCAACTCGTGGTCCGTCAATAGAATTTCATTATTGAGAATATTGGTGGTTATATCGTCTGCAATTATTCTGCCCTGACTGAGTAGCACAGTTCGCGTGGTAAGTTGCCGTGCAAGATCCAGGTCATGGGTGGCGACAATCATTGTTTGCGGAAGCTCCAGCAACAATGCTATAAGCTCGCGCCGGGCTCGAGGATCTAATTCTGAGGTTGGTTCATCCAATGCCAAAATTTGTGACTGCATAGATAGTACAGTGGCAATGGCAATGCGTTTTTTCTCGCCATGACTGAGGTGATGCGGGTTTCGGTTGACGTAGTCTTCCATTCGCACGGCTTGGAGTGCTTGTTTTACCCTTTCTTGAACCATCACTTTGGAAAAGCCCTGATACATTGGGCCATACGCCACATCTTCAAAAACAGTTGGTGAAAAAAGCTGGTCATCCGGATTTTGAAAAACGATCCCAACCATTGCCCGAATGTATCTTAGATTTTCCCGTTTGACCTCGATCCCATTGATAAAGACTGCCCCTTCTCCCTGCAGAACGCCATTCAAACTTAACAATAAGGTGGACTTGCCCGCGCCGTTGGCGCCTACTAAAGCAACTTTTTCGCCCGTCTTTATAGTCAAATTGATCTCGTGTAGGGCTTGTTTGCCATCTGGGTAAGTATAGGAAAGTCCACGAATTTCAATGATCGGGTTCAATATTCAATCTCCGATAAACAAACTCATTCCCCATAACACCCCCAACAAGAGAACACCCAAACTGAGTATACGACGCTCTGTATGTGAAAGTGCGTTTGCCTCAAGGGTGAACAACTCGCCATTGTACCCGCGCGATAACATAGCAGCATAGAGGCGAACACTGCGTTCCAGAGAACGCAGGAGTAAGCTCCCTACCATACTTCCGGTTACCCTAGCACGCCAGAAGAGTGACCCGCCCACTTGCTGAGTACATGGTGTAACAGCACTACGGCTGTCACGGGCTCGCATCATACGCAGTACTTCATCATTGATAATAAACAGATAGCGCCACATCAATCCTAAAATTGCAATGAACAACTTGGGGACGCCGTAATATGCCAAAGCTGTTAATATATCTGGAAAGCTGGTTGTCAAAGTAAGCATAATCGCCGCCGATGTCGAAAGCCAGGCTTTTACTGCGATGCTAATGAAACGTCCAAGTCCTTCCGGACTATACTTTATCACATCGGACCCAAAGATGGAGATAGAGAGATGCGGTACAGGTCCGCTAAAAATCAGTGGAAAAGCAGCCAGAATAAACGGTGTCACCAGCAGAGTACGCCTGATCACTCTCCAGATGCTCATGCGTGCTAGAAGTATCATCGAAAGCAAGACGGTTAAGAATAGAATATAGATAGGCCAGGCTTGATGGGGAGCCATGTTTAGAAATAAAATAAACGCAAGAGTCAAAGTTACCTTAACCCTAGCGTCAGCTCTGTGAACCGGGCTGTTACTTTCCATGCGGACTTGCCACACCAATCACCCTCGCAAGCTTTTTCCTTTAGTTACTCGCTTTTCGGCACGCGCAACTCCATATGCTACGCTGAAGACAATGATCGCACCCAGAATACCCGCCGCAATCGTGGCGAGTGCAGGATTTGAAATTCCAGGCATTACATAATCAGGGATAAATTCGTAGAGCGCTTCGCGAGCATTTTCGAGGAAGCCGTGTTGCTCTGCAACCCATTCCAATCCATCCGGATGGCTGGAAGCAAGCGGTGAAAGCACTGTCAGCATCAGCGCAATAACACTTCCCCCAATCAAGATACCTTTATTGGTGATTTTTATATTTCCTTGAGTTGTAAGCAAATCTTTTTGTGCTACAAACAAGAATGCCAGTGCGCCAAGAGTGATCAAACCTTCGCCAATCCCGATCAGGACATGGATACCACCCATTGCCGGAATAGCAATGTTGGCAGGTGATGTACCGGACAATGCTAGTTGAAGTGCGCAAGACAAGGAGGCAACAAAAATTGATCCCCAGGCAGCAACAAACCCGGCAAAGAGCATTCCCCAGGATTGCTTCCTAAACAGGGTGATCAACCAAGTGTAAATCGCATAAGATACAAAAACCCCAACGACAGCCATATTAAAAATATTTGCTCCCAGCGCCAGCAGCCCCCCATCTTGAAACAACAATGCCTGAACTATCACCACCGATGTCATAACCAGCACTGCTGCCCATGGACCCAGCAGAATAGTAGCGATAGCTGCACCCAAAAGATGCCCGGAAGTGCCGCCAGTTACACTGAAATTAAGCATTTGCCCGGCAAAAATAGCCGCTGCCAGCACTCCCATGAGCGGCACCTGACGTTCGTCCAAGGTTTGATTGGTCTTTCGCAAAGCAATTCTTATTACAATGATGGAAATCATCCAGAAGATGATGGAAACCAGGAGGGAAAGAAACCCATCTGGAATATGCATCGGGTGTCGAGACAAGACTGGTGCAAAAAACACGGCTTCCTCCATAATACTTACATGCTAAAATTAGGATTGAACAATGATAATTATAAAGCAAATTATTGCAATTGCAAAATATTTCAAATAAAACTGGTAATTGGAGAAAAATGCGCGCCTCTTCAGTAGAAAGACTCATTCTTGAAACTTTGTCCAGGGAACAAACTCACCTGACCTCGCTTCAGATATACGAGCAAATTCGCGAGCGGCTTCCGGCAGTGAATCCCTCAACGGTATATAGAGCTTTGGAACGCCTTGTAAAGCGCGGAAAAGTGTCAGTCTCCGATATAGGAATCGGTTCAACTGTTTATGAAATCCTCACCAATGGACTGCACCATCACTTTGTATGTCAGCAATGCGGTTTGATACAAACCATCCATCATGAGGATATCGAACGATTCTTTGCAACGGTTGAGAACAAATATCACTTTAAGGTGATCACCAACCATTTGATCCTTTTCGGGATTTGCGAACATTGCATAGGTGGCACCTAGATTTGCGAGTTGGGGTAAGCGGACTGCATAGGGCTCGCCTGCTCTCTCCCCATAGTCGGAGGCTTCTCATGGGTAAGTTGATCAATATTCGGCGTTTTATGGAAGCCCTATTCGATGATCGCTCTACAGCTTGCCAAGCTGTCAAAATTGGGCAGGCGATGCTGGCAGCCCGCTCGCTGCACTTGAGTGAATGACGCCGATTTCCAAAAAAGCAGTAGATGGAAGTGTTATTCGGGCTTATTTGTTTTGTTGTTCCAGGAATGGTCGCTGCCAGCCAATGAGCGGCGCAAACTGGTCGCAGAGGCTTGGACGGTTTTTACCGCTATTGTTCGGAGCACTGTGTCAACGTGTCTGAAGTTCAGAGTTTGATTGGCTGGACAACAGTGTGTTTTTATAGTGTTTCATATCATTCGTTTTGGATTTCTCTTAATACTTTGAGCAGGCGGAGGTTAGCGTTCTCTTTTTGGGTGCAAACGCGGATGTGATAAGGTAATCCAAAAGAGGCACAGTCCCTTACCAACAAAAAATATTTCAAAAGGCGGTAACGAATCTCTGAGGCAGGTCTGTGGGTGGGGATGATTCCAAAATGAACATCCGAGTTTACTGGTGAAAAGCCATAATTGGACAATCGGCGGAAGAAGCGCTTTCTTAACTCACCTAATTTCTTGATGATGGTTTGGTAATAGGTTATCTCGCTGATTGCCGCTAATCCTGCAGCTTGAGCCATAGCGTTGACGCTCCAGGTAGGTTGAAAAGCAGCAAGTTGCCGAATCACGGCTGAATTTGCCAAGGCATAGCCAATTCGTAAGCCGGCGAGTGCAAAGTCTTGGGTCATCGAACGAAGGACAAGACAATTTTCTACAAGTGGAGGCGGCGAGAAAAATTGACCATCAACAAAAGAACGGTAAGCCTCATCAAGAACCAGAAGTGTATTTTCGCTGCATGCATTGATGAGGTGTTGAATCTTGGTCTGCTCAAGGTAGATACCAGTTGGATTGTTCGGATTGCATATGAACACCAACTTAATACGCCCTTCTTTTGTCTTTTCGGTTAGCTGATCCAGCGGAGGTTGAAAACTGGGTGGTTGTGCCTCAATTTTATGGATTCTGGCATTCATGGCGAGAGCAGCTCAATGATATTCTCCAAATGTCGGCGTGAGGATGGCGACGTGATCACCAGGTTTGAGGAATGCCTGAGCGGTAAGCCAGATTAACTCGGCAGTGCCGTTACGGACTAACACTTGCTCAACTTTAGTTTGATTTAGTTCAGCCAGTTTCTCTCTCAGCAGAAAGCTTTGGCGGTCGGGGTAACGGCAATGCGCGGCATACTGAGATGATAACAAATTTACGAAGGGGGTATCCGGCTCGTGACAACAAACTGCAGGGGAAACACAGAGAAAAAGCGCTTTCTGTTATGCGCGCGGGGGCTATCGAAAAGCGGTGTGGTCCAAAGGTTTAAAGCCGACGAAACAAGAAAAAATCTATCACCGTGAAAGATGAGTGACAAACTGCGTCCAGTACCGCCTGGTGCTGGAAATTGGTGTTGACCCGCGCCGCATCAATGAGATTGTTCGGGGAAGGCATAGCATCACCGTCGACACTGCAATGCGTTTGAGACGGTACTTCGGAGTATTGCCGCAATTCTGGATGGGGTTACAGACGGAATATGACCTGGATGTCGCCATGGACAGAATCGGCGAACGGCTGGAGCGGGAAGTCCGCTCCCGTCCGATGAATCCACTTGTTTTCTAGTGCGATAGTCTTCTGGAGATTCCTGCACTCGTTCAGTGATGGAGTGCGGGAGTCAGCCGTTCGTCTCTGGGTGGGAGTTTTCCGAAAAGGCTAGCAAATGAACGGGGGACCAAAGCAAAAAATTACAATATCATAAGTTGCGGTTCTTCCAAAGCAGATTTCAAATCACGCAGAAAACTGGCAGCGACCGCACCATTTACCACTCGATGATCGGCGCACAGGGTCAAGGTCATCATCGGGCGAACTGACATCCTGTCATCTTCTCCTGCTGCCACTATTTTTTTAACTGCGCCAACCGTCAAAATTGCCACCTGTGGTGGATTAATAATCGCGGTGAACCGTTCTATACCAAACATACCCAGATTCGAAAGAGTAAAAGAGCCATCTACTACATCTTCGGGACGCAACTTGCCTTGCCTGGCTTGTTCAACCATCTTCTCAATCTCTTGTGCCACTTGAAGTAAACCTTTTTGCTCTATATGTCGTACAACTGGCACGATCAATCCTTGCTCCAGCGCAACTGCAATACCCAAATTAACCGTGCCTAATAGCATAATCTGCTCTCCCTGTTCATTGGATTGATACCAGGCATTTAGATAAGGGTGTCGCATAAGCGCCCAGCCACAGATTTTTGCCACAATAGCCGTCAGACTGATTCGAGCTCCTTCTAGTCTTTGCTGATTGACTCTGTTGCGCAGGTTCTCCATTGCACTAACATCCACTTGAATCTCCAAATGAATATGTGGTATCTCTTGGGAACTTTTTTGTAGTCGCTGTGCGACTGTCTTCTGGATACCATTTAATGACAGCACTTGTTTGATCAGGGGCTTTGCCTGTTCAACGATATTTGGCCGCACAATCTCCATCGGCGGTGTTGTAACAGGTTCTACATCACTGACTATTTTCTCGGGAGGCATAGAAGCTCTCCCTTCGTGATAACGTTCAACATCCCAACTTTGCACCCGTCCGCGTGGGCCGCTCCCTGTTACCTGTTCTAATTCAACGCCAAGCTCGCGCGCAAGTCTGCGAGCCGCCGGTGCCGCTCGCACCTTTGCCCCTCTCTCGGCAATCGCTGCCTCTACATCCTTCGTAGTAATCCGCCCACTTGGTCCACTACCCTTGACTTCATCGAGTGAAAGGCCAGCTTCTTTCGCCATCCGCTCGGCTACGGGGGTAATTTTAAGAGTTGTTGAGATTTCTTTTTGAGATGATTGTGGAGAAGCAACTGGTACTGAAATATTTTTATCATCGTAAGATGGAGTAAGCGTTGCTTCATCAGGGGAAAGAATATAAGCAATCACAGCTGTTACTGGCACTATATCTCCTTCTTCGTACTGCAATTCAGTCAATATTCCACTAACAGGTGCTTCTATATCCATATTTACTTTATCCGTAGTCACTTCGGCTATTGGATCACCTGCTTCAACCACATCTCCCGCTTTCTTGATCCAGCGAATAATTTGAGCGCTTTCTTGGGTGAAGCCAAATTTAGGCATAATGACTTCGTGTGCCATTTTTCACCTTTCACATCTTCAGTTGCGCTAAAGTACGCGCTTCCTCAACAATATTTTCAACCTGTGGAACAGCGTGATATTCCAAATTACGATTATATGGAATCGGAATATCAAGCCCTGCCAGCCGACGAATTGGAGCCTCTAAGTAGTCAAAAGCCTGACTCTCGGCAATTCGAGCAGCAATTTCACCACCAAAGCCACCCATCTTGACTGCCTCATGGACAATAAGGACTTTGCCGGTTTTTGCTACTGATTCGAGAATTGGTTGATCATCTAATGGACGCAATGTGCGTGGGTCAATGACTTCTACATCAATACCTTCAGCCTCAAGCTTTTCTGCTGCTTCGAGCGCCCGCTGTACCATGATAGAAGTCGCTACAATCGTGAGATCTTTTCCTCGCCTCACCACCTCACTCTTACCCAGTGGTACGCGATAAATCTCTGACGGCACTGGCCCTTTAACTTTATATAGCAGTTTGTGCTCGAC
>Ga0308390_1002250_pt1 | contig 11895 bp, 17 predicted proteins | sample Hotspr2Sample149_FD_202358 | JGI IMG/M metagenome (GOLD analysis project Ga0308390, IMG submission 202358) | Hot spring phototrophic mat microbial communities from Mushroom Spring, Yellowstone National Park, Wyoming, United States - 20040719_149 ...
CTGAAATCAGCAAGGCGGGGATCGTCGAGGCGTAAGCGACCTGCGTTTCAGTACTCTTCAACGAGTCGAAATTGCTGAAATGGTCATCGCGTGCGCGCCGGACGCGCATCCCCTCGTGTTTCAGTACTCTTCAACGAGTCGAAATTGCTGAAATCAGCAAGGCGGGGATCGTCGAGGCGTAAGCGACCTGCGTTTCAGTGCTCTTCAACGAGCCGAAATTGCTGAAATGCCGCGCGCGGCGCAGATCGAAGCCGCGCTCGACGCGTTTCAGTGCTCTTCAACGAGCCGAAATTGCTGAAATTCACCTACCAGCGCCAGTATCTGAGCAACCAACGACGTTTCAGTGCTCTTCAACGAGCCGAAATTGCTGAAATTGCGGCACATCATACCAGTGCACAGTTTGACCGAGAGTTTCAGTGCTCTTCAACGAGCCGAAATTGCTGAAATGGCGAAATTGTAAGCGATGCTCCGGGTTGTGGTATGTTTCAGTGCTCTTCAACGAGCCGAAATTGCTGAAATCTATCATCGATGCGTACCGGCGGCAGCGCAATCGGCAGGTTTCAGTGCTCTTCAACGAGCCGAAATTGCTGAAATACAAATTACGGGGTACACCATTTCGCGCAGTTGGAGTTTCAGTGCTCTTCAACGAGCCGAAATTGCTGAAATGTTCGACGTTCATCAATTGTTCGAGTCGATATGGCATGTTTCAGTGCTCTTCAACGAGCCGAAATTGCTGAAATTAGTCGTACGGACTCCATTGCGCGGTCCAATTGTCCGTTTCAGTGCTCTTCAACGAGCCGAAATTGCTGAAATGGTGATGAGGCATGGCGCCGCCGCGAGTTTGATGAGGTTTCAGTGCTCTTCAACGAGCCGAAATTGCTGAAATCTGATGTTGCGCACGAACGCCGCAGAGTTGGCGCTGCGTTTCAGTGCTCTTCAACGAGCCGAAATTGCTGAAATAGCGCGTCGCAGCAGGCGACGATCGCCGCGCGCTGGTTTCAGTGCTCTTCAACGAGCCGAAATTGCTGAAATGGTAAACGTTCCAAGCGTTAGCGTGTATGCGTCGGGGTTTCAGTGCTCTTCAACGAGCCGAAATTGCTGAAATGCCGTCGGCGCAGACGGCGTGGAGCGCGGTTCAGTCAAGTTTCAGTGCTCTTCAACGAGCCGAAATTGCTGAAATCGACCTCGCGCCGCTGCCCGCAGCGTACACCGAACGTTTCAGTGCTCTTCAACGAGCCGAAATTGCTGAAATGAGAGCAGCGCGCTCGTCGGCGGCGTGCGGCTTATGTTTCAGTGCTCTTCAACGAGCCGAAATTGCTGAAATGAGAGCAGCGCGCTCGTCGGCGGCGTGCGGCTTATGTTTCAGTGCTCTTCAACGAGCCGAAATTGCTGAAATCGATAGCAACCAACACCCGCGCCGACGCCGATAAAGGTTTCAGTGCTCTTCAACGAGCCGAAATTGCTGAAATCGGACGCGGGTTTCTGGCGCACATTCACCCGCTAAGTTTCAGTGCTCTTCAACGAGCCGAAATTGCTGAAATATTGTGGTAGACGAGGCGGGGTTGGTGCGGAACCTAGGTTTCAGTGCTCTTCAACGAGCCGAAATTGCTGAAATCGACGCGACCGACCTCGAACGCGAGTTCTTTACGAAAGGTTTCAGTGCTCTTCAACGAGCCGAAATTGCTGAAATGCGCTGCCGGAGAAGGACGCGGCTGAGGTGCTGGATGTTTCAGTGCTCTTCAACGAGCCGAAATTGCTGAAATGTGCTCCGCGCGGTCGCGGTCACGCGGTTTCCTATGAGTTTCAGTGCTCTTCAACGAGCCGAAATTGCTGAAATGTTGTTGTGACGCACCACAAACACCCCGCGTTCGCCGTTTCAGTGCTCTTCAACGAGCCGAAATTGCTGAAATATCCCGCAATGCGCCGCAACATCGAGACGATTGCGGTTTCAGTGCTCTTCAACGAGCCGAAATTGCTGAAACTTGGATCTCGACCGACAGCGCAACCAGCGCCTCGACGTTTCAGTGCTCTTCAACGAGCCGAAATTGCTGAAAGTTGACCGCGCCGGTCGTCGCGCGGCTGGTGCGGAGTTTCAGTGCTCTTCAACGAGCCGAAATTGCTGAAACTCCTTCCTCACCGCAGCACAGTCACGAAATCGTCGTTTCAGTGCTCTTCAACGAGCCGAAATTGCTGAAAGTGATAGCGCCATTGAGCGTACAGAATCAGGACTATGTTTCAGTGCTCTTCAACGAGCCGAAATTGCTGAAATTCTGCAATATTCGCTCTATCCTCAACGGAATTGTTCAGTTTCAGTGCTCTTCAACGAGCCGAAATTGCTGAAATCCGGTCTCGTCCAAGAACGTGTACGTAACCGTGTAAACGTTTCAGTGCTCTTCAACGAGCCGAAATTGCTGAAATCGTGACCGTCAATAGCAAACTTACTCAGATTATTCAGGTTTCAGTGCTCTTCAACGAGCCGAAATTGCTGAAACGTCGAACGCGCGCGGGTTTGAACAAACCCGCATTGAGTTTCAGTGCTCTTCAACGAGCCGAAATTGCTGAAATGCAGGGTTCCTGCGCGCCGCCCCCGCCCCTGTTGGGCGTTTCAGTGCTCTTCAACGAGCCGAAATTGCTGAAATTGATGATGACACGTACAAGTACTAAGTTGCGCGATGTTTCAGTGCTCTTCAACGAGCCGAAATTGCTGAAATTGTATAAAGCCATAAAAATAACGAATATCGGCGAAAAGTTTCAGTGCTCTTCAACGAGCCGAAATTGCTGAAATATATCCTTCCTCACGTATAGTGTCACAACGACAAAGTTTCAGTGCTCTTCAACGAGCCGAAATTGCTGAAATCGCGAGGCGGCCGCGCTCGCGTCGCTCTGGCGCGGGTTTCAGTGCTCTTCAACGAGCCGAAATTGCTGAAATACGCGGGATCAACAAAATCATACAACCGCCGCAGCCGTTTCAGTGCTCTTCAACGAGCCGAAATTGCTGAAATTTGTCGGCGCGGCGGTCTGGTACATGCGCCGGCGCGGTTTCAGTGCTCTTCAACGAGCCGAAATTGCTGAAATTGGATCGAGGTGCAATCCGGCTCGCTCTGGTGGTCCGTTTCAGTGCTCTTCAACGAGCCGAAATTGCTGAAATGTGACGACGTCATCAACGTGCTTTATTTCCGTCGCGTTTCAGTGCTCTTCAACGAGCCGAAATTGCTGAAATGTTATTCCGCCCGCGCCTGGCGTCGTTGCGTCGCACCGTTTCAGTGCTCTTCAACGAGCCGAAATTGCTGAAATCTAAACGGCGATTTCGGGTTTAGACCGGAATCTACCGTTTCAGTGCTCTTCAACGAGCCGAAATTGCTGAAATGGTGCAGTGGGGTTGTTCCAGGTGCTGTTGACTCGTCTGTTTCAGTGCTCTTCAACGAGCCGAAATTGCTGAAATCGCAGCGTAATCGGCATTGACGAACACATAGCCGTCGTTTCAGTGCTCTTCAACGAGCCGAAATTGCTGAAATCTTGTCAAGACTGTGGATTGTCGTTGCTACACGCGGTTTCAGTGCTCTTCAACGAGCCGAAATTGCTGAAATTTGCTGAAGCCAAACCAACCCCTTCAACCCGTCCCGTTTCAGTGCTCTTCAACGAGCCGAAATTGCTGAAATTTTCGGAACGCGCGGCGTCGCAACCCGCACGCGCAATTGTTTCAGTGCTCTTCAACGAGCCGAAATTGCTGAAATTCAGCGTTTTGACGAGGTTCCACGCGAACCGCGCGAGTTTCAGTGCTCTTCAACGAGCCGAAATTGCTGAAATGATGACTAACCGATAGACGTTTCGTAGCATTGTGCGGTTTCAGTGCTCTTCAACGAGCCGAAATTGCTGAAATTGCGCAAAATCGGGGCTTGACAACCCGCGGCTTCCGGTTTCAGTGCTCTTCAACGAGCCGAAATTGCTGAAATTGAACTAGGCAGTGTGTGGGAGGAAGAGAATAGTAGGTTTCAGTGCTCTTCAACGAGCCGAAATTGCTGAAATGTGCACGCAACGATCCGTCTCGCCGCGTGGATGTATGTTTCAGTGCTCTTCAACGAGCCGAAATTGCTGAAATGGATCGAGAGTGCATCTGGTTTAGTCCGCACTGCGGGTTTCAGTGCTCTTCAACGAGCCGAAATTGCTGAAATCGTGGAACTGAGCCGCCCTAGCGGTGAGGCGTATGTGTTTCAGTGCTCTTCAACGAGCCGAAATTGCTGAAATCGTTCTGAAGCCCTATCCGCCTCTTCAGCCCGTCCCAGTTTCAGTGCTCTTCAACGAGCCGAAATTGCTGAAATCACGGCTAGCGCAAGCGTATAGTAGTGCCTGCGCGGTTTCAGTGCTCTTCAACGAGCCGAAATTGCTGAAATTTTCCGAATATGTCGCTGCTCTTTCCGAGCGACTACGGTTTCAGTGCTCTTCAACGAGCCGAAATTGCTGAAATCAACAACGTCGATGATGTCCGTCGCCAACACAATCAGCGTTTCAGTGCTCTTCAACGAGCCGAAATTGCTGAAATCAATCGTTTCCCGCGTCGCTGCACCTCCCGTCCGGCGGTTTCAGTGCTCTTCAACGAGCCGAAATTGCTGAAATCAAACACACGCAACGCCGCCGTTCCCGTTACCGTTCGTTTCAGTGCTCTTCAACGAGCCGAAATTGCTGAAATCGCGAAGGCGACGTTGAGGCTACGCTGGGGATCGAGGTTTCAGTGCTCTTCAACGAGCCGAAATTGCTGAAATCCCGATCCCTCGCGTTCGCCCAACGCTCCAGCGAGACGTTTCAGTGCTCTTCAACGAGCCGAAATTGCTGAAATGAAAGTCCGGCGTTGTGACGGCTGCTGCTGTACACTGTTTCAGTGCTCTTCAACGAGCCGAAATTGCTGAAATCGCGCCGTAGATCGTTCCGTACGGAATAGTTTGGAAAGTTTCAGTGCTCTTCAACGAGCCGAAATTGCTGAAATAGATGACGGGGCGCTGTCAACGGCGTTGATCGAGCAGTTTCAGTGCTCTTCAACGAGCCGAAATTGCTGAAATGTTGGAGCAAGTCGCCGTCGGTGCGCTGCGGCAGATGTTTCAGTGCTCTTCAACGAGCCGAAATTGCTGAAATTTTGTTACTATCCGTATAGATATAAACAAATTGCCGTTTCAGTGCTCTTCAACGAGCCGAAATTGCTGAAATGTATTCGATGTGCTGCGCACGCCCTCAAGCGTTCGCGTTTCAGTGCTCTTCAACGAGCCGAAATTGCTGAAATACCGACGATGTTCAAAGAACTCATTCAAAACGGCAAGTTTCAGTGCTCTTCAACGAGCCGAAATTGCTGAAATTGTTGCGGAAACATCGAGAATACGACATCTCAGAAGTTTCAGTGCTCTTCAACGAGCCGAAATTGCTGAAATCAATCGGCACTGGAACGACGCGCTGAGCGATGCGGCGCGGTTTCAGTGCTCTTCAACGAGCCGAAATTGCTGAAATCCAATTTCGACCGCGACGCCCACTCCTTAGCACTGAGTTTCAGTGCTCTTCAACGAGCCGAAATTGCTGAAATCGGTCGAACCGTCGGCGCGCCTGGCGGATTGCTCGAAGTTTCAGTGCTCTTCAACGAGCCGAAATTGCTGAAATGCGACCGGTGGGCGACGCTGGATTGTTTGCAGCGCGGTTTCAGTGCTCTTCAACGAGCCGAAATTGCTGAAATTCCGTCTGCGGCTGGAAAAACGAGGCGCTGACCCTCAGTTTCAGTGCTCTTCAACGAGCCGAAATTGCTGAAATGAAACTATCACGACAGCGACCCTTTTTTTTGAATTTGTTTCAGTGCTCTTCAACGAGCCGAAATTGCTGAAATCCGACCGGTTGACCGACCGACCGGTTGACCGGCTGAGTTTCAGTGCTCTTCAACGAGCCGAAATTGCTGAAATCGAAACTGCCCTACCCGTGGCGAGTCCGACCAGCAAGTTTCAGTGCTCTTCAACGAGCCGAAATTGCTGAAATATAGTATAGTCACAGTAATCAACCACTCAGTAACGAGTTTCAGTGCTCTTCAACGAGCCGAAATTGCTGAAATGCCAGCCAGCCCGCCGGTTCCCCGCGCGTCGGGGCGAGTTTCAGTGCTCTTCAACGAGCCGAAATTGCTGAAATCTATGGCACCGTTCGTAATTTGGAAAGGAACCAAGCGTTTCAGTGCTCTTCAACGAGCCGAAATTGCTGAAATGCTGCTGCTCTACCCGCAGCGTCTCGATCTGACGCGTTTCAGTGCTCTTCAACGAGCCGAAATTGCTGAAATCGAGATCGATAGCCTCACGCGGCTCGCGCGGTTCGGGAGTTTCAGTGCTCTTCAACGAGCCGAAATTGCTGAAATTTGAAGTTCACGCACGCATCTTCAACGTTCGTGTAGGTTTCAGTGCTCTTCAACGAGCCGAAATTGCTGAAATTGAAGACGCGCGGGAAGACGACCGCCAACCGACGCATGTTTCAGTGCTCTTCAACGAGCCGAAATTGCTGAAATCCAGGTCGCAAAGACGGTCGCCTTCCTTTACTTCTAGTTTCAGTGCTCTTCAACGAGCCGAAATTGCTGAAATGTGGGTGATGCGTCACGTCGCCCGCTTGCTCCTATCTTTCAGTGCTCTTCAACGAGCCGAAATTGCTGAAATGCTGAACGCAACGCTGAACCCCGCGCGCTCAACAACTTTCAGTGCTCTTCAACGAGCCGAAATTGCTGAAATCTTTTCCATCCCCACATACGAATCACGCCCCGACCTGCTTTCAGTGCTCTTCAACGAGCCGAAATTGCTGAAATTCGTCCGACATCATAGACACGCCGTATAGCGCTGCAACTTTCAGTGCTCTTCAACGAGCCGAAATTGCTGAAATCATCCTTGTCCGCTTCCGGCGCGTCGGAAGCGCGCGAGCTTTCAGTGCTCTTCAACGAGCCGAAATTGCTGAAATGGTGCTGGTGCTGCTGATGCTGCTGATGCTGCTGCCTTTCAGTGCTCTTCAACGAGCCGAAATTGCTGAAATCAGCACCACCGCCGCGCCCTCCAGCGCGTCCGGCAACTTTCAGTGCTCTTCAACGAGCCGAAATTGCTGAAATTCGCTGCCGGTCTCGATACGAGAACAGCGCTGCGGTTGGCCTTTCAGTGCTCTTCAACGAGCCGAAATTGCTGAAATCGGCACCAGGCGCTGGTCGCAGCGCATCAACGGAAACTTTCAGTGCTCTTCAACGAGCCGAAATTGCTGAAATCCCCTCATCGGTCATCTCCAGCGCGCCGTAGCCGATCTTTCAGTGCTCTTCAACGAGCCGAAATTGCTGAAATGCTCCACCCCCACTCCCGTTTCGCCATCATGATCCCCGCCCTTTCAGTGCTCTTCAACGAGCCGAAATTGCTGAAATGCGATCCGTCGCTCTCCCGCCTTTTGACATCAACCCTTTCAGTGCTCTTCAACGAGCCGAAATTGCTGAAATTCGTCGACGCGGCGCGTCGCTTGACAATCCCGACGTCTTTCAGTGCTCTTCAACGAGCCGAAATTGCTGAAATGCTGGACGCGCCACAAACTGCGCAGCGACGCGCAGGCTTTCAGTGCTCTTCAACGAGCCGAAATTGCTGAAATTGGTCGCTCGACCCCCCGACAAACGCTTCTCCGCTCTTTCAGTGCTCTTCAACGAGCCGAAATTGCTGAAATTTTGACAGGTGCGATTGGGTTTGTTGTAGATCCAAACTTTCAGTGCTCTTCAACGAGCCGAAATTGCTGAAATTCAATCCACTGGCCACCGCCCTTCCACAGCGACGCGACTTTCAGTGCTCTTCAACGAGCCGAAATTGCTGAAATCGTGACACCGTCGGCGACAACGCCGGAGTCGCCGTCTTTCAGTGCTCTTCAACGAGCCGAAATTGCTGAAATAATGCCGATCTGCGCAGTGAGCGCCTGTTGCACAATCCCTTTCAGTGCTCTTCAACGAGCCGAAATTGCTGAAATCGAGACGGACGCGCTGCTGGCGGCGCTCGACGACTCTTTCAGTGCTCTTCAACGAGCCGAAATTGCTGAAATCGAAGAAGCCCGCGTGAAGACGCGCGGGAGGACGACTTTCAGTGCTCTTCAACGAGCCGAAATTGCTGAAATGAACCCGGCGCAGGTCGAGTACGCGCTGAAAGATGTCGCTTTCAGTGCTCTTCAACGAGCCGAAATTGCTGAAATGGGTGCATCGCGGGCGCTGGGCGTCGGTGCGCGATGCTTTCAGTGCTCTTCAACGAGCCGAAATTGCTGAAATGTATGCGCGGTACGTGTACGGTATGCCGCAAGCGCCTTTCAGTGCTCTTCAACGAGCCGAAATTGCTGAAATCCTTCGCCATCACCGCCGCCGCGCCCTCCAGCGCGTCCTTTCAGTGCTCTTCAACGAGCCGAAATTGCTGAAATTCACCAGTTGCCGCAACCACTGCTCGAACCGCGACCGCTCTTTCAGTGCTCTTCAACGAGCCGAAATTGCTGAAATCCTTCGCCATCACCGCCGCCGCGCCCTCCAGCGCGTCCTTTCAGTGCTCTTCAACGAGCCGAAATTGCTGAAATCGCACCTTACGCGCAAATGATTGTGTCGTTCTGTCCTTTCAGTGCTCTTCAACGAGCCGAAATTGCTGAAATTCAACGCCGCGCCGGGGATGGACGAGCGGCGGGTAGCTTTCAGTGCTCTTCAACGAGCCGAAATTGCTGAAATTGTGAACCCGACCAGCCCGCGCTTCGGGTCGGTGATCCTTTCAGTGCTCTTCAACGAGCCGAAATTGCTGAAATTTGACCCGATTGCCGGCGTCTTCGCATTCCTCGCGCCTTTCAGTGCTCTTCAACGAGCCGAAATTGCTGAAATACATCGCGCGTCTTTTTGGTGCAGTTCGCGACGCCGGACTTTCAGTGCTCTTCAACGAGCCGAAATTGCTGAAATCGATTACCCAACCGACGCAATTTGTTGCGACAGCGGTTGCCTTTCAGTGCTCTTCAACGAGCCGAAATTGCTGAAATGTACCAACTCACATTGGAGACGAAACCCTCCGGGTCTTTCAGTGCTCTTCAACGAGCCGAAATTGCTGAAATCCGCGCACCCCGCGCGCCCAATCAACCGCGCGCTTGCTTTCAGTGCTCTTCAACGAGCCGAAATTGCTGAAATCGCGGGAAGCAGTTGCCGCCGGTCTCGACGTAAGAACTTTCAGTGCTCTTCAACGAGCCGAAATTGCTGAAATCAGACAGTGCCTGCGCGTTATCATCTCCTCAACCAGGTTTCAGTGCTCTTCAACGAGCCGAAATTGCTGAAATCAACAAAACAGCGGAGTCGGGTGAAGTGCCATCCGAAGTTTCAGTGCTCTTCAACGAGCCGAAATTGCTGAAATTCTAAAACGTATGATAGATAGTTACACGTACAAACGTTTCAGTGCTCTTCAACGAGCCGAAATTGCTGAAATCTTGCGTCGCTTCAACTTCGTAATTGTTCGCCCAAGTTTCAGTGCTCTTCAACGAGCCGAAATTGCTGAAATCGTGTTGCTTATTTTTTTTGCCTTGTTTTTGTAAGTGTTTCAGTGCTCTTCAACGAGCCGAAATTGCTGAAATCCAGAGCGGGGAAATGAGCATCAGCGGCTACATTGCGGTTTCAGTGCTCTTCAACGAGCCGAAATTGCTGAAATCCTTTTTGTTCGCAGAAGCGTCACTTTTGGTAGAGAGTTTCAGTGCTCTTCAACGAGCCGAAATTGCTGAAATTCTCTGGTGTAGTGGTGATACGCGATCAACTCCAGTTGTTTCAGTGCTCTTCAACGAGCCGAAATTGCTGAAATGCGTATAAACTCGACCCGTCGCTTACCAAGCCCGGCGTTTCAGTGCTCTTCAACGAGCCGAAATTGCTGAAATTTGCGGCAGAACGTTACCAAAGCGCGTACTTTGAGGTTTCAGTGCTCTTCAACGAGCCGAAATTGCTGAAATGTTGATATACCAACGGCGGGGAGTACTACGTTTGGGTTGTTTCAGTGCTCTTCAACGAGCCGAAATTGCTGAAATTGACGGTCAGAACGCCGTCGCTGCGACAGTACGCAGTTTCAGTGCTCTTCAACGAGCCGAAATTGCTGAAATCGTACATCGTTGCGCGGCTCATCTCGTTGTTTGCGTGTTTCAGTGCTCTTCAACGAGCCGAAATTGCTGAAATCCTCACGGGCGCGCTCCAGCGCTTGGTGCTCAATCAGGTTTCAGTGCTCTTCAACGAGCCGAAATTGCTGAAATGCAGTGCGGGCGGCAGATCCCGCCTGCATCCCGCGATCGTTTCAGTGCTCTTCAACGAGCCGAAATTGCTGAAATGCGGCTCCGCAGACTCACGCAGTACGTGTACGTGAGTTTCAGTGCTCTTCAACGAGCCGAAATTGCTGAAATCGTCCGATGCCGAGATCCGGGCGTCGCTCGACGATCCCGTTTCAGTGCTCTTCAACGAGCCGAAATTGCTGAAATGAAACGCCGGGCACGCCGCGTCCGACGCGCACCCCGAGTTTCAGTGCTCTTCAACGAGCCGAAATTGCTGAAATCGTTTCCGTTGGGTTTCCGCCAGATGATCGACCCACGGTTTCAGTGCTCTTCAACGAGCCGAAATTGCTGAAATCCTGCGTAACGATTCTCCTTATTCGATTGGTGTGGGTTTCAGTGCTCTTCAACGAGCCGAAATTGCTGAAATTGAACGGATCGAGCAATACGAGGCAATCGCAGACGACGTTTCAGTGCTCTTCAACGAGCCGAAATTGCTGAAATTGTCTGGGAGAAGATAATAGATGTCGCAAAAATTGCGGTTTCAGTGCTCTTCAACGAGCCGAAATTGCTGAAATTCCGGTCGCACGTCGGATCGGTGACGACCTGTTCTAGTTTCAGTGCTCTTCAACGAGCCGAAATTGCTGAAATCAATGCCGAAGAAATTGCACAAGCCCAGCACGAAATCGTTTCAGTGCTCTTCAACGAGCCGAAATTGCTGAAATGATGATTTCTGCGAGGCGGGATATTGCGATTCGTAGGTTTCAGTGCTCTTCAACGAGCCGAAATTGCTGAAATACGCCAATACAGAATGATCGGTTGTTCGTTGCGCTCTAGTTTCAGTGCTCTTCAACGAGCCGAAATTGCTGAAATCCAGCAATGGCGCGGATTACGTTCGGAGGCACGCAGTTTCAGTGCTCTTCAACGAGCCGAAATTGCTGAAATTCTCGTTATCGCGGACGAGTCGCACGTCGTATCCCGTTTCAGTGCTCTTCAACGAGCCGAAATTGCTGAAATCGGATACGTCGGATTGTCGGATCGAATATGAATCACGCGTTTCAGTGCTCTTCAACGAGCCGAAATTGCTGAAATGGTTCTGCAAGAGGGGGTGGTCGATCGCGAGTCGAAAGTTTCAGTGCTCTTCAACGAGCCGAAATTGCTGAAATCGAACCACGTCTTGTTGTTGGTCCATCCCCAATCTTGTTTCAGTGCTCTTCAACGAGCCGAAATTGCTGAAATTGGCCATTGAGAAAATGGCGAAGGACTACCTGGAGAAGTTTCAGTGCTCTTCAACGAGCCGAAATTGCTGAAATGCAGCGCGAATCGGTAGCGCTCCACAAGCACATCATGTTTCAGTGCTCTTCAACGAGCCGAAATTGCTGAAATGCCCGTACCATCACCCGGTTTGCCGTACCGGTCCGGCGTTTCAGTGCTCTTCAACGAGCCGAAATTGCTGAAATTTCTGCAAAAATGTTTCTTTCGATCGCGAGTCGAAAGTTTCAGTGCTCTTCAACGAGCCGAAATTGCTGAAATGCTGTTGCGTCGTCCGAACTCGACGCTCAAAACATAGTTTCAGTGCTCTTCAACGAGCCGAAATTGCTGAAATACCGACCTCCGCTC
>Ga0308390_1002259_pt1 | contig 11855 bp, 10 predicted proteins | sample Hotspr2Sample149_FD_202358 | JGI IMG/M metagenome (GOLD analysis project Ga0308390, IMG submission 202358) | Hot spring phototrophic mat microbial communities from Mushroom Spring, Yellowstone National Park, Wyoming, United States - 20040719_149 ...
AGAGTCGAGCAGCGTGCTGAGCCGTCGACGGAGTCGACGAGCATGCAAGAGTGCACCGGCGGGGACGAGTTGACCGACTTCGACCGCTGAGCGCAGCCGAGGGCCATAGGCGTCGGGGACACGCTCGAGCATCTGCTGGTGGAGGGCACCCATTTCGCTCAGCATGATGACGTGATGGACGGCCAACAGCAGGTGGACATCAACCGGCAGGCGACGCTCCTCGATGCGGGCCCCGGCTTCGCGGAAGCGCCGAGCGACGTCCTGAAGATGCGCTGCGACTTCTGGCTCGGCCAGTTCGAGGAAATCGACGAGCAGGAAAAGACGCGGTGGCTCGGTGGCGAGCGGCACTTCCAGTCGCTGGTGAGCGCAGAGAGCGACATAGGCGTAGGCTGCATCCTCGACCGAGCGGGTGAAGATCCCGAGGTGATCGAGGGACCAGGCCAGCGGAATGACTCCATCGAGCGGGAACCAGTCGAGGCTCGGTTTGAAACCGACGACACCACAGTAGGCGGCGGGGCGGACGACTGAGCCGGCGGTCTGGGTGCCAACGGTGAGCGGAGACTGGCGGGCGGCGACGGCAGCAGCTGATCCGGAGCTGGAACCACCCGGAGTGCGGTCAGGTGCCCACGGATTGCGGGTAGGGGCGGGGTCGGCGAAAGCGAGTTGGGTGGTGTGGGTCTTGCCGAGTACGACCGCACCGAGTTCGCGCAGCCGCGCAACGATGGCAGCATCGGCCTGGGCGGGGTGGTCGGCGAGCGGTGCGAAGCCAGCACGAGTTGGGAGTCCAGCAACGTCGATCACGTCCTTGAGGCCGACGGGGACTCCGTGCAAGGGCAGGACCGTGCCGCGAGCAGCCAAGCGGTCGAGTCGCTCGGCCTCGCGGAGGGCACCATCGCGGTCGATCTCTACCCATGCCTGAACATCGGGCTCGGTGCGCTCGATCTGCTGGAGCGTGGCCTGGATCAAATCGCTCACCGAGAGCTGGCGCTGCCGGATGCGGGCGGGAATTTCGCGCAGCGGGAGGTGGAGGAGTTGGTTCATGCCCGCACCTGCCTCTCGGGAAGCAGGTCGAAGGGTGGCTCATCCGCGAAGTCGAGTGGCTCGACGAGCAGGCGAGCGAGCGCGTTAGCCATGCCCCGCAGTTCGTCGGTGATCGCTGTGGTGCGTTCTGGGCCGTAGCGGAGACGGGCACTGCTTTCCAGTATCGCGAACCAGTGTTCGCGGCTCGACTGGTGACTGCTCATCGGTCATCCCCCGTCCACTACAACAACGCTCGAGTGTGCGAGGGGGAGGGGGGTGCTGTCAAGGGCGTGCAACTCGAGCGGCGAGCTCGTTCATCCCACAGACGTCCGACATGTCGAAGCGCCTTTCGGTGAGTCAGCGATGATCGCGCGCCACGCAGCATCGTCGCGGCACGGCAGGCGTGCTGAAGAGTGCCTTTCCGTTGCGGCTCGCTGTCACGACCGAACGACTGACCGGCGCGGACGGAAAGCAGCGTCATGACACGCACGCAAAGCGATCGTCTGCTCGCTACGGTGGCACGCGAGATCATCGGATGGCGCTTCAAACAGGGCTGGCAGCAGATCGGTCGTGCACTGCGGACACGATCCAGAATGGTGTCCAGTGCGGTGCATCTGGAGGCGACGATCGGTCTCTGCTGAAGCGGTGGCGATCGGTCTGGCAGCGGCTGATGGCGATACCGAAATCGACACGATCGTCGCCGTGCATCGATGGGGTGAGGTGGTACCACCATGCGGGATGTGCCGGGAACTCATGACTGACCAGGCATCGGGAGTTCGGGTGATCGTGCCGGACGGCGACGGTGAGACAGGCGTTGGGTTCGATTGGCTTCTGCCGCTGCACGACGAGCGTCGTGTGGGTCCATGAGTGAGCATTCGTGATCGAGTGTCCGATCGTCGTCGGCATCCAACGTTGCGGAACGTGCGAGGGGTCTAGAAAGTTTAGCGACTTTCCGCGTTCCGGTGGCGATGTTGCCGGAAGAGTGCACGATCCGAGGCATTCCGTGCCAGACTTCGTCTCCCTCGAGTCCAGTGGTTCGCAGTGCGTGCTGCTGTGAGACAACATTGAGCGCGGTGGATGCGGCTCGCTGGATCGCTGCTCGTTCGATCAGTGGTCGTGGTGCGGCAGAGATGTAACCGGAAACCAGTACCGTCGTCTCTGGTCGGATTCGTCGATGCGGACGAGGGGCGGTCATCGCGCGGGCAACCGCGTCCTCGCAGTTCACGGCTTCGACTCGTCGGCACCGTTCTGCAACGCTATAGTTGCGTTGAAGGTCAATAGGGATCGATTGCCACGGAGGGTAAGCGGTGAGCGAGGTTCGGATCACGGTTCGGCAGAATGGTCCCTATCACGTGCAAGGGCGCGTCATCTTGGTCGATCACGAGGGAAACCAGATCCCGTACGAAGGGGAAGAGATCTGGCTCTGCCGGTGCGGCGGCTCGGCGAAGAAGCCGTTCTGTGACGGGGCACACAAGCGCATCGGTTTCCAAGGGGATCTTGGGGTCGCGGTGCGTCGAGCGGCCGACATTGCCGAGGAAAGAGAGCCAGCTGCCTCTGGCGCTGCTCCCGTGCAGGAGCAAGCCAGTGAGAGCGATTTCGTGCCGGTCAAGCCGCTGGCCGAGGTGCCCGAGGCGACGGTCGTGCGCTTCGAGGTCGACGGAGCGCCGCGATTGCTCGTTCGCTTCGGGGAACGGCTTTATGCGGTCGACGGCATCTGCACGCATGAAGAGGCAGAACTGGCCGAGGGGGATCTGGAGGACGGCGTGATCTATTGTCCCTTGCATGGCTCGGGGTTCGAGTTGGCGACCGGACGAGTCACCAGTCTCCCGGCGACCAAACCGTTGCCGGTCTACGAGGTGGTCGTACGGGACGGGATGGTGTACGTTTCACGCCAGCCGCGCGGTCGGTGAAGGCTGAGGCCGAAGCACGGATCTCCCGGCAGGGTGGTCATGGGCCAGGAGCAGAGGCTCCTCGGCAATAGGTGTCACCGTTGGGCAGGGAGATCATACCCGTGTGACGTCGCGACCGGGACAGGTGGCGTGGGCCTGCTCTCGCCGACCGGTCTCGCGGATCGCTGTATCGAGACGACCAGCCGAGCGGCTCCGGTGGCCGCTCTCTGCTGAATTCCCACGCCACGGTCGGCCCGGAGCATGCGGGGGCCGCTGGCGTCGTCGACCGGGGGACGACGGTCGCGACGAGGAAGAAGCGGGTGCTCGGGCGCTGATCCGGTGCGCTGAAGGGGGTTGCCATGGTTGAGCACTGCCTCGTCGTGGGAGCTGGAGCGGCAGCCTTCGGGTTCGCGAGTGCGATCCGCGAGGCGGGGTACCAGGGACGGGTCACTGTGGTGGGCGCCGAGTCGGTGCCACCGTACGAGCGACCACCACTTTCCAAGCAGTATCTCCTGGGGAAGAAAGCGGAGAGCGAGATACTTTTCCGGCCGGTCGCGTTCTACGAGGAACGCTCGATCGAGCTGGTGCTGGGTGATCCGGTCGAGGAGATCGATCTCGAGCGCCGGGTAGCCCGCACGCGTGCAGCGAAGGAGATCGGCTTCGATCAGTTGGTGCTGGCAACTGGGGCGGTACCGAACCGGCTGCCGGTACCGGGGGCAGAACTCCCGGGGGTCTTCGTTCTTCGCTCGCTCGAGGACGTACGAGGGGTGCGAGCGGCGCTGTCGTCCGCGCAGCGCGTCGTCGTGATCGGTGGCGGGTTCATCGGGTGCGAAGTCGCGGCGAGCGCGCGGACATTGGGGAAGCAGGTTGCGCTGGTCGAAACGTTGCCAGTCCTGCTCGGTCGAGCGCTCGGCGAGACGATCGGAGCCGCGATCACGCGGGTGCACGAGCGAGCTGGTGTGGAACTCCACCTGGGGCGGAAGGTGATCGCATTGGAGGGGCGAGAGCGGGTGGAGCGGGTTCTCCTGGACGACGGCACGAGCCTCCCCGCCGAGACCGTCATCGTCGGGATCGGCGTCCGGCCAGCCGTGCCGGCGATCAGGGGCGAGCTGACGATAGAGGACGGTGTGGTCGTCGATGCGACCTGCGCGGCGAGTGTCCCGGGCGTCTGGGCCGCCGGTGACGTGGCGCGCTGGTGGCATCCGGTGATCGAGCGCTCGATTCGGGTCGAGCACTTCGACAACGCGTTGGCGCAAGGTGCGTGCGTCGCCAAGGGAGTCGCTGGGCGTCCCGAGACGTACGCGCCGATACCGTCTTTCTGGTCGGATCAGTACGATCTGACCATCCAGCAGTACGGTTACCCGATCGAATGGGATGAACTCGTCGTGCGTGGCGATCTGGACGCTCCGTCCTTCACGGCCTTCTACTTGAAAGACGGGCGTGTTTGCGGGGCAGTGATCGTGAAGCGGCCGCGCGAGATGCGACCAGCACGGCGCCTGGTGGAGGCGATGGCGCGAGTCGATCGCGCGCTCCTCGCGGACGAGCGTGTCGATCTGCGTTCGCTCGCGCCTTGAATCGAAATCCTGGTCCCGTCCGAAGCCGGCGAGGAGGGGAAACGGGGACCAGCGAGCGGTGAGTCAGCTTGGGTCTCGGCGGCGAGAGCGCCGAGCTTCCTCACTCGCGCTGGATCGCAGACGAACGGAGCGAGGCGCAGCGGGAAGCGCCCCGCTCCGTTCACGACGATCGTTCAGCGCACCACAGGGAGACCAGCCCGGGCCCAGGCGATGAGGCCGCCAGCGAGGTTGCGGACCTTGGTAAAGCCGGCTCGTTGCAGATAAGCCGTGGCCGAGGCACTGCGGTTGCCGCTCCGGCAGACGAGGATGATCTCCCGATTCGGGTCCAGTTCACCGACGCGTTGGGGCAACTCGTCGAGGGGAATGAGTCGTGCGCCGGGAATGCGGGCGGCTCGCCACTCGTCCGGCTCGCGCACGTCGATGAGGAGTGCCCCGGCCTGCAGGCGCTCGTGTGCCTCGTGGGGGGTGAGTTCCGGAACGCGTGGGCCGAAAAGTCGAGTCAACATTAGTTCCTCCGTTCTCCGTTTCTCTGCATTCTCTTTTCGAGTCGGTCGAGAAGGCTCGCTCGGTACCAGCGGCCCAGGGAACGAGGTGCCCGGCTGGCGCATCGACCGGCCAGCCGGGCGAGCGACCGATCGGTCAAGCCGTGACCGCGGCTCCCCGCGTCGTGGGGAGGCCAGCGGCGCGCCAGGCGTCCATACCGCCCTCGACCGAGTAGACCCGCGGGAAATCGCGCGAGCGCAACAGGCTCGCTGCCAGCGCGCTGCGGGTTCCGGCACCGCACACGAGCGCGATCGGGCGCGAGGGATCGAGTTCGGTCCAGCGCTCTGGTAGACGATAGAACGGGATGTGCCGAGCGCCCGGAATGTGTCCTTCAGCCCACTCGGACGGCTCGCGGACGTCGACGATCTGCAGGGTGGGGTCCTCCTCGCGCCAGCGGGCAAGGTCGTGAACGGTGAGGACAGGCAACGTGCGATAGGGAAAGCCGGCACGTTCCCACGCGGCCATCCCGCCAGCGAGATAGCCGACCACCTGGTCATAGCCGATGACCGCGAGCATCTGGACGGCACGGTGTGCATCCTCTTCGCGCTCGACGACGAGAACGAGGGCTCGGTCGGGCGGAACGACGAGGCCGACTCGATTCTGGAACTGCCCGCCGTCGAGGGCGACAGAAATGGCACCCGGGATGTGGCTCGCGGCGAAGGAGGCAGGTGACCGGACATCGAGGACCACGGCACCCTGCTCGATGAGTTCGCGAACGCGAGCAGGAGTCAGCGGTGTCGCCGTTCCCATCCGCGGTGGCTCGGCGGCGCGGTTGAGCTCGACGATGCGGGCGAGATTCGGCGGGCGCTCGGGGAGATTCTCGTTCATGAAGCGGATGAAGGTTTGACGGTCGAGGATCTGCAGTGCCGGGTTGTTGCGCGCTTCGAAGCCGATCGTGGTTCCGGTCATGCGGTTGTTGACCCGCCCACACAACGAGCCGGCGACGTGACCAGGAAAGACGAGCGTACCGGGGGGAAGCTGGAGGAGGCGCTGGTGGAGCGAATCGAAGAGGGCGGCAGCACCTTCCTGGCCGTCGATGGCGAGATCGGGGCGAGCGATATCACCGACGAAGAGCGTATCGCCGGTGAGGACGAGCCACGGATCCCGGCTGCGGGAGCGGTCGATCACCGCGATGACGATGTGTTCCGGACGATGCCCAGGCGTATGGATGGCGCGGAGGACGACCTCGCCCAACTCCAGCTCGTCACCGTCATGGAGCGGCTGGTGCGGGTAGGTGACCCCGGCGAGCGCGGAGACGGCGATCGTCGCGCCGGTCGCAGCGGCGAGCTGATGATGCCCGGAAACGTGATCGGCGTGATTGTGCGTTTCGATGATATAGCGGAGCTGGAGTCCCTCCCGCTGGAGGAGGTCGAGGATCTCATCGACCATGTCGATGCGGGGGTCGATCACTGCGGCCAGGCCGGCGTCAGTGGACGCCACGATGTAGGCTGCGCAGCCGATATCGGTACGGAGAATCTGCTGGAAGAACATCGCAGTGCTCCTTTCAGGCCGCCTCGAGAGCGCGCAGGGCTCGCTCGAGACGGGCGCGCGCCTCGTTGGCCAGTTCGTCGAGTGCGGGATTACCGACGATGCCGAGCATGGCCTTGGTGTCCGCGATCTCGACACGAGTCTTGCCGTCGACCTCGCGGACGACCACGTTGCAGGGAAGCAAGAGACCGACCTCGCGTTCGGTTTCGAGCGCCCGGTGCGCGAGGGGCGGGTTACAGGCACCGAGAATGACGTACTGCTCCATGTCGAGTCCGAGTTTCTGCTTGAGCGTCTCCTTGACGTCGATGGTGGTGAGGACGCCGAAGCCTTGCTCCTTGAGTGCTTCCTGAACCTTAGGCAGGACTTCATCGAAGGGGCGGTCGAGATCGACTCCGAAGCCGTAGCGACCAGTGAACATCGATACTCCTCCTTTCCGCACTGCGCGTCGTTGTCTTTCCTCTTCAAAGCCGCTCGCCGTGCGAGCCCACGGCCCGCATCACCAGCGGATGGCTCAGCCGCCTCCGGTCGAGCAACTGGTCGCGCTCGAGGCACCCTCACTGGTGCGAGCAGCGAAGGCGGAGAGCAGACGCTCGGTCTCGCTTGTACCGCAGTTGGGGCAGGCGATCGGCTGATCGGCCTGGGAGAATCGGACAAGCTTCTCGAATCGGTAGCCGCAGACTCGGCAGCGGTATTCGTAGAGGGGCACGCGTGTCACCTCCGTTCCATCAGGACCGATTCGGCCAGTTCACCCTGGCGCAGCAGCTGATCGAGGAGCAGGGCACGGGTCAGATGGCAGGCCTCGAGGATGCGTGGATCGGCCAGCGAGTAATGCATCTCGGTGCCGACCCGCTGCGCGTGGACCAGACCGCGCTGGCGGAGGACGGCCAGGTGTTGGCTGATCTTGGCCTGGCGCTGGCCGGTCGCATGAGCCAGTTCCTTGACCGCCTTGGGGCCGTCACCGAGCAGTTCGATCAGTTCGATCCGCGTCGGATCGGCGAGCACCTGACAGAGCATGGCTTGCAGACGGTAGAGCTCGCGCCGGCGTTCGCGTTCGTCACTGCTCAAGTCTTTCGTCTCCTTCCGAGTGCAGCTTCATTCGCATACGCGAATATTCTAATGCATCGAGAGGGGCAATGCAAGAGGCTCCGCTGGCGCACGCGGCTCGCAACCGCGACCAGCTGGTTGGGACCGGGTGGTACCACGAGTGGTACGGGCTCGCTGGGTGCCGGGGTCACGCGGCTGAGGGGATCGACAGCGCGAGGGTGCCCGAGGAGAGGCCGCAGGATTCGACTTCGCGAACGGAGCCGACAGCAGCGTGCGTATCACCCTGCACGAGCAGGGTGCGCGGAGCGAAGGCGGATCGTCGTCGCTGCAAAGCGGTCGGGCCGCAATGACTGATGCTGCCAGTGGAGATCGGACCACCCGCGGCCTACGCTGAACGAGCAGGCGCTGACGAAACCTGGCTGCTCGGTCTGTGCAAGGCTTCGCTCGGGAGCACGTTGCCGCTGTTTCAGCGGTCGACCGCGGGGACGAGCAGGCGGTCTGCGGCGAGGAACTGGGAGCTGAGACAGTCGCTGGAAGACGATGGTGACGGGTGCAGAGGTGCAGGGCACAGCAGCCAGCGAGGTGCCGGACGGGGGAGCGCAGTGCGGAAAACGTGAGGGGAACCGGTCGGCCAGCGCTCGATCTCGTCGCTCGAGGTGGGCGGGGTGCGCGACGTGGTGTCGTGCAATGTTACCGACTCGAGTGGGTGGCCGCACGGCGATCGGACAGCGCTGTGGGGCAGCACGAAGCACGGCTCGCGTGTGCGGGCAGCATAAGCAGTCGTGAGGGCAGGAGTGGATCGGGTAGGCGCCGGGTTCGCGGGAGCGTCGCGAGCGTGCTCGAGTGCTGGACGAAGAGAGTCGGAGCACTGTAAATAATGGGCATTGTGAAACCAGGTTCGGGTAGGGTACGAGTTCGTTTGTCATCGCGGGCGACGATGGGACGGGGACGGTTCGGAACGACGAAAGATCAGCGAGGGTGGGCGCTCGTGGCTCCCTGCCCGACGATGAACGCACTCTTTGCCTTGTGGCCGCGCATTTGCGACTGTTCCTGCTGAACAACAGAACGAAAGCAGGTTCGAGCCCTGGTTGGCGTCCAGATGGAGCCAACTCACGAGTCACCTGTTGACAGCAGAGTGTTACCCGCGTATCATAGCGGCGTCCTGAGAAGCGAACGAAACAGTAATTCGATGCATCACTGAGGTGTGCAGCCGCTGTGACTCGTTGGAATGCTGTGATGAACGCGTGATAGGGTTAGACGTCGGCAAGGAGGAGATAGAGTCGAGTGTTCGGGAAGGGAGAGGGCACGATGCGTGCGGTCAACAACGATCGGCGCTATCTGGCCTTCGTGATCGGCGCCTCGACGGTCGGGTCGGCGATCGAGTGGTATGACTTCTACATTTTCGGGAGCTTGGCGGCGATTCTGGCGACGCATTTCTTCGCCAAGGACCACCCGGTCGCGGCGCTCCTGAATACTATCGCCATCTTTACCATCGGGTTCCTGTTCCGGCCACTCGGGGCGATCATCTTCGGCTGGTACGGGGACAAGATCGGGCGCAAGCGGGTCTTCATCCTGACCTTGCTCGGGATGGGCCTGGGCACAGCACTGATCGGCGTGATCCCGAGCTACGCGACGATCGGTGTGCTCGCTCCGATCCTGGTCTTCGTGCTGCGCGTGATCCAAGGACTGAGCGTCGGTGGTGAATGGGGAGGTGCGCTGACCTACGTGGCCGAGCACGCGCCGGACGGCAAGCGTGGGCTGTACACGGGTCTTTTGAGCCCGGCAGCGATCTATGGTCTGATCATCTCGTTCTTCGTGGTGCTGGGTGTGCGGACGGCGCTCGGTGAGGAGGCGTTTCGAGCCTGGGGCTGGCGCATACCGTTCCTGCTTTCGCTCGTGCTCGTCCTGATCTCGCTCTACGTGCGGTTGCGTCTCCAGGAGACGCCGATGTTCGCTGAACTGAAGGCGCGGCGTGCAGTGGTGCAGAATCCCTTGAAGGTGACCTTCACGGGCGAGAACTTGCGGCGGGTACTCATTGCGGGTGCTGTCTCGTTCGGTCAGGCGGTGGCCTGGTATACCGCGATTTTCTGGGCGCTCTTCTTCCTGCAGACCGCGCAGAAGCTCGATCTCATCACGACGTACAAGGTCCTTCTGCCGGGTCTGCTGGTGGCGCCAGTGCTGCATATCGTCATGGGTTGGCTCTCCGACTCGATCGGCCGCAAGCCGATCGTCCTCACTGGCTTCGTCCTGGCGATCGTCGGCTTCTACCCACTCTATACGCTGCTCGGGCGGTTCGCGCAGAAGGACAATCTGCAGTACTGGCCGGCCGCCCTGACCGTGATGGGCCTGATGCTGATCGCGGCGATGGTGTGGGGACCGCTGCCAGCTCTTTTGGCCGAGTACTTCCCCACGCAGGTCCGTTATACCTCCCTGGGCGTCGTCCAGAACGCGGCCAATGGCTGGGGCGGTGGACTGGTCCCGTACGTCACGACGTGGATCCAGACGGCGACCGGAAACTTGATGTGGGCGCTGGTCTATCCGATCGCCTTGCCGCTCCTGGGGTTGATCGTCGGTCTCCTGTTCTTGCCCGAGACGGCGCGCCACCGCTTGTGGGAGCAGCCAGGGGCGGCGATGGCGACCGGCGACGGGGAATAATTCGGATACCAGGACGACGCTGCGAACGGCCGGTTCAGCGAGTTCTCGCCCCGGCCGGTCGCTATCCGCTCGCAAGAGGCGGAGGGAGATGAGGATGCAGACACGGACGACGCCGCTCTTCCAACAGCTCTGGTCGCGGCCCCAATGGGAGGGGCTCCCGCCCTATCGCTCGCTCCTGACACCGCTCATGCTGCTGGAGCGGACGTTGCACGTCTTTCCCGACAAGGTCGGAGTGGTGGATGGAAACCGGCGGTTGACGTACCGCGAGTTCGGTGCCCGCGTCTACCGGCTCGCCAGCGCACTGCACGGTCGGGGCTTGCAGCCGGGCGATCGGGTCGCTGTCCTGTGCCGGAACAGCTTGGAGGCGCTGGAGGCCCACTTCGCCGTACCCCAAATGGGTGGGGTCCTGGTTCCGATCAACGTGCGCCTTTCGAGCGAGGAGGTGCGCTACATCCTGGAGCACTCAGGCGCCCGAGCGCTGATCCTGGACGGAGCACTGGCGAGCCTCGTCGAGCCGATCCGGGGAGCCCTTCCGGAACTCAGGCTCGTCGTCTGGGCCGATATCGATAGCCGTCACGGCGATCCGCCGCCGGCTCGCGCATCGTTTGCCGATGTCGAGTATGAGGCACTGCTGGCGGAAGGCTCACCGGATCCATCGGTGTACCCGCTCCGCGACGAGGAGGAGGTGCTGAGCATCAACTACACGAGCGGGACGACCGGTCGGCCGAAGGGTGTGATGGTGACGCATCGCGGCGCGTACTTGAACGCGTTGGGGGAGATCATCGAGGCCCGACTCGTGCCGGAAAGCGCCTATCTCTGGACGTTGCCGATGTTCCACTGCAATGGCTGGTACTTCCCGTACGCTGTGACCGGGATCGGAGCGACGCACGTGGTGCTGCCCAAGGTCGATCCGTCCCGCATCTTCCAGCTGATCGAGCAGGAAGGCGTGACGCATTTCTGCGGTGCGCCGACTGTGCTGATCATGCTGTTGCAAGGACGGCCGAGTCCCGACTACCGGTTCCCCAGACCGCTCACCGTGCTGACCGCGGCGGCACCACCGGCGCCAGCGACGATCGCCGCGATGGAAGCGATGGGTGCCCGCATCGTGCACGTCTATGGCCTGACCGAAACGTACGGTCCACACACCGTCTGCGAGTGGCACGAGGAGTGGGACGCCTTGCCATTGGAAGAGCGTGCGCGACTCAAGGCACGGCAGGGTGTGGGATACATCCATGCGCCGGAACTGCGGGTGGTCGACGAGGCGATGCGCGATGTCCCAGCGGACGGGGAGACGCTGGGTGAAGTGGTCATGCGTGGCAACAACGTGATGAAGGGGTATTACCGCGACGAGGAAGCGACCGCTCGGGCGTTCGCTGGCGGCTGGTTCCACTCCGGTGACCTGGCGGTGGTGCATCCGGATGGGTACATCGAGCTGCGCGATCGCAAAAAGGACATCATCATCAGCGGTGGGGAGAACATCTCGACGATCGAGGTCGAGCGTGCGCTCTACCAGCACCCCGCGGTGCTGGAGTGCGCGGTCATCGGTATTCCAGACGAGAAGTGGGGCGAGGTACCGAAAGCGTTCGTCGTACTGAAGCCAGGAATGCACGCGACGCCGGAAGAATTGATCGCATTCTGCCGG
>Ga0308390_1002269_pt1 | contig 11829 bp, 10 predicted proteins | sample Hotspr2Sample149_FD_202358 | JGI IMG/M metagenome (GOLD analysis project Ga0308390, IMG submission 202358) | Hot spring phototrophic mat microbial communities from Mushroom Spring, Yellowstone National Park, Wyoming, United States - 20040719_149 ...
GGTTCACCATGCGGGGGTTTCAAGTGGACACGGCTGAAAACGGGGAAGAAGCGCTGGAACGTTGCGCTGCCCACCGATACGATGTCATCACGATGGATCTGGTCATGCCGGGAATTGATGGGGCGGAAACAGCCAGGAGAATCCGCGTACTCCATCCGGATGTTCCCATTATCATGCTGAGTGGCTATGCCGGAGATGCCGAGCGGCTGCATGAGGCGGGGTTCCTGGAAGTACTTCAGAAGCCTATCCGTATGCATGAACTGGAACAGAAAGTACGCCGTGCTGTCACAGCAGGCATCCTTGAGGTCGGGAACGGCTGATAATAAGACCGTCATCGCCGCCCCAGTCTTATTTGCAGGTTCAGTTTTTCCTGCTTCCCGCGAGGGGAATGAGTTCTCCGTAGAAACGTCCCTGGCCCTCGCAGATCCGTATCTTCCGGTGGCAAACGTGGCATTCAATGACATCGCCTGCCTTCATGTGTTCATCCAGCCGAATGTAGGTACTGCAGAACGGACAGGACAGGCTGTGGGACTCTTTGGCAAAGAAGTCCTGCAGAATAGCATCGATGTGGCCTTTCTGATAACTGATCATCAGCGCATCGACAATATCCGGATCAAACTGGATACCGCGGCCCTTGATGATTTCCTTGAAGGCCACTTCCGGAGGCAGTCCTTTGCGATAAGGCCGGGTGCTGGTCATGGCGTCAAACGTGTCGGCCACGGCGATCAGTCTTCCTTCTATGGGGATTTCCTCCCCTTTGAGTCCAAATGGGTAGCCCTTTCCATCCCATCGTTCATGGTGATACAGACAGTAGGGAATCAGGGGCTGCAGCACTTTCACGTCCCGCAACAGGTCCGCGCCCCGTTCAGGATGCACTTTCATCTTGGCGAATTCTTCTTCGGTCAGAGGGCCAGGCTTGCTGAGGATGGCGTTGTCCACCGCGATCTTGCCCACATCATGCATCACGCCGCCCATGCGGACTTCTTTGATTTTCTCTTCATCCCAACCCAGTTCCCGGGCAATGGCCATGGCAAAATGGGTCACCCGCCACGTATGTCCCACGGTGTAATGGTCCCGCAGTTCTATGGCGTTCGCCAGGACCACCAGGGTATCCTCGTATGCCTGCTGCAACAGTTCAAAATACTGGGCGTTTTTTATGGCCGTCGCGGCCGGACCGGCCAGAGCTACCAGCAACTGCAGATCCGACTCGGTAAACGCGTTCTGGCGGCCGTGGCTGTCCACGTAGATGACCCCCAGGCATTCGGACTGATGCAGCAGCGGCACACAGATAGCGGATCGGATGTTGTGCGCGATAATGCTAACACCCGCGCGAAACCGAGAATCATCAAAAGCGTTATTCGTGATCACCGCTTCCGCCTGCCGGAAGGCCCGCTCCACAATGGTATGACTGTAAGAAACCCCCGATCCGGGCTCCGCGCTCTGTTCGTAGGCCGGATACAATGCATTTTCTTCCGGTTTCTTAAGGAGGATTACGCCGTTGCTTGCGTTGAGCAGGCGGAACACCTGATTCAGCACGGTCTCGAACACCCGGCCCAGTTCCCGCGCGCTCGCGATTGCTTCGTTGGCAGCGTATACCGCCAGCAGCCGCCGCTGGATTTCCTGAACCTCGCGATCTGTTGCCGTCTTGCCGGGAATGGTAAAAAACGTCTGATATACCATTTTCGGATCGGAAGACTCGAAAAATTCGGGGCCTACGTCCGGAACCGCGTCTGTCGGCGGTTTCGTACCGCCCAGTTCATGGCGTGCGGCAGCCACCCCCTGGGCAACTTCCGGATCGTCCAAGTCTTCCACCACATGTCCGAACAACTGATCAATTTCGTCATCCGTGTCCGCGTGTCGGAATTTGAGCTGCTGACGGCCGACCTGAATGATATCTCCGTTTTCCAGCAGGCACTCTGACACGCGGCGGTTGCGCACGAACGTTCCATTGCCGCTTCCAAGGTCCCGGACCACAAAGCCTTTGGACGTGCGGATGATTTTCACGTGCTTGCGGGATACCTGCATGTCATCCAACTGGATGGTATTGTCCGGGGCCCGTCCGATGGTAATTTCATCTTCGAACGAAAAGGTCTTCCCCTTGAGTGGACCGGTAAGCACCACCACAATATTCATAATGCCACCTGCGACTCCGTTCCAGTTATAAATCCATCATTTGTTATTGTTATACCATGATTTACGCGATCTGAACTGCTTCGGACAGGAAACACCTATGCAGATTATAGACAGAACCGCAATCTGGTCCATGAAAGAACACCCCTTCATGCCGGTGGCCAATCCGGTCCACTTTTTCGCGCCTCCAGCCCTGCAGGAACTGCTTCGCGGCGCGTGGGAGACGGTGGACCGCGGTCTGGGCCTGGGAATCGTATTCGGAGACGCCGGAAGCGGCAAATCCATGTTATGCCGGAAAATTGCTATAACCGCCATGGCCTCTCCCGAACACTACCGGGTGGCTGTCATTGGCAATACCCATCCCGGCTGGACCGGAATCGATCTGGTTGACCGGACCACACGTCAGTTTGGACTGCAGATTACCGAAGCGGGTGATGCCGCCGGACTGGACGCGCTGTATGACTTTCTGGCTCAACTCCCCGAAACCAGCCGTGCCCTCCTGCTGATCGACGACGCTCACCTGCTGGTCCGCCGTGGAGCCCTGGAAGCACTGCGGCTGCTCTCACGCTTTGAAATGCCTCATTACAAACCCCTGACCATCCTATGTTTCGCGCGTCCCGGCTGGTTGGAAGCCCTGCGGTCCGCCTCGGAATATCTGGATCTGGCTGGCTGGACCGCCCGAATCCCTCCGCTTTCCCGAACCGATCTGGCCCAGATCATTGCCTGGCGTATGAAAGTGGCGGAGGTATCCAACCGGGAAGGCAACGCCAGATTTGAAGAGGATGCCGTCGTGGCGGTGCATGCCTGGTCCAGGGGATTGATTCGCCCCGCGATCCATGCCTGTCGTCTTGCGCTGGATTATGCTGCCCTCCGAAAACGTCCGGTCATTGACGGCAGTCTCGTGGTCGAAGCCCTCACCGAAGATCCGCGATTTGACACGGAAACCCGGGAACAACTGGCCATGGCACTGTTGCGATTCGACCAGGAAAAGACGGGCAAAGGCAACACCGCGCCCGCTCCACCCCCTCGCACTGGTCTGCCACAGGAAACGGAACCGGTCTCCTCCGCTCCGGTGGAAACAGCGTCAGGGGAAATCCGTTCATCCCGAGACCGGCGCGCGGCGGAACTGCTGCTCAAGGCCGCCGAGCAGCGCAAAATGAAGCGGGAGTCATCTCATGAGCGATGAGACCAGCCGGCATGCGTTGCGATATCTTCCAGGGGTGCCTCCGGAATGTGATCCCCGTGATCCTCGCTGTTTTCTGTTCCTGGCGGGGTTTAAGCCTGCCGCTCCCGTGGTCCGCCCCCAACACCCCATTTTCCGAACCACTCCGCCACCGGGCAGTGCGGTAGTCCACAGTCTGATGGAAGCCGAACTGTTGCTCCAGGAACTGGAGGAACAGCCGCGTGAGCCGGAAGCATAAAGGATGACAGGGGAATGTCATCCGCCTTTGATACTGTCCAGCCGGGGCACTGAATAGGTGCCTATCAGCAACTGATCGAGAATACTGACGTCCGTGGCGAATTCCCGGGCCACATCCAGTTCGATCTTACCCTCTTTATAAAGGCGGTGCAGATACTGTTCAAACAGGATCGAATGGGATACCGTCTGCTGCATGCCGATTCGGATCAGGTCGGTGTCCCCTTTGAGAATACCGTCATTGATCGGCTTGATGTCGTTGAACAGGAACTCCAGCGCGGGAACACGGCCACCGCCTTTGCGGGGCACCAGCCGCTGGCAGATCACCGCCCGCAGGCAGTCCCGCAACTGCAGCCGGACCAGATCCCGTTCACTGGGGTCGAAGAAACTCACCACCCGGTTTATCACTTCAGCCGAGGTGTTCGAGTGCAGGGTGCTGATCACCAGGTGACCTGTCGCGGCGGCATTGATCGCCGCGCGAATGGTATCCGGGTCCCGCATCTCCCCGATCAGAATAACGTCAGGGTCATGCCGCAGAGCCCCTGTAATGGCTTCGCTGAAAGACCCTACGTCGGAACCGAGATTCCGCTGGGAAATAATCGATTTTTTGTTGGTATGCACATATTCCACAGGATTTTCGATCGTAAGGATGTGCACGGAACGGTTCGCGTTGATCCAGTCGATCAGCGCCGCCACCGTAGTGGTCTTTCCGCTTCCGGTCATACCGGTTACCAGAATCAGTCCCCGATGGGTCATGGCCAACTGACGCATCTGCTCGGCCGGAACATTCAACTCCTCAAAAGAAGGAATTTTTTCAGGTAGAAACCGGAACGTGCAGTGGGGTGAACCATTTTTGATAAATGCCGACACCCGGGCGTATCCCACCCCCGCCTGATGAAAACTGAAACTGGTCTGTTTGTACTGCTCGAGTTCCTCCCAGAATCCCAGCGGAGCGATCTGCCGGATCAGTTCACGAATCTGCGCGGCGGAAAGGGGGGAAAGCAGTTCGGAATGGCGGGTTTCATTGTCGATGCGGAATACAGGATTAAGGCCGGGGGAAAGGTGCAGATCGCTCGCCCGGTACTGCACCATGGCATGGAACAGCATTTCGACACTGATGGGGTCCACCCGAAAATCGCTGCCTTCGGCATGCCAGACTTCCGGCAGTTTCAGGGCGATGCTCAACTTGTTCATCGCCTCCAGAACCCGCGGAGAAAAATTTTCCCGCCGCCTGGGACACCACACAAGCAGCCACCCGTCCTCATCCTCGGACGTTTCAAACAGGTCCTGAAATTCCGCGACAACTTTTTCCAGGTTTTCCCGCTCTTCTTTTTTCTCGGGGCTCAACCGCAGGTGATAGTATTCGAAATCCCCGCGGTAATCACTGCGTCGGGCTTCAATCTCAAGCCAGTCGGTCCACAAACGAATCTTCCGCGGGTTTCCCTCCGTCTTGACAATGACCCCTTCCGTGAGGCGCAGCACGTTGCGAACCGTCTGACGCTGCCCGGTACCCAGAACGAAAGACGCCATACGCTATCCCTTATCGGTAGACATACGACAAGTGTACAATCCGTGCGTATTATCCTTAATCATACCTGGCCGCGCGGAATCGCACAAAGAAGCCCCTTCCGGCGGATCTCCTATTTGGATTATGCGCTTTCAGGAGCGCAGGTTTCTGCGTTCCTGAAAATCTTGAATCAGCTGGCTGCTGAGACGGGCCTGCTGCGCGTCGATCATATCGATTTTGCGCCGGGCTTTTTCCGCAGATTCGGAGGCAGGATCCAGCAGAACTGTTTTCTGCCAGCATTCCAGGGCTTCCCCCTGCCGGTTCAGTTGGTAAAGGGTGTTGCCCAGGTAATAGTGCGCCCTCCCGTAGGATGGATCTTCCGCAAGTGCTTTGCGGAAGAGCACCTCAGCCTTGCCGTAATCCCTGGCGTTGTAAGCGTCTTTCCCCGCTTCCAGCCATCTCCGCGCGTCATGCCGCTGCGGCGTTCGATTCTTCTCACCGCTCGTGGGCGATCCCCCTGTTGTACACCCCACCCTGCAACGACCGCGCGGTCCTGCCGGACAGGGCGCTGCCAGTTAACTTGATTATACCACAAATCCGACGCGAAAAAGCGGAATTTCCGCCTCAGGACCAGGTGAATTTCACGGTAGCCGTACTGTAAGGTTCAATATGAACCGGCACAAACCCGTCCCCGGGCTGAAGAGAACGCACAGGTGTCTCATCCATCCGGCACAACCATACCGCCCTGAACGGCCGGTCCAGTTTGAACCCGTCCGTGATGGTATCTCCGCCGGGATTCCAGAACCTGATAACCGCCCCTGTGCCGTCCTCCGCCGGTTTGATCGCCGTCACCACGGCCACGTCACACTCCAGCCGCAGAAATGAACGGTAAGCCGGCGCATCGTCCCGGACGGCATGAACCCGGGGAAGCACCCGGAGCTCCGCGGCCAGTCTGAGCATTTCCGCGGGGTTGACTTTCCCGGCAAAGGGATACAGCGCGTAGGAGAATTCCAGCGGTCCCTGTAACTGACCGTCCGGTTCCGCCGGTTTACCAACGGTTTTCCGGAACGCGCGGAACAGGGTCAGGGCCAGCGGACTGCCAGCGCCATTCAGCACCGCGTATTCATGCAGTCCACCCCCTGAAATCACTGCCACACCCCCCGACTCGCCAGCCACCCCGAAAAACGTGGTAAATGCTGTTTCGGGGTTCCATCTTTCATACCATGTCCCAACCCCCTCCGGTGGATCGGCCGGTCTTTCGACCCAGGCGAACGGGGTGTCCGCGAAAGTACAGCCGGTCTGCCACGGATGAGGAAAAAGAACCCGAAGCCGATGGTCCCGGGCCGTATTCCGAATGCTGGAACGCACGCGAACCAACGCATCGCCCCGCTGCAGGGTCACATGATCCACAATTTCCAGAGCTGTGTCAGCGTCTGAACAGCGGATTTCATCTCCAATCAGCAGTTCGGCCGGAACCCTCAGCCGCCTGCGGATTTCAAAGGTAACCCGTAAGGGGCCGTTTTCCGCGATACCGGTGGTCACCTCACTTCCGTATGAACGGATGTCCCGATCGTTGAGAACCGGCCCCCAAGTCCAGCCATCCCCCGCATCCGCCTGATCCTGATACAGCAGGCCGCCCTCATATACCGCTCCGGAGGCATGATGACACACCCTTAGTTCTCCGCGGGGACTCACCCTTACTGCCAGGATACCGTTATCCGCCTCCATGGGCCCGGTCAGCAGGGTTCCCCAGGTACGGGTGGCTTCCATACAGGGTTCCACGGTCACGGTCGTGTAACCGCAGGAGGGGAGTTCCAGTTCCGCGGCCACTTCATAAAGGTCCCCCACAACGGTATCCATGCGTCCCAGATCATTCAGACGCTTGCGTTCCTGCCGGCGACTGATCCGGACATGCTGATAAGGAATTTCACGGCCATGCCGGTCCCGCAGACGGAACCGGTTGAGCCGTTCCCCTGACGCAAGCCCGTCCAGAAACAAAGTTTTCGAAGTCTCCCCGAAATCTGAAGGAACGAAGATCTCCAGGTTGTACACCCCCTTCCGATCCCGGGGAAGGGGATTATGTACTGCCAGCCGCCGCCAGGATGCCGTCTCGGAGACCGCTCCCGCAATCGTCGCCATGGCGCGTCGGACGATCCCCTCGGCCAGCAGTTCGGTCTGAGCGAACCGGTAATGCATGTCCCGGTGCACCTGGTCCACGCTGCAGCCGCAGATCGAATCGTGTGGATGACAGCGCAGCAGATACTGCCAGGCCTTGTCGAGAAAACCCGCCGGACGCACGCGACCCGCCAACATTTCCTGAACTGTGAGCGGCTCCGCCCAGTACTCCAGCAAATCCTGACATCTGTCGTTGGCCCGCTTCACGTCGTACCGGGAGGATAGGGTATGGACAATCAGATACTGGGCAAACCGATTGGCATCCCGACAGGGCAGGCGCAATTCACCGCGCCATTCCGGCAGTGCGTCCCGGTGTGCCGCGATTTCCCGGCCGAATTCCTCGAGCGAGGCCCAGCGAAAATCTATATCAGGACGCAGACTGCGCAACCGCTCCAGAACCTCCGGCATGCGCGAATCCGGCCGCTGGTGATCCACCGCGTCCAGCATCAGCACGACAGGCAGGGCTGACCGGGCCGACTCTTCCAAGAAATATCTGTCAAACAGATCGGGCAGTTTTGAAAAATCGTACCCGCTTTCCTTCAATGGCCGCCGCACGCCAAAATCAAAGCCCGCGTAACTTCCCTTATCCATCAGTTTGTGCCAGGCCACCCGGGACCCATCCGGCCCTACCCACACGAAATGGGCTGGATGGGTTTCATCCTGGGTACCCCGCCAGCAGATCCCAGCCTGCAGGCCGAACTGAGCGGCCAGCATGGGCAGGGCGGCAATATGTCCGAACTGGTCCGGTGTGTACAGGAAATTCATGCGGGGAACATTCAGGGCTTCACAGATTTTTTTTCCCCGAAGCAGGTTTCTGACGAGGGACTCTCCCGAAACCAGCCATTCGTCCGGCAGGTTATACCACGGCCCGACAATCAGACGGCCCTCGCGGATAAGCGCCAGCAGCCGTTCGCGCCGTTCCGGCCGGATCTCCAGATAGTCTTCCAGCACCACGGTCTGACCATCCAGATGAAAACATCCGTAATCCGAACCGCTGTCCCACAGATCCATCAGTTCGTCAATCAGTTCCACCAGCCAGCGCCGGAATTCCTGAAAGGGCTCGTACCACTCCCGATCCCAGTGGGTCCCAACAACATAAAACGCTTTTATGACCCGTTCCTTTTTCGTTTTTAACCGACACCGCTGTTTTTTGCTGATGATCTGTGCCACTGCACCAGGGCATTCAGCAGGGCATGCCGGACCTGTCCGCCGCATGCCGTCCCTGTGTAGGCATCCATCAGGTCAATCCCGGTACCCCCGCCGAAGAGCATCCGCCGGTACAGCACCCAGTACGGATGGTAATACAACGTTGTTTCCAGCACCTCCTCCACCGTCGGACGGGACAACTGTGCCCGACCCCGCAGAAACAGCGTGAAAAGCGCCTTTCGCGCGCACTCAGCGGCTTCCTCGACAGACAGACGCGCAGGCAGCAGATCCCGTTCTCCGATTTCCCGAAACTGAATATCCGGACCCCGTTCCGTAATGACCGCCGACCCGAGCCAGCCGTCCACGGCCATGTCTTTCACTGCCCGCAGATCACCAAAACGGGTAGACATCCGCACCAGATAATAGGGAAGCCACAGACATTCCATCGCGGGCAGTTCGCCCTGGCCTGCCGGCACCGGCCACAGGGAACGGACTGTCAGGCCAAAGAGATTCCTCGGACCCGGCCGGCGGAAAAATGATACCGCGTTGCTCCATCCATGCTGCTGCGGCAGGGCCGGTACTTTCACCGCTTTTCAATCATTCCCTTGCGGATGGCCACGCCATAAACAACACCCGCCAGCCCCCACGCGGAAAGGACGATTCCCGCGATCAGATTCACCACCGCGCCATGCATCCGGCCCGCCGCTATGGCGTACCATGTGCCCAGGATCACCGGCAGTCCCAGACACAGAAGAAAGCCCCCCAGCAGAATATAGATTTCCGCGTCCCGCGCCTTGAGGGACTGCGCCGTCCGCTTCTCCGCGTTGATCCGGTGCATTTCCGCGTGCTGGACGTCTTTATTTTCCGCCATGCTACTATCTCCCGGTCATTCAGTCCGGCGCCATCACCGGAAATACACGTAAACAAACAGATGCGGCAGCATGGAAAGCGCGGTCCACAACCGAAGATCGGTGTACCACGCCGCATGCTGACGGCCATTGTTAACGTAAGAAGGTTTCAGGATGAAGGCCACCCAGGCCATGGTGCCCAGGAAATACCCCAGCGTAATGATCATCGCCCACGGCTGATAAACAGTCGAAAGCAACCGGTTCAGAGGCGCGAAAACCGGTATTAAAACCGGCGCCCACAACCCGCCAAACCAGTCCAGAAACGCCAGCCAGGAATCCAGAATCACATCGGAAATCCGCAGCAGTATCCCGAGGATACCCCCTACCTGCTCATGCTGATAATGAACCGGGGCAACTTCCTGGGCAAACCCGGCCGATACCGGCAAAACGGTCAACAGGGCCACCATTCGGAACAGATGACGTTTCATGCCTCGACCCTCGCTTTCAAAGCCTCCTGCGCGGCCGGATCCTGAACCACTGAACTCCAAACCAGACCTCGGATCTTTTCCTCCGGTTCCGGTGGCGTCAGCAGGCTGACCACCACCGTTACAACCATCGCAAACACGAAAGAATACATGGCAATGTACAGAAACGGATCCTCCGCAGGAAACAGGTTCGGCACACACCACATCGCGAAACAGAACAGTACCCCCAGCAACAGCCCCGCCAGCGCCCCCCAGCGGTTCGCCCGCGGCCACAGAATACCCAGCAGCAAAATCGCCAGCGTCGGACCCTGGAACAGGGACAGCACGGTCTGAATGAAGTTGTACAGACCATCCACACGGTCGAACTGCGGCGCCAGCAGGGAACTCACGATAATCAGGAACGCCGTGAAGCCCCGGCCCCAGTATAGGGCGCTTTTCTCATTCAACGCCTTAAACCCCAGCAGTTGCCGCCCCCGATTATAAATATCCGTGACAAAGATCGTGGACGCCGAACTCAGCGTGCCTGATATGCTGGACATCAGCGCGGCCAGCAGACCCGCCAGCATCAGCCCCTGCAGCCCGGGCGGCAGCATCAGACGCATCATCGTGGGCACTACGCGGTCCCGTTCGTGCAGCACCGGCACAGGACCTGTATCGGTGTCCACCATCTGGTACATCTCCGGAGGAACCGCGTGGGGATCGTTCTGGATCGCCTGCGGCAGATAGACAAGCGCGCAAAGCCCCGGCAATGCCACCATCACCGGTATAAACGATTTCAGAAATCCGCCCAGCAGCATCCCAGCCTTGGCATCCCACTCCGTACGGGCGCCCAGCGTGCGATGCACAATCGCCTGGTTGCCGCTCATGTACGCGATGGCCAGTACGACGCCCAGACCAAAAACAATTCCTGACCACGGAAATGCGCTGTGCGTGTTGGGCAGCAGAATCGTGAAATGATGCGCATACGGTCCGCCCATCGATTCAATCGTCGCGCGCATCGACGACCAGCCGCCCACTTCCCAAAGGCTCAGCGCCAGCAGGCTCAGCCCGCTCACGTACATCACCACCAACTGTACGGCGTCTGTCATGACCACCGCCGAAAGCCCCCCGGAAAACGTGTAAACACCCGTGACCACCGCCATGATCCAGACCGTGTAATAGGGATTGAATCCCAGCATGGTGCGCACGAGATCATCCGCCGTCGTCCACAGCATCATGATTAGGGAAATCAGCATGACGGTAATCCAGATACAGGCGTTCAGCAGCTGCACTCCGGCGTTGTACCGCCGGCCCAGAAATTCCGGAATGGTAAACACCCCGGACCGCCAGAAATACGGCACGAAAACAAACGCGGCAAATACCATGGCAGGCATAGAGCCAAGCCAGTCAAAGTTGGCGGCCGATACACCATACTCATAGGCGTTCCCCGCCACCCCCACAAAATCGGTGGCCCCGATATCGCTGACCACGATGGAAAACCCCACCGCCCAGAAAGGCAGCGACTTGCCGGCCAGAAAAAAATCTCCGGCGTTATCGATGTATTTGGTCGTATACAGACCAATCACAAAACAACCGATCATATAGACCAATACGATCAACATGTCGATCCAGTGTAACTGAACAAACATTACAAGCTCCTTGATCTATCGCGAAACGCCCTTTACGTCCGCGATACTGGAAATGATACAGGGCTATTATGCCAAAATGCCCATGAAACGCGAAAACAGAAACGGAATAAATATGGGGCTGACGGATCCCGATCTTTCCATCATATTGCCCTGCCTGCGGGAAGCCGAAAACCTCAGCATCCTCCTGCCGGAACTGAAACGTGAACTCGCCGCGCTGAATATTTCCAGCGAAATCATTGTCGTGGACGGCAATTCCGGGGACGGTACGGTGGAATGCTGCGCGGCCGAAGGGGTCCGGTGTGTGATCGAACCCCAGCCAGGCTATGGCGCCGCCCTTCTCCGGGGGTTCCAGGAGGCCCGGGGACGTTACCTCCTGACTATGGACGCCGACCTCTCCCACCCGGCCCGGTTCATCAGGAACCTCTGGGACAACCGCGGTCTGGCAGACATTCTTATCGCGTCCCGCTACATCAAAGGGGGAGGCGCTGCCCAA
>Ga0308390_1002274_pt1 | contig 11814 bp, 9 predicted proteins | sample Hotspr2Sample149_FD_202358 | JGI IMG/M metagenome (GOLD analysis project Ga0308390, IMG submission 202358) | Hot spring phototrophic mat microbial communities from Mushroom Spring, Yellowstone National Park, Wyoming, United States - 20040719_149 ...
GATAATGAAGAAAATCAGGTTCTTTCTTTAAAATTTATAAAAAATAAAATATTTTATGGAACCGGAAATTCAGGAAAACTTTATGCTATAAAGAATGAATATATAAACGAAGGAGTTTATATATCAAAAATTCTTGATGCAAAAGGTTTAGCAAAGTGGGGTAAAATAATTTTTGATTGGAATAAACAAGATAACACAGAATTAAAAATTTATACAAGAAGCGGAAATACATCAAAATTTGACCAGAGTTGGTCCGATTGGTGTGAAATATCTACAAATTTTAATATATTGTCACCACAGGCTCAATTTTTACAATTTAAAATTGTTCTTAAAACAAAGAATAAATTTATAACACCGATAGTAAGTTCATTAAAAATTTTTTATTTGCTTAATAATAATTCACCACAAATAAATAAAATTGAAACGGAGTTTTCGGATAAAGCAAGCAGTGAAAAAGTCAAAGAGAGTGATTTATCAAAAACATCTTCAAAGACATACACTCTTAAAATTAAATGGAATGCTACAGACCCTGATGGTGATAATTTAATATATACTTTAATGGCAAAAATTGAAGAACCTCATAATGAATGGATTTTGCTTGGTAAAGAATTAACAACTTCTGAATATGTTATTGATATTAGGAAATTGCCTGACGGAATATATAAATTTAAAGTAATAGCAGATGATATACCAAGCAATGGCAAGGGTTATAATTTAAAAGATGAAATGGTCTCAAAAAAAGTTGTAATTGATAAAACACCTCCTGAAATTGTTGAGTTAAAATATGAAATTAAAGATAATAATTCATTTAAAATTTATGGTAAAATAATTGATGCTTTATCTTGCATAAATTCAATTTCTTATTCAGTTGATGCTCAAAGTTGGATAAATTTGTTGCCCAAAGATATGATTTTTGATTCACAAATTGAAGAATTTGAATTTGAATATAAAAATAACACGAAACCAAACATTATAATGATTATGGCTTCCGACGAGTTTGGGAATATAAATACAAAATATTTAAAAATAAAATAAAATTATTTTTTAACAGATGAAAAAACTTATAATTAAGCTAAAAGAATTAAATATAAAATTTACAATTTTTGATAGATATATTATAAATGAATTTTTAAAAGTATTTTTTGCTACTTTATTTCTTGTTGTAATAATGAATGCTTTAATTGAACTAATAGAACGCTTAGATTTTTTTGTTGTAAGGAAAATAAGTCCGTTAGATATTTTTATTTATTATTTTTACAAAATGCCATATTTTATTATTCAATTTTCACCTGTTGCAATTTTATTTGCAACTGTATTTTCTCTTGGGAATTTAAATAAAAATCGTGAATTAATTGCTATTATATCAAGTGGTATAAAATTTACGCGAGTTGCTTTTTTTCTTTATTTAATAGGTTTTATAATAAGTTTATTCTTTATTCTTTTTAATGAATTTTGTGTTGTTCCTTCTATAAGAAAAGCAAAAATTATAAACAATAAATTTAAAAATATTTATTATGAAAAAGACAGAAGTGATTTTGCTATGTATGGGAAAAATAATATTATTTATTATGTTAGGTATTACAATGCAAGATTGAAGACATTACAAAATGTTAAAATCATAAAAAAAACACCTGACGGCAGTGGTGTAATTTATAGAATTGATGCATTTATAGGAAATTGGGATGAAGCAAAAAAGATCTGGATTTTTAAAAATGGTGTTTATAGAGAATTTAATAATAATGGCGATTTAATAAAAGTTGAAGAATTTCAGGAAAAAGAATTTAATTTATACGAGAAACCGAAAGATTTTGAATATGTTAGAACCGATATTGATGAGATGAGAATAAAAGAAGCAATAAACTACATAAACAAATTAAAAGAGAGTGGATTTAAGTATAGGTCTGAACTTGTTGATTTTAATATAAAATTTTCTTTCCCCTTTTCTTCTTTTATAATGATTTTAATAGGAGCACCAATTAGTACTATTTCTGCCAAGAGTGTATTAATTATAAGTATGGGTTGGGCTTTACTTATAAGCTTTATTTACTGGGTAGTTTTAAATATAGGAGTATCACTTGGTAAGAATGGAATATTGCCTCCTTTTTTAGCAACATGGATTGGAAATATAATTTTTATATTTATTAGTATTTTAATTCATAAAAAAATTTCTAAATAAATGTGGAATTTTCAATATATAGAACATACTGCTGATTTGGGAATAAAAATTGAAGCTGATAATATTGAGGAATTGATGATAGGTGCTTTATATGTTATGTTTGAAAACTTAGTTGAATTATCAAAATTAGAAGAGCAAAAAGTGAATAAAATAAAAGTAAAAGGAAAAACAAAAGAAGAATTGCTTTTTAATTTGTTAAAAAAAGCACTTGAAGATTTTTATATAAATGGCATTGTTTTTAAAAGAGTTAAAAAGATAAAAATAAAGTCAGAAGTTTTAAAATTAAAATTTTATGCAGGTATAATTGATGATAACTCTCCCAAGGATATATTCAAACACGAGATAAAGAATGTTACCTATCACAATTTAAAAATTGAAAAAAAAGATAACAGATGGACGACTTTTTTAATATTTGACATTTGAGAAATTTTTTATTTTATATTATATGAAAAGTTAGAAAGGAATGAAAATGTATAGGAAATTAAGACTTTACTTAGAGACATCGGTAATAAGCATGTATTTTCAAAAGGATGCTCCTTATTTAAGAGATTTAACAAGGATATTTTGGAAAGAAATTTTGCCAGATTATGAAAATTATATCTCTGAAATTACTTTTGAGGAGCTTATGGCAATAAGAAATTCTGAATTAAAGCAAAAAGTAAAAAATTTAATTAAGAATTTTACAGTATTAGAACGAACAGAGGATGTAGATAAGCTTACAGAAATGTATCTTTCTTTAAGAAAGATGCCGAAAGCAGATGCAATGCATCTCGCATTTGGGAGTTTAGGAGAGGCAAATTTTATTGTAACATGGAATTTAAGACATCTTTATAAAGCTGGCACACAGGAAGTTGTTCGCGAAATTAATATGCATTTAAAACTGCCAATTCCAATTATTGTTACACCTGAAAATTTTTTTAATGAGGAGGTCTGAAAAATGAAAAAAAGAATAATAACAGAAGAAGAAAAAAAGAAAATATTGGAAAAAGTTAAACGGGAATTTCCAGGTTGCAGCTCTTTACAGGATATTCATTTTTATAGGTACATAAAAGAAAAAGAGCAAGAAGAAATGACTATAAAGGAGAGAGTTAAAGATGATAAAGAAAGAGCACTGCGTGCAAGAAAGGAATTAGGATTAGAAAAATGAAATCTTCATTCTTTATAAAAAAATCTTTCATTACCATAATTCCAGAAAAGATGGATAAAAAGTTTTTGACTTATAAAAATTATCCCAATTTTTATCCGGATGAAAACTCTTCTGTGATAGTAAAATTAACAGAAGATTGTGGTTTATTTGGTGTTTATAATAATCCTAAGGCAGTTGAGCTAACATTTTTAGGGATATACTCGTTACAGCATAGGGGCCAGGAGAGTTGCGGAGTCGTTTATTATGATTCAAATAAATTTCATCAATTAAAAAGTATGGGACTTGTTAATGAATTTTTAAAAAGAATTGATTTAAAAAATATTAAAGCCAATTCCGCAATAGGACATATTAGATATTCAACTACTGGTGATTCTTCTCCTGTTAATATTCAACCTATTTTAATAAATTCTTATAAAGGGATTATAGCAGTTGCTCATAATGGTAATTTAACTAATGCAAAAGAATTAAGAGATTATTTACACAAAAAAGGTGCAATATTTCAGACAACTGTTGATTCAGAAGTAATATTACACTTAATTTCACATTCAAAATTTAATAGTATAGATGAATCAATAAGAGATGCGCTAAAAAAAATTAAAGGAGGATTTGCATTATTATTTTTAACAAAAGATGCAATATATTGTGCGCGGGATAGTATGGGTAATAGGCCTTTATGCATTGGTAAGAAAAATAGCACTTATTTTGTTTCATCAGAAGATTGTGCATTAAATATTGTTGGTGCTAAATTTATAAGGGAGGTTAATCCTGGGGAGGTTGTAAAAATTACTAACAAAGGATTAGAATCTTTTTATTTTGAGAATAAGATTAAAAATGCTCATTGTGTATTTGAGTTAATATATTTTGCAAGACCTGATAGCAAGATATTTAATATAAATGTTAATCAATTTAGAGAAGAATGCGGTAAAATGTTGGCTTATGAATCACCTGTTCAGGCGGATTTTGTAATTGCCGTTCCGGATTCAGGTAATTATGCTGCATTAGGATATAGTAAACAGTCCGGAATTCCTTTTGAGATTGGGCTTGTAAGAAATCATTATATTGGAAGAACTTTCATTCAGCATACTCAAATTTTAAGAGAAAATGATGTTAAATTAAAACTTATGCCAATTAAAAATATATTGGAAAATAAAAAAATTATTGTAATAGATGATTCTATAGTTAGAGGCACAACAATAAAAAAAATTATTAAAATTTTAAGAAGCGTTAATGTAAAAGAGATTCATCTTAGAATAGCATCGCCGCCTTATCTTTTCCCTTGTTATTTCGGCATTGATACCCCAAATAAAGAAGAATTTATTGCTCACAAAATGTCAATAGCTGAAATAAAAAATTATCTTAATGTTGATTCATTATATTATTTATCAATTGAGGGACTTAAAAAAGTTTTAAAAAATGATTATAAAAATTTTTGTTTTGCTTGTTTTAATGGAAATTATCCGCAGAAAATAAAAGAAGGATTACATAAAAAAATTTTGGAGGAATAAATTATGAGTATAACTTATAAAGATGCTGGAGTTGATATAAGTCTTGCAAACAAAATTCTTAAAGAATTAAAACCGGAAATTGAGAGCACTTTTAAAAGAGATGCAATGTTTGGAATAGGTAAATTTGCTGGATTTTACAGAATTACAGATAATTTAGTTTTAGCTGCAAGCATAGATGGAGTTGGAACAAAAGTTAAATTAGCAAAAATGGCGGGTAACTGTTTTGTAATTGGAGAAGATATAGTTAATCATTCTGTCAATGATTTGATAGTTCACAATGTCAAGCCGCTATTTTTTCTTGATTACATTGCTATGGAGAAGTTAAATCCAAAATTTTTTAAACAAATTATTAAAGGCATTGTTAAAGCCTGCAAATTAAATGATATTTCACTTATAGGTGGCGAAACCGCTGAAATGCCCTCCATTTATTATAAAGAAATGTTTGATGTCGCAGGTTGTATTATAGGAATAGTTGAAATAAATAAAATAATTGATGGTAGAAATATAAAAGAGAACGATGTTGTTATTGCAGTTTCATCTAATGGCTTACATACAAACGGCTTTTCTCTTGTTAATAAAATTTTTTTTGAAAATAACAATTATAATTTAAATGACTATATACCTGAATTAAAATCTAATTTAAAAAATACTTTGCTTAAACCTCATTTGTCATATAAAAAACTTATTTTTAAATTAAATCAAGCAGGCGTTGAGATTAAAGCAATGGCACATATAACAGGTGGTGGAATAATTGATAATTTTTCAAGAGTGATACCTAAAAATTTTTGCGCAATCATTTACAAAGAAAAAATAAAAGTATTAAAAATTTTTAATTTTATTCAAAAAATTGGAGAAATTTCTGAAGAAGAGATGTATAGAACATTTAATATGGGCGTTGGCTTTATAATTGTGACTTCACCTGAATATTCTGAAAAAGTGAAAAATATCGGAAATAAAATTGGTTATAATTTATACGAAATAGGTAAAATAATTAAAAGTAAAAAAAATATTAAAGTTGAAATCTGTTAAAAAATACAAACTCAAATTTAAATATTTTAATATCACGAAAATATAAATACCATTCATTTTATTCTATTTTAAAAAATAAATGCTTATCTTCTTTAAAAACAAAAAGCCTTTAAAAAAATTTTTAAACAAACTTGTGGAATTTTTAAATTAAAATGAATAAAAGAATTTTAAAAAAAAGTTGACGGTAAAAAAATGTATTATAATACTTATTAAAGAGAGTTTTAAATTTGACATTTTTTAAAAATGTATTATAATATTTTAAGAATATAAAAATTCAAAGGAATTATATTTATGAAGAAGAGCATTATAATGATTTTAATTTTTTTAAGTAATTTATCTATTTATGCTGGTTATTATTTTAGGGATGATTTTGACACTTTAAGTAGTTCAATTTGGCATAAAGACTTACAGATGGGTCGTGAAGGAATAGCATTACCTGCTTATTCTACAGTAATTTCAGCGGTAGGTGGATTATTACAATTAGGTAATGAAGGTGGTGGTACTCCTAATGGAAACACAGCAGGAAGATACGATGGAGCATGGTGTGGGGCAATGGTTATATGCTCAAATAAAAAATTTTCAGCAACTGCATCAAATCCTTTTGGGGTTGAAACTTCTATAACAAGATGGAGAATGGTAAATGGTGCCCCGGGTGGTTCTATTCAAAAAACCTGCGAAATAGGTCTGTGGCTAATTCAAGACCTTAAAGCACGCACTTCTCTTTATACAAATTAAGGTGATAATTTTGAAAATAAAGCAATACTATTTCATATTTATGAAGATTACGCCGCTGCCCCTAAATCATTTTGGGGTGTCTATGTGAATGGAACAGAATTCAGATTTGACCTTAATAATGCTAAAAGAGCCGATGGAATTACTACTGTAAATATTTCAGGTTTAAATGGAATAACCCCTCTTGCTACTACTATAATTACAAATATTAAAGTTCGTATGATAAACGATGGGAATAAACTATACTGTTTTATAAATCCTGACCCACAAAATAAAAATCCATATCCTAACGAATTCTGTTTGGTAGGTAGTTATGATATTACATGGAATAACAATTTGAGATTTGCATTAGCTCAAGAGGTTAGATATAAAAGTTCGTTCGCTGATTTTAGAAGTGATTATATTTTAGTAAAATCTACTGCTGAATCTTCTATCCCTACAATGACGAAAGGAAGCACTGTTTCAGCAAGCACCAATCCTAACGATAAACGAGAATTTGAATTAACAATTCAAAATAATATTACTCCAACAAATTCTGGCATAAATATGATAAAAGTTATTAAGCCTTCTTCTTTTGGGAAATGAGCGACCTCAAATTTAACAAACGAAATTAAAGTTTTTACAGCCTACGATGGAGGTGCAACTTTAAAAAGTAATGTTGTAAGAAGTTTCTCAGCTTATTCAAGTTTAAATACAAATCAGTGCTCAGTTAGAACTAATGGAAATGAATTATGGATAAGATTGGGTAAACAGATTACATCAAGTTTTGCTAATAAAAATATATTGATAAAATTTAACATAACAACAAGTTCAAATGAAGGTCATTATTCTTTTTATACATAAACTGATGGAGTTTTATTTGACCCTGTTATAAATAATCAGACGAATTATTCTACTTGCGGTCCTATAAAAGGTGAAACAATCGTAGAGGTTGTAAGTGGTTCAAGAACACCTTATGCATTTGGCGCAATAGAAGATGATTACGGTGATAATATTGTTTTAAGTGGTCTGCCATCCTACACTTTTAAATTCAATATTGAAACTATCGGCGTTACTAACTCAGATGCTGATAACATTCAAAAAGTTTATATAAAAGTGCCAGAAGGTATAGTTGTATCTTCAGCCGGCTCTATGGTTTTAATTGATAATAATTCAGCCTGCGTCTCTTTTGTAACTAATCCTTCTGAAATTTCAACAAACGGAGTGTTTATAAAAATAAATTATTCTCTTGATACCCCGCCAAAAAAAATTGCAAGAATAGATGGAATAGATATTATAAAAATTGTTGTTTCGCAAATAACCCAGATAGGAACTTTAAATTGGGAAGCATGGGCTGTAGGAGAGATGGGTAAAATAACAAAAATCCTTACAAACTCTTATAACCCAAGTCAAAAAATTACTGTAATAGGTGCCAACCCTAAAGCAAGAATAGGTATATACGAACCTTCATCAGGTAATCCCCGTATCCTTTTTAATACAATAAAAAGTAATAGAATTAAAATAGAAATAGAAAATCAGGCTTCAGACCCTGCTAATAAAATTTACGCTGCTATAATATATATACCTTCATTTTTTACAAATATTAAAAATATTTCCAGTTCAATTATCGCAAATCAAAATAATATCAAATTTTATAAAGCACCAATTGGAAACAAAAGTAGTATCACTTTATTTTATGCTAATGAAGGAAAAAGCATTATTCCATCACAAAGCGATATAATTACATTTGATACCTGGCATTCTATACCACCCAATTCGGGTTCCACCACAAACGAGTATTTTTCTGCAACTGTAAATAACAGCAATGGTATGGGATATATTCCTGCCTCTACTGTTGGAAAAGTTACTAATATAATGATAACAGACCCTATTCCGTCAGGCGCTGCTCATATATTACCACAAGATGGTTATGTCTATACAAGTGATGTAACAAATGTTTTTAATTATAAAATAGTAAATGTTGCCCCAGCGGGAAGCGGTATAGATATATTGTTTGTTGAAATTTCAATTCCAACAAATTATTTCTCTTCTGTTACAAATATAAGTAGTTCAATTCTGGGAACATCAGGAATAACTAATTATAATAATTCTAAAATAAGATTAAATTACGCTTCTCAAAGTAAAAAAATTCAACCAGACGAAATTGATACAATTACTTTTACTCTTGTGGATAAATATACAAACTTTGCAGTCCCAGCAAATGTTTTAATCTCATCTAAAGTGGCAAATTATACAAAAACAAATGAAACAATAGATTATGCTCCCTATGATAGAAAGATTTATTTCATACCTCAGGAGGCAAGAGCAAGATGCTGGACTGTAAATAAAAATTTTCTATCAGAGAATAGCAGTTTCACTCTCTATTACGCTATCTCAAATTACGGTGCTCCCGGAAATAGAATTAAACAGGCAAGGTTGTATTTTACAAATACTTTAATAAATATTGCTATTGGCAATGTTTCTTCATCAATTGTTTCACCTTCTGATATCTCTTATCTTGCAGGCCCTGTTATAAACATTGATTATTCAACTGCGAATTTTAATTCAGGTATGAAAGATGTTATAACAATTAAAGGAGAGTATCTTGCATTAAATGTTGAGAATACCTATGATATAGAATGTCGTGTTACAGTGAATACTTCTGTATTAGTTCCTGCCAGAATAAAGACAAATGATAACATATATATTTATTTTGAAATTCCGAAACCTTATGCAGATGTTCATATTTTGCCAAACATAGTATTTACATCTTCTATTCCGGAGGTAAATTATTTAACATATTACATAACAAACAAAGGCACAGGTGGCAACAATATAATAAGGGCAGAGATATTAATTCCAGCGATATATCAAGGCAAAGTTACAGCAGTTACCAGCAGTCATATAATAAATGAGTCTGCTGGAATAACAAATAAGATAGATAAAATAGTGTTAAGTTATATATCAGATAACAGCAACTATTTATCTCCTGGGGAGAAAGACATAATAAAATTAGCATTAACGAATTCAATTACTTTTATAACGAATGTAAGTTTTAATTGCCGGATATATAATTTTAACAAAACGAACTACGGGACTGAAAAGCAAGGTAAGTCAAAAATAGTTAGTGTAGTAGAACAAGGTAAGATAGAAGTTACGCCCAATTCTAATTATACAACAGATATAACAAACACATACAGGATAAAGATAGCCAATGGTGAAACTTTAAATAAAGGCAGGAATATATACTGGGCAAGAATAAATATAAACACAAATGTATTCACTACGAATTATATATATCCGTATGATTTATATCCTGGAGCAGTTGCAAGCACAGTTAAGAGTAACAATAAATTATATTTATATATAAATTACACAGCAAATCCATTGCCACCTGGGTATATAGATGATTTTTATTTAAAACTTGTAGATAAAGTAATAGTCACGAATACAGTTGAATGGGAGATAGAAGTAGATTATAATGATGGATATGGGTTCAGGGGGACAAAACCAATGAGTGCAGGTTCAGATATATTAAGATTTGTTATGCCAAAAGTATAAGCAACAGCCTCAATTACACCAAATCAGATAGCAGTTAATAATTTGATAACTCCAATGACATATACAATAAATAATACAGGCAAGGTTGGCAATGATATTTTGCTTGTTCGTATAAGGATACCGGAGTTTGAGAGTATATTTACAAATGTAGATATAACCAGTGTATCAAATTTAAAAGGAGGCGAGATAAGTTTTGGATATAGTAATAGCAGGATAAGCAGTATAATAGTGAACTATGCGAAATCAGGGGTAAAGATACAATCAGGCGAATATGACAGGATATATTTTTCAGTTTATGATAGTGTGACATCAGGAGGACCAACGAAATATCAATTTAAATGTGATGCAGCAAACACAACTAATTTTAATTCACCTACAACATTGACAAATGTTCCTGAGAGTATATTAGATGCCCAAAAAGTTCAGTTTAGCGAAGCAAATTATCAAGCCTATGCATATATAACATCACATTCACCACAGAAACCAATAGATACAACAATAACAACAAATACAATAGTTTATTATATATACAACAATTCATTAACAGAATCAGACAAGATAAATGTTGTAAAGATAAGTATACCAACGAATTATTTTATAACGAATGGGCTGGAAGTTAAATCAAGTTATAGTAATGCAGTGATAACAAAAGGAGCGGATTTCATAAAGATAGATTATGCATCAGCAAATCCACCGACATATATACCTAAGAATAGCAGTGACACAATTACTATAAGAATAATAGACAAAGTATACATAGGAGATATAGAGAATGTAGAGATACCGATATATGCATTATTTTCAACATCAGTTCCAAATTATATAAGGTGCGTTGAGCCTGGTGGGAATCAACTGCAAAGAGTTAATTTTAAGATGCCAGAAGCAAAAGCAGACGCATATATAACACCGAATGCAGTTTTGACAGTTAATGCTGATAATAAATATGTTTTGAAGGTGATAAATAAAGGCAGTGGTAGCAATAAGATATACAGAGTGGTTGTATTTGTTGATAATAGTATAATAACAAACATATACGGAGTAGATTCAAGTTTAATTTCAGAAGATACTAACAATGTCCGACCAAAAGGGATATATACAAAAGACCCGTATGAAGGGTTGAATGTAACAAGTTTCACATTGAATTACCATAAAGCAGGAATAAGCCTTAATCCAGGCAAGACAGATACGATTATATTTAGAGGTATAGATAATTATATAAACAATAGTATAGATACGAATATAAGGTTTGAAGTTTTTGTAGCAAATGAGAGCAATGAGAATAGCACAAATTATTATAAAGTAAGTATACCAACAGGATATAGACTTGATGTAGATTTTAAGCATTTTCCTGGTTATCCGTATGCAAATAACAATACAGAAGCAGGATTTGTAGATGATGAACCAACATATCAGGGTTCAACGAATTTAGTAGGTAATTATATTTATCGTATAAAGAACAACGCATTTGGTAGTAACAACATAGTCTGGGCAGTGATAGGTATACCATCAGATACATTTACGAATATAAAAAATATACAAAGCACTAAGATAGGTAGCGTATATATAAAGACAGGTGTTTCAACAATCACATTATATTATGGAAGAGCCGGGACAGTAATTAAACCCGGGGAATATGATGATATAAGTTTTATTGGAACACATAATATAGGTTCAAATTTAAAAAC
>Ga0308390_1002278_pt1 | contig 11800 bp, 9 predicted proteins | sample Hotspr2Sample149_FD_202358 | JGI IMG/M metagenome (GOLD analysis project Ga0308390, IMG submission 202358) | Hot spring phototrophic mat microbial communities from Mushroom Spring, Yellowstone National Park, Wyoming, United States - 20040719_149 ...
CGCGTACCGCAAGGGGGTACCATGGCGGCAGATAAGCATCCAGGATCATCGGCAAGACTGGTCTGCCTGTGTGGACAGCGTATGGTCGTGGAATCCAGTGTGTACGGTCAGCCCGGAAAATGCCCGGCCTGCCACCGTAAACTCTGGATGCCTTACGCGGAAGAAGTCGTGGCGTTCGGGCCGGTCATTTATGTGGCTCAGCACCGGGAATTTCTGCGGGAACCGGGACAACGCGTGCGTGCGGCCGGGCAAACCCTTATGCCGGGCGCTCCAGCCGACGCTGCGCCGCTGGCGAACGATCTTCGGGAAACTGACGTTCCGGATCCGGAGTCCCCTGCCTCTGCGGGCAATCCGGATTCTGTGCTGCCTACTCCAGTTCCCGAACCGGAAAATGCCAGTCAGCCTTCAGCTGCTTCACTGGAAGCGGCTTCCGCGGCAATGCCGGTGGAGCCGGTCGGAGCGGTTGCCGATGGTGCCTCGGAAGGGATTCCCCATGAGATGCGGATCGATGAAGCATCCAATACCGAAGCCGAACGGTCCTCCGAACGCACCCCCGGTCCAGAAGACCGGCCGGTAGATCCGCAGCCCGCGCTGCAGATCATTCTCTCAGCCATCGCGCACTGTGAATCCCGCCTGACCAGGCTGCGCCAGGATCAGACTGCCCATCCGGAAGATATCGAACTGGTGGAAGGATGGCTGCGTCTGGCGCGATCTGCCCGGTGGAAACTGGACCGGGAATTCCGTTCCGCCCTGGTGGAAACCTCAGACGCCCTGCGGGCTGTGCTCAAGGACATCGGTAAAACGGTGGCCTGGTTCCGGGCCGGATCTCTTACACCGGACGAATATTTTGAGAAAATCTCCGCCCTACGGGAGCGCCGTGAGGTGCTAGAACGCAAACGGGTAAACCTCCGGGGGTGGCTCCGCGCGGAAACACCGGAAGACGTCGGGGGACGGGTCCATCGGGACTGGGGTGAAGTGGATTTCGAAAAAATCCGTCCGGAATGGCCGGGCGGCCCCTCCGGCCGGGGAGCCCTGCTGGGCTGGATCACAGACAGCCTTCGCGATGGACTGCGTGCCATGCGCGAAGCCCAGACGGAAGAAGAACAGTGGCTGCGTGCAGCTCCAAACGAGGGGGAAACCGATCTTGCCGTGCGCCAGTCGGGTATCCGGGATGCCCGTTGTGTCCGACGCATGGCGGCGGACCGTGTGGAATTCCTGCGGCATCGCCTGCGGGAGATCCTCATGGACATTCATACTGACATCGAAGCCCTCAACGAATATGGACGCGCCGCCGTGGAGAAGGCGGGGGGCCCGAACACGGAAGCCGCCCGGCAAATCGCCGACCGGTTGGCCGCCGCAGGTACGGACCTGCGCAAACAGCGCGCCTGGGCCAAAGACGCCCTGGCCGCAATGTTTCCCGAGGAGGTGCCTGGCGGACCGGTAACCCTCTTCCGCAACCTGGGTGCCCCGGAGGGCCGGCAACGATTTTCTCTGGAGATTCTTCCTGCCCTGGCCGCGGCATTTCTGTTTCTGATACTGGCCGGAGTCGCGGGTTCATGGATTTTTGCCGGTCTTTTTGCCGGGGTAGGTCTGCTGGTCGTACCCTCTTTACTTTTACGTACCCTTCGTCTGAGAGCGGGCGGGGTGTTGACCCTCTGGGTCGTGTCCAGTATCCCCGTTGGCATGGTAGTATTGCGTGTCATGCAGCATACGCCTGCCGGATCCCTGCCCCCCCTGATGGCCATGGCCGGATGGCTGTGCCTGGGCGTGCTGTTCTGGATTATTCTGAGGGGAATACCCAAACAGTTGACCCGGTTCGCCGCGTCAGCCACCCTGGTACTGGCCCTGCTGGCCGCGGGTATTGCCGTCCAGGCGCTGACCACTTCGATGCCGGTCCGGGCCACAGAGAAAACAAGTTCGCAGTCTGACCGTGACGACATCTCTTCGCTGCCCGTATCCGCTGAACCAATTTCAAAAAGCTCCGCCATTCCTGCCGCAGCCCCACCGGTTCAGGAGAAACCCGCAGAGCCTGTGGAACTCCTGCAAAATCCGGAGACGCCCGTATCCGTGGCGGCGATCAACCAGACCGTTGTTCCGCCGGCAACCCTACCTGTGACAAGTCAACCTGTTGAGTCAACCCCCGCATCGCAACGAACTTCATCCGAAACAGAATCAACTGGGGCCGACACCGCGAAAGCAGATGTCGCGCCGCAGAAACTGGAAACCACCGCTGAATTGCGCGGGGTTCTGCGGACGGACAACCGCCCGCCCCGATTCAAGGTGGTTTTCCGGTCGAGTGACGGTGAACAGGTGGTGGACGCGCTGCTCGGGGAACGGGTACACGGCTTATGGACTGCCCGGGAATATAACGCAGACGACAGTACCCTGACCCTTGTCAACGGCGGACGTTACGTCATCCTCAAAAAGGGTATTCCTGTCGTACTGCCTGAAGCACCCTGATTCGCTGACTCAGGGGGGATCATCAGCGAACGCCTGTCCCTGACGGATCATTAAACCGGATGTGATTGAACAGCCACAACAGCAGAAAGCCGGACATTCCCGTAATGTGCCATATCGCGTGCCAGGGGAAGATATAAAGGGTAATCACGTGATTGGCGGCCGTGGCCATGCACATTCCGGCGAAGAACGTGCCGATCACACACCAAAGTACCCGCCGTGCGCTTTTCGGAATCTGTTTTCTTCCCAAAACAAACAAGATAGCCACAATCCATGCGTTCGTGATCAGAAAGACCTCTCCCGCGTAGAACTGACCGAAGGTTCCGAAAGTAATCACTGGCCGTTTTTCCGGTGCGAAGATCTCCCACACCAGCCATCCGATCCCGGCAATATTCAAGGGTGTAATGATCCCCAGTAGTCTGGCACGGCTAACTTTGGACAGAAAATCCCCCGTCGCCGCCACGATCATGGACCAGGCCAGCAGAATATTTGTTCCCACATCGGCGAAGGAAGCCACCCGGTTGCCTTCCATCGCATGCAGCCATACCGTGGGAATGCCAGTAATCAGAATACACAGGTAAGCGAAAAGCCACCGCCGCGGTTGGGATTTGTACAACCCACAGAACAACAGCGGCAGAATACCACCAAGACAGGTACAGTATGAGGTGACAATATTGGCCAACTGTGCGTCATGCTGATACATAGATCCGTCCTCCAAAACGCTTGACTCCATTTTTCATAGGTTGGTGTCAACGTACCGGTATAGACGGACTAATCAGGCATTACAGATACCGAAAGAGAATTTTGCGCACCAGACATTGTCTTGCACTGACGGGTCTGCTATAGTAACGGGAGAAAATCACGGAACAGGGAGTCTGGGCGTGGCCAGAGTGATTTACGCGGATTGGGACGAGGGCTTGGGACCTCAGGTCAAGGCCCTCTTACTTTCCAATGGGCTGGAGTGTGAGTGGGCAAAAAACGGGCGGGAGGCTCTGACCTTTATGGAACAGGATCCGGCCCAGTTGGTGGTCGCCGAAATCATGATGCCCGATGTCAGCGGGTTCGAACTCTGTCGCCGGATCCGGGCTTTGGACCGGGGATGGGAAACCCCTGTTTTGCTGGTGTCCACCATGTCTGCCGAGGAGGAAGTCCGACACGCCCTGGCGCAGGGGGCCGATGACTTCCTCTCCAAGCCGATCCATTTCCCCATGCTGGTGAACAAGGTGAATCATTTGCTGAATGCCGATCCTCCGGTCGCTCAGCCTGATCCCATTACAGGCTTGTTCAACCACCGCCACATGAAATACTTGTTGCAGCGGCGACTGGTCAAAAAAGAACCCTTCGCGGTGGTGTGCGCGGAACTGCTCAATATGCCCCGCTTCAGGAAAACCGCGGGTGATGAAGGTCGAAACAAGGCCATGCGCCATCTCGCCCGGATCCTTGAAGCCTGCGGCAAGCGGGTTGAAAAAGGATTTGCCGCGGCTCACATGGGCGGCGGTCATTTCGTGTGTATCCTGCCTCCCCAGTATGCTCAATCCTTTGGCAAATCGGTCAACCGATTGTGGACTGAGCACATTCCTGAACTATGTGAAGCCATGGGCATCCGGATGAACAGTGGGGAGGCATTGCCCGAATCGGTGGTGTACTCCATGTTCGCCGTCACCCGGCAGGGCATGACCGCCCAGGAGTGTTTCAACCGTCTGGCCCAGATCCGCAGCATGGCCATCGCCGCCGGCCCCGGCGTGTTTCTGGATCGCCGTGGCCTCAAACTGGAAGGCCTTCAGGAAGAAGATCAGGCGGCGGAGTGAAATTCATATGACTGACGGCGTTCGGGTCACAGTCTGGAACGAATTCATCCACGAGCGGGAAAATGAGCGGGTCAGATCGGTCTATCCCCATGGTATCCATGAAACCATACGTGAAGCCCTGGAAGGACAGCCCGGCATCCGCGCCGTACGGACCGCAACCCTGGATATGCCCGATCACGGATTGCCGCCTGAAATTCTGCGGGATACCGATGTCCTGCTGTGGTGGGGCCACAAGTCGCACGACCGGGTGGCTGATTCCGTGGTCGAGGCCGTTTGCACCCGGGTGCTCGAGGGGATGGGCTTTATCGCTCTGCATTCAGCTCATTTTTCCAAACCGTTCAAACGCCTGATGGGTACTGCCTGCTTCCTCAAGTGGCGTGTGCGGGAGCCGGACGGTGAACGGGAACGAGTCTGGGTGGTAGAACCGTCTCATCCCATCTCGGCTGGACTGCCCGATCATTTCATTCTGGAACACACCGAAATGTACGGGGAACCTTTCGGAATTCCCCGTCCGGATGAACTGGTATTCATCAGTTGGTTCGCGGGCGGTGAAGTATTCCGCAGCGGATGCTGCTGGCGGCGGGAGCGGGGCAAGGTGTTTTATTTCCGTCCCGGACACGAAATTTTTCCCATTTACTACGATGAAAACGTGCGTCGAGTGCTGCTGAACGCGGTCCGCTGGGCCGCGCCCCTGCCAGATCCGGCCCCATACATTCAGGGCAACAGGCCGCCCTTGGAACCCTGATCTGGCAGAGCCCCCACAGATGCACCTGGAGAGTTTCGCATGGCTCCATATATGCTTCAGATCGCGCTTCTGACCGTAATGACGCTGACCCAGCCACTGGATACCGCCGCAGCCGGGGAACCACCCACCCTGTCCCGAAAGGCCGAAATTTTTCAGACTGACATGGAGCGCCGCTTTCTGCTGGAAGGACAGGCCCTCTGCAAACTCAAGCCCCCCCGGAACGACAAACCTTTTGTCGATTACAACATGCCGGACAATGCGTACATGACAGGGATATATCTGGCCACCCTCTGTATGAAGTACCAAGTAACGCGTGACGAATCAGACCGCCAGAAAGCCCTGAAATCCCTTGAAGCCCTGCTGCGCCTGAGTGAAATCTCCGGAGAGCCCGGGCTGCTTGCCCGGGCGTTCTGGCCGGCAGATCGTCCCATACAGGATGATGGAATCTGGCGACTTTCTCCGGATGGACAGTACCGATGGCGGGGCGATGTCAGTACCGATCAGATGGCTGGTGCCATGTTCGGTTTTTTTTTCGCATGGGAACATGTGGCTGATCCTGCTGCGCGTCAGCGTATTGGTGCGGTCACGGCCGCCATGGTGGACCGGATTGAAAAACACGGCCGAAGAATCCGGGACATTGACGGCTCCTATACCCGTTGGGGACGCTATGACAGGGATTATGTGGCCTCCCGCGAAAAAATGAACGCCCTTTTGTATCTTCAGGTCCTGGCGGTGGCGGCCCGGACTTCCGGACGGCAGGACATCACTGATCTCTACCGCCGTTGTGCACTGGAAGAGGGTTATGCGGATTACGCCGTCGAGGCCCGGCGACTGCTGGATCCGTGCCGACGCCCCGGCTTAGTCAACCATAGTGATGATGTGCTGCTGTTTTTGGCCTATGTACCCCTGCTCAAAATGGAACAGGATCACGACCTCCGCGGAAAGTACCTGTCCAGTTTTCGCCGCTTCTGGCTGGGGAATGAGAAATACCCTGGTGTCCGGCCCGAAGCCAATCCGCTGTACAGTTTCGCCGCCGCGGAATTTCTGGCGGACCATTCCGGTGTGGAGAACGGGCTGCGCACCCTTCGTCTGTTTCCTTTCCGGATCAAGTGGGCATCCGATACCGTGGCAGCCTATGCCACCGAATTCGGTTTCAGTGACGTTCCGGCTGCCAGTCCCGAACCGGCTCCGGGCTCTCCGATCCCCATTGACCGGCGCGCAAAGACCTGGTCCGCCTGGGTCCAGGACCCTTATCATTCGCCCTGGCATGACGCGTCGCAGGATCCTCTGGATTTCAATGGCCATGATTACCTGCTGGCCTACTGGTTTGGCCGTTATCTCAATCTGATCGAGCCTGCGCAATAATGAAATGAATTATCGGCAAGCGCCACCCAGGCGTCTGAAAAGGGGGTATAATCTAAGAAAAATGGCAACTGCCGGTTACACGGATTACCGAGCGGGAGGCCCTATCATGCGTCATATGCTTTGGCTGGGATTGTTGGCTGGATTCCTGAGTGCCCCCGCCCAGTGCGGGGAAATCAAACCCGGGATGCCTGCGCCCCCGGTGGAGGGAGAAACCCTTACGGGACAGCCGGTTTCTCTTGAACAATTGCTGGCCACCCGGCCGAAAGCCGTGGTGCTGTTGCTGTTTTCGCCGGACACGGGCGAGGACCTGGCCCTGGCTCTCGAGGAGATTTATCAGCAGTATGGCGCCGAGCGGATCCCGGTGGTGGCGATTGGTCTGTCCCAGGATGAACCAGTTCTGGCGGATTTCGCCCGACGTATGGGACTGACCTACCACGTGATCCCCGAAACCCGGCTCAAAGACCGTTCCTGGGCACAGGACCTTGGGGTATTGCCGGTAACCTGTCTGATCAGTCCGGTAACCCCCGCCCGCATCGACGATGCCCTGGCGGGCGGTGGGGCATCCAGCGTGCGGCTGATTCAGACACTGGCCGAAGACCTCTTCCGGAAACGGGCTGAAGAAGCCCTCAGTATGGCTGAATCCGCAGTTAAAGCCGCTCCGGATGACCCTGAAGCCCGCCGAATCCGTGCCCGGATTCTTGCGGATCAGGGTAAACTCGACGAAGCGGAAAAGGAATTCGGCGCGATCAATGATCCCGCCGGCCTGGCTGAGGTGGCCCTGAAACGGGGCAATCCGGAAAAAGCCCTTGAAATCACGTCTTCTGCCCCACAGAACCCCCGGGCTGCGGCGGTGCGTGCTGAAGCCCTGGCAACCCAGGGACAACTCGATGACGCGCTGGCCTCGGTACAAAAGGCCCGTTCAGGGGGATCCAGTGTCCGCCCGTGGGAACTTTCCGAGATCCTCAATCTGGAAGGCCGGCTCCTTCACACAAAAGGGGATCCCGCAGCGGCCCTTGAACAGTACCGCGCGGCTGTCGATCTGGACCGGTACAACGTCGAGGCCCTGGCCAACCAGAGCGAAACCCTCCGTCAGATGGGCGAACCGGAAAAAGCAAAAGAGACCCTGGAAAAAGCGGTCACGTTTCGGGATGATCCCGTGCTGGCCGCCCTGATGGCCCGGATTGCCGATGAACTCCGATCAAAAGACGACACGGCCAGGCAGGAACAGATCCGCGCCCAGATTGATGCACTGTCCGCCCGGTTTCGGGAAATGCGGGCTGAAGACGCCACCACTGGTCGTGTCCGGGACACCTGGACCACCCCGCCTCTGGTATTCGCCTTGTTGCCGGGAGCCAGCGGAACGGTCTTTTTCGAGCGGGCCGGCACCGACGCCCTGGTTTCCTACGGCATCGAACAGACATGGCAGGCGGAAAACGGTTTGCGCGTGGTGGAGCGCGCCATGCTCGACAAACTGCTTCAGGAACTCAATCTGGGCGCGTCAGACCTGGCTTCGCCGGAAACCCAGCGGAAACTGGGGTCTGTTCTCTCCGCCAGTCATCTCGCCTTTCTGGAATTCGCCCGATCCGGAAGCGCCCTTCAGGCCCGGATCAAACTGGTGGACACCGAAACCACGGAAATCGTGTTTCAGCAGGCCTTTGCGGTTAATGAGGCCGATCCGGTATCTTCCGGCCAGGCCGCCGCACGGACTGTGACAGACAAACTGGTTGCCAACCGGGAACTTAAAGGGCTGCTGGCGGATGTAACGGAAAGAGATCATGTCGTGGTCAACCTGGGTGGACGTCATGGTGTCAGGCCAGGTCAGACCTTTACCATATTGGAGGAAGGCGAACCGGTGGAGGCTGGCGGCCGCGTGATTGCATACCGGAGTAAACCAGTTGGTCACCTTATCGTGAATGAAGTGGAGCCGGATTTTGCGGTGGGGGCGGTGACAGCCCTGCAGGAAGGCGTTACGCTGCGCCCGGAAATGAAAATACGTGGCAGATTGGAATCCCCGGGAACCGCGGGAGGATAAAACCAGGTGAACACAAAGGTGGTCGGCGGACGGTATATGGCAGCAAGTGCCGTGCTGATGGGGGGGCTGCTGGTGATGGCGGCGGCAACCGCCCACAATCCCTGGGAATATCAGACCCGGTACGTGGACGGACCTCCCACGACCCTTGAAAATCCGCTGGTGCTGGAAAGCGCTCAGATCAAATCCGCTTTTTACTTCCGCGCGACAGCCGCCAAGCCGGTATTGTGGATCCGGTTTGAAGGAACCTATGGCGATGAGGTGCGTCTTCGTCTGGGCCTTCCCGCGAAAGCCGAGTATGCTTCGCTGCGACCGGTCGCGGTCATCTCGGGACAGGATTGTCCTGAGCCGGGTCGTGCTCTGCCTTTTGCGCTTCCCGAAGGTTGGGGCGCGCTGGTTTATGACACCGCCCAGACCGCCGTATCGGACGGTTATGAGGGATATACCGGTGCCCGGAGTTACCAGTTTGAAGAACAGACTTACACCCTGCCTGCTTCAGGCACCTATTATATTGCCGTCTATTTTCCCACCGGTCCGGAGGGGAAATGCTGGCTGACCCTCGGCACCGAACGGAAAACGCACTTGACGGACCTGTTTACCGTACCGGTCCATGCCGCGGCAATTCGGGCATTTTTTGAAATTTCGCCGCTCTCCGGGTGGGGGGCAACGCTTAACCTGGTCGTCACCATCATGCTTCTGATCGTGGGCGTTATCGCGGTTTCCCCCAACTGACCCGGGTTGGAAAGGATAACAGACAGCACGGAATGAAAGTAGCCGGATGGAAACTGTACATGTGAACCGGCGGGAGTTTCTGTGCGTGATGTCTGCCGCCTGCGCGGGCAGTCTGATGGCGGAAATGGGATGGGCTGAAGAATCCACCGCGATCCGGGCGGGAATCGGGCACCAGGATATCACGCCGCCCCTTGGCGTCTCTCTGGCCGGCCACATGAACGACCGGAAAGCCCGAAGCGTGCATGATCCCCTTTACGCCCGATGTATTGCCATTGAATCGGGCAGGGTACGGGCCGCGATCGTCACCGTGGACCTGTGCATGGTCTCCCGTGAGGTCTTTGACGCGGCCCGCAAACTGGTCAGGCAGCGATGCGGAATCCTGAGGGATCATCTGTTCCTGTCCGCCACCCACACGCACTCGGGTCCCGTGGTGACGCCGATCTTTCAGAGCGATCCCGATCCTGAGTACGTCAAGGCACTGCCCGAACGCATTGCCGACGCGGTGGAAAAGGCCATGCGTACCCTGGAACCGGCTGTTTTTGGTTTCGGGTCAGGCTCGGTGCCGGATGAAGTCTTCAACCGCCGCTGGTTTGTCGTGCCCGAACTGCTGCAACCGGACCCCTTCGGCCGCACTTCGGACAGGGTGCGGATGAACCCGCCTCAGGGACATCGGGGACTGATCTGTCCGGCCGGCCCAACGGATCCGGAAGTCACTGTCTGGGGCTTCAAAAGGACGGACGGTTCGCCGCTGGCGCTGCTGGCCTGTTATACGCTGCATTACGTGGGCGGTGTGGAGGATGGCGCGGTTTCCGCGGATTATTTCGGCCGCTTCTGCGCGATGGTGGAGGATGCCTTCGCCCGGGAATCCGGAGGAAGACCAGTGCTCGCCATGCTGGCCAACGGCACCAGCGGAGACATCAACAACATCAACTGGCCAGGACATCCGGAAACGTATCCACCTTACGCGAAGATGGAATCCGTGGCCAGGAAGGTGGCTGACGAAGCCCTTCGCGTATACGGATCTGACATCTGGAATACCCGGAATATTGCTTTGAAAGCCGGAATGCTCGAGGCGGAAGTGGGGATTCGGAAGCCCGCATCCGACGAAGTCGCGAAAGCCCGGGACAAGCTCCAGACTGTTGGGGCGCAAAACCTGAAAACCCTTCCCGAAATTTACGCGCGGGAAACCGTTCTGCTGGCTGAATATCCGGAAAAAGTGCGTCTGCCTCTTTACGGTCTGGTGTTGGGGGACGCCTGCGTGGTAGGTATTCCCTGTGAGGCCTTCTGCAGGATTGGCCTGACCATTAAACGCGCGAGCCCCTTTGCCGGAACCATGGTGATAGGTCTGGCCAATGGCTATTACGGCTATCTGCCCACCGCTGAACAGCATCTGCTGGGAGGCTACGAGACCTGGCGGGCCCGATCCAGTTATCTCGCACCCGACGCGGACGAAACCACGCTTCAGGCGATATGGTCTCTGTTTGAGCGCCTGAGAGGAATAGACTTCCAATGATCCATATCCGTAAAACGCCGGAAACCGCGCGGCATCAGATGGATATACCCGGCCATGCGGAAAACCACGGAAACAACGAGGACCGATTCCACGAACCGACTGTTATGGGGTACTCTGGGAACGATTCTGCTGGCTTGGACGATCCACAGTATGGCGGATGAGACCGTGGCCTCCGGAAAACCGGCGGACATGCCAGGGACACAACTGGGAACCGTCCGTGACTACCGGATTAGTGATTCCAGCGGCATAGCCTTATCCCTGCGTCAGCCGGATGCGGTCTGGCTCCATAACGATTCAGGATCTCCGGCGTGGCTGTTTCTGGTGGGATTGGACGGAACAACTCGCGCTGTGCTCAAACTGAGCGGAGTGAGCAGGGCCCTGGACTGGGAGGACATGGCCTCTTTTCAGATTGACGGCCGCCCGTGGCTGGCCGTCGGCGATATCGGCGACAACAGCCATGAAAGAACACTGCAGGGAAAGGAAAAGACATCATCCATGCCCTGCCGCGTGTACATTTTTCCCGAACCAGACATGGCCGGCACAACGGAGCGGCAGATCGAACCGCAGACAACCATCCGCTTTGAGTTCGAGGATGGCCCCAGGAATTGCGAAAGTATCGCGGTGGATGCTGAACGGCGTGAAATTCTTTTGATCTCCAAATCAAAACCGGAACCTCTGAATTGCGGACTGTACCGCATACCCCTGACCCTAGAGCCGGGATCCACCACCTGCCAGGCACAAAGAATCGCGGATCTAAACATTCCCTACGTCACAGCAATGGATGTTTCGCCAGATGGTCGACATCTGGTGGTGCTTGCGCCGGAAGGAGCCATGCTTTGGGAACGATCCGGTGATGAATCCTGGGATACGGCAGTCAAAAAGCCATGCCGCCTCATTAAATTACCGCCCCGCCCAAACGGCGAAACCATCTGTTTCGGAAGAACCCCATCAGAATTGTTAATCCACAGCGAACAGAAGTACCAACCGCTATGGTCGGTGTTGATTCCCGACAACCCAGCCCCACCCACACCCTGAACAGACAAACGGCCAGACTCAATGCAGGCAGAATACAGGTAAATGCAGATTTGCGATTGAATCTGGTCTTCGTTGTCAGCCATTCCGACCTGGATGACCAGTGCACCTGAAACGCT
>Ga0308390_1002282_pt1 | contig 11794 bp, 13 predicted proteins | sample Hotspr2Sample149_FD_202358 | JGI IMG/M metagenome (GOLD analysis project Ga0308390, IMG submission 202358) | Hot spring phototrophic mat microbial communities from Mushroom Spring, Yellowstone National Park, Wyoming, United States - 20040719_149 ...
GCGGCGCTGCGTCGGGGACCATCCCCGCCGTCGTCGGGAAAGTCACGCCTGTCAGATACGACGGTAGTCAGCAAGACACGTCGGGGCAGGAAGAGAAACGTGCGCATTTTTGCGCACTTTCTTGATAACAGGAATACGCGATGAGCTCCTGGCAAGTTATCACCCATACAATGCCGGACCTTGACGCACTGAGTGCAACGGCGGCCGTGTTTTGGATCTGCGAGCGACCCCAGCCGTCAGATGTCCCGACTGGCGTATCGTTTTGGGATGGCGCGAATGCGCCGCCCTTCGAACATGCGCCGCATCGCCATAATGTCATTGTTGATATCGGCGGCGCGCATGCGTTTGACCACCATCACCTCAGCCAGCCGCGAAGCACATGTGCGTTCAATCTGGTTGTCGAGCATTTCGCCGCCAGTCCTGTTCCGACCATGCGTCAGCGTGCGTTGGCGATTGCACCGCTCAAGCCATTCATCCACCGTCAGGACAGCACCGGCGCCATCTTTGGCGAGAGAGACCGTGATCGTCGGAGCATCGCCAGCGCCCTGCGTGCATCATCCTGGCAAGCGAGTGATGACCGGAAGACATGGCAATGCTGGTATCCCGTGTTCGCCGTCCTCTTTGATACCGTAGAACAGCATCCGAACACCGTTGAATCGATGCTGGAATGGAACGCCATCGCTCACGCCATGCGGCAGTACGGTGTCGGCGACATCGCCGATGAGACGACTGACGCACTCGAACAGCAAATTGCGCTCTCTCACGCCGTGGATGAAAACCCGGAGATCCTGCTCCCACACTTGAACACGCTGAAGGTTCTCGGCGATTCGTCAGTGGTGGCGTATGCATTCGATGCGACCGTCGGCGCGTGGTCGCCCATCTTGCGCGATCGCGAGGCGCTGGCACGCCTGTATCCCAATGCATGCGTGCTCGTTTCCGAACGAACATGGCGAGCGCGGGACGGTCGGCTCTGCACAGTATCGCTCAATGTTGGGCAGGCGTTAACGCCTGCGGGACGAGCGATTGACATCAGGCATGTCTATCGCTTCATCTTCAATGACCCGCATGTCGGTCACGATCTGCACGCCGAACTCGCCTCCTGGTATGTCGAGTCATGGTTTGCCGGGCGAGGATCAATGAAGCGACCGGCGCTGCGCCCTGCACCGGCGAACTTCCTCCAAGAAACAGCGTGCGCCGTCGCACGCGCCGTTGAACGGCTGACTCAATCTCGCCAACCTTGTAGAATCTCGCCCTGAAGGAGGTTCCATGCATCAACGGAACGTGTCTGTGTATCTTGTCATCACCCTGATGGTTTCCGTCATTGTCGCAGGATGTACAACGAACGCGCCTGCGACTCCGATAGCTTCTCCCGTCGCCGGCGTACGACCAACGCCAACGTCGACATCCGAACGTCCTTTGGCGTCGGCGCCGACAACACTTCCGTCACCCATCCCGGAGCGTCCATCCGCAGAGATTCGTGTTGGGATATGGATGATCGATCCCGCGGCTGCTGAACAATGGGCGAAACGCTTCATGCACGATTCTCCGACGGTGCTCATTCGTATCATCGATAAGCGAAATGTCCTTGATCGTCTGGGAGAGTCTGGGTCGTCAGCAACATCACTGGACGATCTGGCAGCGTTGGTGATCGACGATGTCGATGTCATCATCGGCATTCCCGCAGCGCTCGCGACTGCGCTTCCCGCAGATCGTCTCTGTCCGCCGTCTGTCTGGCTATCGCAAGAACACTATCCCGACATGTACGCCGAATCGCTGGTGCGCGCCTTCCCCAACGACCCCTCCCCCATCCTTGCACCACTGTCTGTTGAAGCGCCGCTCCTCTCGCTCCGTTCTGATGACGGACAACGTCAGCCGCTGGATTCGTGGAGCAACATCGTCGCTCTGACTCGCACGCAAGCATCCATCGCCAGCATGGGCGGCATCGATACTATCTGGCTGGGCTTGATCACAGAGCGCGTCCAGGCATTGGCGGAATCGCCTGATGCGGAGCTGCTGAACCGCGACCCGTACCGAACAGCGACTCTCCAACTCCATCGCGCCATCCGCGATGGCGCCATCGTTCTCGGACGCGGGGCGTCCGTTATTAGCCAGACCGTCATCTGGAGCGACTTCGATGCCCCATCATGGCGCGAAACGCCGCCCAACGGCATTCGCCGGATCCCGTTCCCGAACGGCGTCGTCGCCGATATGCAGATAGAAGTGTTCGGTATCGGCGTGGCGACACCATGCCCACCTCTGGATTCGCCGATACTGGAAGCCGCCCGGTCGATCCTTCGGGATGTTGACCTTGCCTCGTCCGCCGGACAACGAACGGCGCTTCGTGCCATTCCTGCTGCTCCGGTGACACGGGCGGCATGGCAACGTGACCGACAAGTAAACGATGAGGAATATGCCGCCTATGAACAAACCATCTCCCGCTACGACGCACGCCAGGTGCCGGAGTCCTGGAGGCTGCTGTCCCGCATTGTGGCGGATGAACTTGTGACAACGCGATCGCGATCTGATGATGACGTCATACGCACCATTCAGGCGCGCTGGGAGGAGATGCGTTCCTACACCCCGCTGGATTAGGGCGCCTGCGTGAATCAAGCCGATGGAATCGTTCGCAACACAATGATAACGGGAATCGATCTGTTTTGCGGCGCCGGGCTTTGGTCACACGCCCTCGCAAAGGCGGGCATGCACGTTGTCTGTGGCATCGATGCCGATCCAGTCGCGTGCATGACCTATCGCGCCAATCACCCCACTACCGCATGCATCGAGTCCGATATCCGCGACGTTGACTTTGATGCTTTCGCGGGTGTTGACGTGGTGGTCGGATCGCCTCCGTGTGTCACGTTTTCATGCGGCGCGGGATCAGCGCGCCGTGATTGCGATCTGGCATTACACTTCGCCCGCGCCGTGCATGCCATCCGTCCCCAAGCGTTTCTCCTGGAAAATGTGCCGGAATTTCGTACATTTCCGTCCTACCGTGAGATGCTGCGGCGATTGAATTCATATGTTATCTATGAATACATCGCAGACTCTGCCGATTTCGGCGTACCGCAACGCCGTCGCCGACTCTTCGTCATTGGCGCGTCAACGATGCTGCCGACGTTGGGGCGAGAACCAACGCGCTGGCGCTGCGCCTTGGATATCCTTGACCCGTTGGCACCGCTGAACGATATCGCACGTCTGAAGGAGTGCACGAGGAGACGCATCTCCTCCGTTCCAGAGACGCGCTTTATCCTGGTTTATTACTCGAGCGACGCTCGAGGTTGGCAGTCATGCCAGGCACCGCTCCGAACCGTGACAACTGTCAATAAATTTCTGCTCGTTGATGTTTCCGTTGGCGGCGCACGCATGCTCACGGAGCAGGAGCTGCGCCGGGCGATGGATATCCCGGAATCGTACATCATCCTGGGGAATGCTCGTCAACGACTGCGGCAAATCGGCAACGCCGTCGTTCCGTCCGTTGCGTGCACGATGGCAACGATTGTCCGCAAAGCATTGTTCGACAATTTCCCGTCGTGATTCAAAAGAGAACCACAAAACGTTTTCGCGACGGGATATGCCCTGATATAGCGCTGCTGTTCTCCGCTTGTGGCAAGATGGAGCCGGACATTTTCTTGCTGCCAGACCTCGCTCTGGGAGTCCGCCCAAAAGCCGCTCCCCCCGTTGACCAATCCATGAGCACGCGGTTGCGGGCGAACCACGCACCATGGGTCCGTTCACCTCGACGCGGACAGATCGTGACCTGTCAGACTCCCGCGTCCAGCACGGCGACGCTGGGATGCGTGATGAAACAATGCGCCGCTCTCTGCATAGCCCCAGCGACGCCGTGCTCCAGCTGGCGCTGAACGTGAGCACTCCAGATGAGTACGACGCGGAGAAGGTGGAGCGCTTGCGTGTCCATCAAGCGGCAGCCAGGCATGGCGAGGAGACGCCGCTGTTCAAGGACGAAATTGATCGCGATTTGCTATCAGACATCGCTGGACATTGGATAGGTGCGCCCGCCAACGCAAGGCGCCAACGCCTCGCAGCAAGAACCAGAAGCGCGACGGCTTCGGAGCAATCCGCCCCCTTGTGCACCTGGAGAAGCGATTGTCGAGTTCTCCTGCCCCAGCGAGCACAGGGAAGGGACGATAGTGATGCTGGTCGGAGACACCTTCATCATCCACCACAGCAAGGCAACGCGCACGCGGCTGGAGGGATCTCCCGATCGGCTGGAGGTATGTGAGCCACCAACCTATGCACCGCAGATCAACGTGATTGAGTTGCTCTGGACGTATCTGCGACACAAGGTAACGAAGACTGGCTGGTTTGAGCATGACTGTCGGATGGGTCAGGCATCTTGCCCCCGGATGTCGGTGAACGCGGCGAAGGATTGTTTGTACAGTCGGGAAGCATTGCCAGCGTTGGAGCGTCAAGCGATAGAGCGATGCACTTCAGGACGACAGGCGCGCCACGCGAGCGCCCGTTCTCCAGGGACTCGGCGAAGCGCCGCAATGCAGCGATAAGGCGCAGTCCGCTGGCGGGAGGACGTTGCTTTCATCCTGCTTTAGCGCAACGCACTGCTGTACGCGGATATCCTGATCAGCGCAGCGACCGCGCTGCGCTGATCAGGGAGGAGGGGGGGGGGAGGGAGGATCGCATCTGGAAAACCAGACGCAACGCAATCCAGTATGTTGCGTGACAGGAGGAAGTCCTGGCATGCACGCCGCCCGAATTGTTGCGTATCAGCGCGGTTCATCAAAAACGATCCAGCGTTGCGCAAGCCGAAATCCGCCGTTCCACCGGTGCAAACGTCAATCCGATCCCTCGGAAGAAAGCCGTTGTTTCGCCACAGATCGTGGGGGTTGTGAAGGACCAAGTCGTGTTATCTCCAAAGACAATCGTCCCGCCTTGCGGACGCGCATGCCAGATAGTTCGTTGGAGTAACTGATCCACACTGTGCGCATCAAAAGCGCGCTGAGTGCTCAGATTGGTGCGAAATGCCGCATGAGCGCGCGACCGCGCCGTCTCCTCATGCATGTGGACATCATTCGCCGCAAAGTTGGCGTAGCGAAAGGATTGAACGCCAACCCGTGCAGCGTTGCGAAGCGCATCCTCAGCTTGCGCAATCTGCGCCTGTCGTTCGAATATATCGACAGCCGCAAAAATGAACGGCGTCACAAACGCAAGGAACAGGGCAATAAACGCCAACGACTGTCCCTCATGGGCGGGCATCCGCCGCTTGTTTTTCGTCTCCATGTGTACGTCTCCCACTTTCTATGGATCGAAGGTGCATGATAAGGAGCACAGGGCTATTCACCCTGAGAGTCTTGTTCCGCCGTACGGGCCGCATCCGCCGACAAGCGAATCGGGTTCGGGATTCCAGGGAACGGAGCCCATGCTTGCGCAGAATAGCGGATGCTAATAGTAATGTTGCTGTAGCGGCGACAAGGGCTTGTTGCACATGTCGCACGAATTTCTGCATCGGCGACGGTGACGAAGGGACTACCGGCGAATGTATCCCGTACGGAATGGGCGACTGGACCAGGTGCAGACGCCAGGGAGACCCATTGATTGTCTGGGAGTCCTCCTGTTGAACCGCGCAACGCAGCGACATGGGCGGCGTTGCGCGCCGCTTGAGCGATGGCGTACTGCGATCCGACATACTGGATAAAGGTCACCCCCCCGAAAATAACCAATAGCATCAACTTAAGCACGATGGCGAACTCGACCATCGCTTGTCCAGAATGGACATGACGTTTGCCCATAATGCCTATCCTTTCCTGCGTCGATCCAGTATACTGTCGATGCGTTCGTTGCCGTCAACGTCCTCACATTCGAACCGCATTCCTGTGTTCGTCCGAGAGTACGGCAGTCCAACTTGCCGCTCATCCAGAGTTGCAAACGACGTGATATCCAGCACCTTGCCGCTCCGGATGGATGAACAAGCGCTCCACGCCGCGCTGCGGCGGCGGAACGTCCAGCACCGTCGTCGTCGGCTGCATCGCGTTGTCTATCAGATTGACGTCCGCGTCCGCCGAAATCTGCATCAGATGCACCAGCGCCGCCGGCAATATCGGGTCCCCCAGCGGAGAATCCCAACGTACGCACACCATCCCGCTTCCCACGTTTGCTCATGTCCACTTGCTGAAGTATATCGGGCGCGTTTAATGGATATTCCAGCACGACCGATCTAATCGCGACCGATCTTGCAACATCCTTATTCTTATCCCGAACAAAAAAAAAGAAAAAAAATACAAGAAATTGTTCATCATGACCCTGAATCGCACACGAACGCCGTTGTTCGGCATCACCAGCGTATCCGGGAGCGAACACCATGCCATCGGCATTATCCACTGAGCTGGCGCCTGGAATGGTGATGACGCATATGAGTACAATAATATCGAACACGACACGATCATTGCATCCGCTCCGTTCGAACCATCGCTTGAGGGATTGAGAGAGGGCAATCCCAACCAGCACCCGCATGCGACAGGAGCATGGACGACAATGGCGCTCCACACATAGATTCCATATGTTGTCCTGTCCCTGGGCTATATCCTCCAATAACGGATCCATCGCCCATTGCACCACGTTTGACGATCATGGCACCATGGCATGTGCGAGCGAGCAACCGTTATCATAGGAGTCTGTGCGCATCGCTTATCCACTGATGGAATTGTGCCGGGACTTCTCTCGTCATCAACGGTCTATCGCACAGTGTCCGGCTGATCGCTCTCGATCACCGCACGATGCTCAACGCACTGCGCTCCAACCATGGTGCCACACGCCCATGGTGCCCATGTCCAAAGAATGAACCGCCGATTCGTTCCGTTCGATACGGGTGCACCCATGGAATCGTGCCGGGACTTCTCAACGCGACCCGCGCTGAATCGTGACACGAAGACGCCCGTCAGCGTTCTCATCTTCCCATCCGCCACACCGGACGATGCAAACGGAGAACGCAGCGATGATAAAAAGCGAATGTATCTGGGAACGTCTGAATCTTGACGCATTCACGAGGCATCAAAAACGTGTCTTCTGTGAAGGGGGAACAAATTCAGAAATGTCTCCGCTCGTCATCGCTTTTGACGGGTGATCTCTTCCGTCGGCGCATCTATCACTCGCTCCGCTCTCGCTATATCTTGTTGCAAGCGGACACAGAAGATGCATCTCCAGCCAGGAAACCACTGATGTCACAACGGCGTCACCCATCACATGATACCCATCATTATACCGTTCCGGCAGCCAGTAATTGTCAGGCAATCCCATAAGCCGCGCCGCTTCACGAACGGAAAGCAAGCGGGAGCGAATGGTGTCACCCTCGACGACCAGAATGATCTGTCGGCTGGACCCGCCAGCAGGCGTACGCAAACAACCGCTGACGCCATCAAACCGCACCTCAGCACGCTGGCGCTTGACCCCGTTCTGTATGCGCGTCCGCTTGTACACCGTGCCGATGTGCAGACGACCGGTCGCTTGGGCATGACGGACTTTGGCTATATTGAGTGGGGACATGAGTGACAGAAGATGGAGCGTCTCTTCCCGGCTATGCCAGGAGACGCCGATCGGCTCTGGATCAATCACGTCCTGCAGGCGTGGACGCGCGTCATCGGGAACAGGGAGATTCCACCAGATCCACGCTTCGCGCACCAGCGGCGACAAGCGACGATACGCACGAACAACCGGAACGGGATGCCAAATGGCATGCGGCGTGCATGGTGTGAGATCATCTGGAATGGGCAGATGGTCTTTGACAGCAATGATGAAAAGCCTTGGTCGCGATTGGGGAACGAAATGAACCGCATCAACAACCATCGCCCCCAAGCGATATCCTTCCGCGATCATACTTGTTACCAACTCCTGGAAATCATGCCCGTTGTTTGAGGTAAGGAGTCCAACAACATTCTCAATTGCGATGATCGGAACGCCTCGTTCTTCTCGATCGAGGGTGGTGATCAGATTCCAAAAGGTCCAGAACACGCCGCTGCGTTCGGCGCGAAGTCCTCCGCCCTTCCCGGCAAGCGACAGATCCTGACACGGGAATGATGCCCATGCCAGCGTGGCGCGTCCGGGAAGCATCGCCGTTGTGATGCGACGAACATCCTCGACAACCAGTTCCGGCGCCCAGGAAAAGTTACGCCGGTAGACCTCCGCTTTCTTCTCATCGATGTCATTAGCAAACAAGCATGTCCATCGCGGTCCCAACCCAAAGCGTGCAAGACCGCCGCCGGCAAAGAACTCGTAGAAGGTCAGAGCAGGACAATAGCCCATGGGTATCACGTGCGTCGAGCCTATTCGCATAGCCCGACGGCACACACGGCAATCACGCCACACGCGACGTGGAGAAAGCCAGGGAATGTTCGGGCTTCTGCTCCCAGCGTATCAGCAGACGGCGAAACCGATGGATCCACGGTTGTCGAGAAGAAACCGCCCAGCGTGCGCATACGCTGCTCGCTTCGTGCGCGATCACCCTGTCCGCCTCACCGCGACTGTGCATGTACACCGTAAAGCCACATGCACGCATGGCGTCCCGCACATCATCATTATCATCGTCTTTGCCCAAGAACATCCTCTCCGGTCGCTCCCCCTCCGACAGCGGTCACTCCGCAACAGCACATGTAATCGTCGCACGCACTCGTTGCAGAGCGCGGCTTGTCGTCTCACGATGTGCCGTACTGATGGGAACGCCATGCCCCTCAGTCGGCGACGACCGCTCGACACTTGCTCGCCCACGGTCGGCAGATCAGGACTGTTTTTTCAGCCGCGCCATGGGTATCGCCTTGTCCATCCTCACTCCTCACGGCTCACGCATCTCCTCTCTTCTTGCGGTGATGCAGCATGCGCGGACGACCGCGGCCGACCCACCCGAACGATTGATGCCTCGTGGCTCGCGGGCGCGGGGGGAGGGATAATGATCGTGATCGTCTCCCTCCCCGCTTGCCGTCGGTCACGTGTCCATCGATGCGGTTCGGAGGACGGAAAACGCGAGTACAATGACCACCGCACCATGTTGACAATGATCACGCCGGCGATATTTAGCGCGATCAAGCCAAGAATGAACGGGGCCCCTTCCACAATCAAGCGAAGGATGTCATCCATACGTCTGATCGTCCTTTCCACTTCGGAAGTGCGCCTGAAACAGCGCCTCCAGACTCTGATCACTGTGCGCAATCGGGAAGAACGTCCTGATCGACTCGACGGTTCACTTGCGTTCGTCGCGACGTCACATTGACGACCGCATCGCGACGCCCGTGCGCCTCCGCTGTTATACGCTGCACCGCTGAGAAGAACGTCATGGAGAGACGCTCCGAGCGAATGACAATGGATTTCCTTTTTCCGAGACGCATATCACTCATGGTGATACAACGCATCAAAGTCAAGCGGATTACGGTTGATGCCAGACTCCCACACTTCGTAGTGCAGATGCGGTCCGGTTGACATACCGGTTGATCCAATATATCCGATGACGTCACCGCGCGTCACTGCCTGACCGTCAACGACCGCATACGAATCGAGATGCGCATACGCTGTCTTGTAGCGTCCATTCTCAATCGCCAGATAGTTGCCGCCCGGCCAGGTATTCGATCGCACCCGTGCAATCCCATCGTGAGTTGCGTACACAGGGACGCGCCACGTGTCATTCGGATCGGCACGACCGTCGCCATTTCCGTCAATTGCCAGGTCGATCCCTCCCCACGTCTCGGCGGGTGCATGGGTTCCGACGCCATATCCCTGCGTGATCACTGCCCGACGGTCGCGCAACGGATTGCCGAACGGTCGTTCAGAGGCAGGCATCATCACTGCGGTTGGGGCAATCATGGCAGAATCGTTGTACGGGGCGGGAAAATCACTGCTGTTCCAGCGCATGCCGATGTGCAACGATGCGCCCAATGCACCGGGAAGAAGGAATACGAGGATGAAGAAGATGATGATGATAAAGAGCAGGAGGATGCTCGCCCATGCATGGCGCAAGGGCGGGGGCGGGGGATCGTACGGACGTCGTGTTGAGCGATACATTACGGCTCCGATTGCATGCTTCCAGATCGCCGGTATGCCAGGAGTATGTGCTATCAGCCCATCCAACACAGCGTCGTCAGTGAGTCCGCCACACTCGATGTACAGCGCGATCCTCTTTATTCAGAGCGCGACATCCCGATGGATGGTCAGATGTCTCGATCCGAAAGCCTTTTTGCCCAGTCATATGCACCTCTCGAACACACATCATTTTCACTAGTATAGTGCGTTTCCGTGCAAAGCAGCATTTTTTGATACGAAACGCAAAGGCGTTGACGGGCGTCACTCCAGAGAGGGACGACGGTTCAGAAGAAGTACAGACCGTCAGAGGGATATCGTTCCATGGAAGAAGATCATTCCGACGCTATCTTCCCGATAAACATTGCCATGCGATGAGAGGGCGGAAACGAGATGGATATCCTGCCCTCATACGGTGCATGAAGCCTGTATCGCCCACTTGTCATGCAAGCAAGCGTCCACTCTCCCATATCCGCACGGCATCGCCGACCCCCTGCCCCATCGCGCTCACACGGCACGATCCATAGTTTGCACGTGCGCGTACGTTCGGATATCCTTCCGCCAGGCTTCTCACATCGCCTGCCCTCCACAACGCCATTGCATCGCCGATCCGCACAGAGGCGCGGAAGCGCTTCCTGTCGATGCGCCCTGAGATCACACCCGTCGATCGAGACGCCGCGCTGACACTGCACTGATTGCTGCAGGATGAAACGTCCGCTGCGATACCTGGGCGACAACGGGACGCACCGACAACCTGGCGCCAACGTTGGGCGATACAAGAACGATGGAGCGCAGACGCTCCTGGCGCCACGCATGCGCATCGATTCTGACGATAAATGGCGGACACAGGGACGGCGATGCTCTGCGGCGCTCCGATCCGTGTGTGACGACGCGCCTCACTCCCGGTATGCGCCTCCTCAACCACCGTCGCCGGTGTCGATCTTCCGCCATCGTGACCGTCCGCATCCGTGCAACGGCGGCAGCGCTCACGAAAAGCGCGGGGGTTCGATACCGAACAGCACGGTCCATCGACCGAGAGCGCATGTCCCTATCATGAAAGAAATGAGTCATGACCAGGAGGTTCACCATCGCGAAGAGCGAAGTGTTCGATGACGAACAGCATCATGAGAGAAATGAGTCATGACCAGGAGGTTCACCATGTCCTCCGACTCGCCCGCCCTCGCTGCGACATTGCGAGCGATGTACGGCGAAGCCGACATGCACGCCGTTTCATCCGCCTTCGGCGATCTCTGCTTCGCACAAGTTCTGGCGCTCGCACCGGCGATCGCCCCTCTCATCGGCGCGCTCGGCGCGCTCGCAGGCGAATTGCCGGGCCTCCTTTCGCCCGGCGAGCGCACCTCGCCCGTCCTCTCCGCTGCCATCGCGTCCTTGATCAGAACGAACACAGTCCAACGCATCCTGCCGACGTGGGCGACAGTCGCGCCCGCCGGGTGGGGCGCCGCGCATACCGCCGCTCTGATTGACGCCGTCCAGCATGACCGTTGTTCGTGCTGGGCGGCAGCGGCACTGATCGGCCCCTGTGACGCGAGCGCTCCACTGCTCCGCACAGCGCGAGAGATCGCCCGTGCCATCCGGCGTTGGGGACAGACGACGCCTGACGACCCGACGGCATGGATGGACGATCTACGTTCGACAGAGCAGAAGCGTCTCCTGAGCGCACTGAAGTCCGAACCGTACTTTGCCGCGGTCTGCCTGCCCTGGCTGCCGCGTCCGCTGGCTGCAAGCATGTCCGCACCCATCAGCG
>Ga0308390_1002283_pt1 | contig 11792 bp, 4 predicted proteins | sample Hotspr2Sample149_FD_202358 | JGI IMG/M metagenome (GOLD analysis project Ga0308390, IMG submission 202358) | Hot spring phototrophic mat microbial communities from Mushroom Spring, Yellowstone National Park, Wyoming, United States - 20040719_149 ...
TTGCGAAGCCGCCGTGGTGGCGCCCAGAAAGGTCTTGGAGGCCCTCCGACGCAAGCGCCAGGAATTTGGCTGGATTATTGGCCTTGGGCAAGCAGGCCGGCCTGAGAGCACAGCACAGCACATGACTGCGGGCGCGACGATCCGCGAGGCGGCTGAGGCTGTAGTCCACCTGCCGCAGGCTCCGCTCCGCGCCGAGGCTGAGGTCCCGACGAACCAGCCTGGCTTTGGCCCGCCTCAGGTGTTCGCTTTCTGCCCGCCCTTGGGTCCAAATACCCAGCAGCGCCGGCCGAACATCCGTGGAAGTCGTTTTGGCCGGCCGTGCGGATCGCCACGTGTTGTCCTCTTATTCGAGAACTCGGTCCACTGCGAGTGAGCGACTGTGCGGGCATGGGCAGCGACCAGGCGCCTTGCCGGGCTCGGGGGTGCGCTCGGGCGCCAGAGGCGTGTTGGCTGGGAACCGGATGGAGCAGCGTTACGTTAGCGGTTAACGGTAGCTGTGCCTTTTGCGGCTGGCAGGCAACAGAGAGCAGGTGTGTCAGCCGAGATTCCTGGCGCCAGGACCTCTCGGGACGGGGGCGATTCTTGCCGGCAAGCGAGGAAAGACGCGCTCTCAGTCAAGCGCGGCGGCCTTCTGCCGGGGTGGAGTTTGACCTGTTTCGGCGCCGGTCTCAGCAAGGGCTCGACCCCCAATTCCCCGGTTGATGCGCCACCGGAGCTCACGCCAGGCGACAACCTCCTACCGGGCCTGGCAGAAGCCGGCCTGCGCAGCGAGACCAAAGGCCCCCGCAGCCGCGAGCCGCACAACCTGGGGAAATTTGTTTGCGCTCCCCAGTCCTTCGAGTTTTTGGAGCTGTCGCTGCCGGTTGGCCGGGCTGGATGAGCAGGTGGAGGGGATGGTAATAGTCGAGCCAGAGCCGGCGTTTCTGGTCGCTCAGGCGCAGTCGCCGCTCGAGCAACCGGCTAAGGTCGCGGTAGGAATCGAGTAGGGCCTTGCGCCGCTTGTGACTTTCCTGCTCGCCGTCTTTGAACGCCCGATGGAGAGCTTGCCGGGCTGCGATGTTTTCGGCCAGTTACCTGAGCAGGGTGCTTTGCTCGACCTGCGAGCGTTGCTCGGGCAGGCTCAGCCCCGCCGCGCGCCCGGCTTTCGAGACCCTCCGGCTCTTCCAGGAGCTGAACCTTCAGGAGGGCACGCCGCAGCGGGTGTTTGAGTTCGGCCACCTGGGAGCGTCGGTGACATGGGGAGCGGGCCGGGGCGCGAGCAGGATTGAACGATTCAGGCACGAAATGTTTTATTGTCAAGGCCCCGGTGCGACTGCTTCGCGACTCCGCCTTGGGCATGCGAGCTTCGGGGATGTTCCCATACGGGGTGGCGGAATCAGGTCCGACGCTGTGTGGCGGCAAGATCCAGCCCTCCCGGCAGGCGGCCAGCTCCTCAGCGCTCAGCCGGAGCATGCTTTTCGCCTCCTGCAGGCACCGACCAACGGAAACGACCGCGCTTCAGCCCTTTGACGTACAACCACAACCGGCCCCGATAAGGCGGGGCCGGCCGCCGGCGCACCGGCGCGTACTGGCCGTCGAACTCCTGGCGCCGGTCGGTGGCGCCCAAGGCCAAGCAGGTGCGGGTTGCGGCGCTGAGGCTGCGGGCCGGCTCGATGAATCGCCCGCCGGCCACCACAAGGACCACGCCCCGAGACGGCAGGGTGGGCGGGCGTGCTGCGGTGCAGGTTGTGCTGCCGACAGAACTCCTTGAGGCTCAGGCCGCTGCTCAAGTACTCCTCGACGAGCCGACTCACGTCGGCACGGCTACGCCGCTTGGGAGCTGAGTTGACAGGTTCCTGGCTCGCGCTCTCAGCTCCGTATCAAACATTCGATTCGTCAAGAATGCGGTCGGGTCTGACCCTTGCGAACGGATTCCGGGTCAGAAGGTGATCTTTGCGGCTACGGTGACGTTCCTGGGACTGTTGGCTGTCCTCTGAATGACTCCGAAGGTGGCCCGGGTGATGTCGGTATCGGGGGCGCCCGCGTTGACGTGATTCAGTACGTTGGTGGATTCGGCACGGAATTGCAACACCCAGCCTTCGCGCGGCAGGCGGAAGTCCTTCATGAGAGTCACATCCCACTGGCTGAAGGACGGGCTGCGCAAGTTGGGTAGCGTGCTGGGGATATCGCCGATCTCCATTCCCTGCGGGGGGCGGAATGCTTTCGGGTTGACGTAATAGCGGAAGTTGGGCGAGCCTATCATGGCTTCGTGACCGCTGGCGAACGTCAGGTAGGGTTCGCCCGTAAACCGTGGACGGGTGCCCTTGCCCTGGTTGATGTTCCACCAGTTGCCGCCGAGCCTTCCGGGTGCGGTCCGGGGCAGCTCGATCACCAAGGGCATGCCAGTCAGGTAGGTGGCGGTTCCGGCGAGGTGCCAGCCGCCCACCACGTGCTCAAGGAGGCGTGCGGCGAAGTTGGAAGGTGAGCTGAGCAGCGCCTTGCCGCGACCCACCGGGAGTTCGACCAGGAAATTCAGCAAGAACTTCTGAGAGATGTCCGTCTTGGCAATGCCGTAGATTTCACTGAGAGGCAAACCGGCCTGCGGATGGGCGTCTACCTGCCGGCCCTGAGCGAACTGGCCGTCCATGGTTCCGACGTCGTTGAGAAGCTTGCTGACGGTGTAATTGGCCAGAAGGCTGAAGCCGGCGCCGAAGCGGTGCTCGGCCTGGAAATAGCCGGCGTTGTAGTTGGCGGTACCGCCCGGGGCGGCGAAGGTCCAGATATCGCCATAAAGCGGGTTATTAATGAAGAGCTGGCCGAAGCGGAGCTGCCGGGCGCCGCGGGCCATGTTGGGCGAAATCTGGCCATAGAAGGAATTGTCCACCATGGTGTTGAGCTTGTCGCCCAGGGGGCCCAGGATGTGATAGGCGTTGGGCATGATGTGAAGCCCCTTGCTGGGCCAGGCCAGATCGCGACCGAAGTTGCCGCTGTAAGCCAGCTCGAAGACCCAAGATTTCGGTCCGCTGCCGACTTCGCGCTGGAAGCCGAGGTGAACTACGTGTTCGTGGCCGGGATTCTGGTAAATTTCCATCAAGCTGATGCCGCCGCCCAGTAACTGCGCGCCGAGAGCTTTTTGGTCCTTGACCACTTTTATGTAGCCGCCGCCCGTGGGGAAGGGCGTGTCCAGGCTGGTGACGTAGGTCAGGCCGCCATCCAGCGAGCCGGTGCCGAGCAGCGATCCCAGGTCACCGTAACCCACGTTCCAGGGCGCCCCGTTCAGCATTTCCAGCCCGGTGATCGTCAGATAGTTGATGCCGTAACCTCCGCGCATCACAGTGCGGGGAGCAAACTGCCAGGCGAAACCGACTTTGGGCCCGAAGTTACGCGGCCTGGACTTGGCGATGGTACGGTGCGGGTACTCGTCCGTTCCCATGGCGGCGAAGCGGCCGTAAATTCCTCTGGTAAGCCAGTCCGGCTGCCGGAACTGGATGTTCCCCATTTGCTGGAGGACGAGATCCCAGCTCCAACCGGGGCTCGGTCGCCAGTCCCAGCGGTAGTTGGGATCCCAGAGGTAAATCCGGTTGAACCGCTCCGTCATGGGAGGCTCGAAGTCCCAGCGCACGCCCAGGTTGACCGTCAAAGAGCGGGCCATTTTGATGTCGTCCTGGAAGAAAGCGCCGTGATAGGATTGCAGGCAGGATGGTCCGGCACACTGGTTGCCGCCGCCCGAGCTGGGAACACCCAGGAGCAGGCTGGCCAGGCCGGAGCCGGTGCCGTCGGTGGGCGCGGTGCGGGATGTGGTGCTCCGGTCAAGTGACATCGAGAGGTTGCCGCCAGCCGGCGTATTGATGTAATAACGCCGGTGTTCGTAACCGAACTTGACGGTGTGCTTGCCCGCCAGCTTCTGAACGGACGCGGATCCGGTGTAAGAGGCGTCACGGTAATCGGTAACCTTGCCTCCTCCGATGGCTGTGATGGCATCGGCGCGCTCCAGTTTCGGAACGCGACCGCGGTAAGTGCCGAGGAGGTTGATGACTTCCTGCTGGAAGCCCCAGCCGCTGATGTCCACGGAGGGGTCCACGCCGGTGCTCTCATAGACGATATACCGCACGGCGCCGCCGCGCAAAGTCACCAGAGTAGTCGGGCTGAGCGTCCAGGTGTGCCCGATCGAGCCGGTCCAGGAGTAAGTGTCGCTGATGGGCACCTCCTGAAGAGGAGAAAACCAGCGACTCTGGGTGCGGTAGTAGTAATAGTGATTGACGTTGAACTGGGTGGTATGTCTGGGGCTCCAGTTCTGATCCAGGCGTCCGGTCCAGCGGTGCGGGTTGCCGGCGGTAACCTGGCTTCCCAGGAAATTTTGCTCGTTGGAAGACAAAGGAAGCGGGTTACGGTTGGGCTCGGGATAGTAACTCATGTAACGCCTGGGGATGGGGTTGATGCGGCTGGCGGGGATACGATTGCCCGGGAAGGGATCCCGGACCACCCGCGAGCCCTCGCGGCGTCCGGTAGCAGGGTCGAAGATCTGAACCGGTTTGCCGCGGTCAATCAGGCTGTGGGAGAAGTCGCCCTGGCGCTCCAGCAGGGTTGGGGTCGAGGCCAGGACGAGGGTTCCGCCGCTGGTTGAACGGGTCGTCTCATAGTCCACGAAAAAGAACGTGCGATCGCGACCCTTGTAAAGGCCTGGCAGGTGGACCGGGCCGCCCAGGTTGGCCCCGAAATTATGGGAGTGAAACGACGGTTTTCTGCCGCCCAGGCGGTTGGTGTTCCACGGGGTTGCGTTGAGCCGGTCCGTGCTGAAGTAGTCGTAGAGGCGGCCGTGGAACGCGTTGGTCCCCGAGCGGGTTACCAGCGTGATGACGCCGCCGGAAAGCCGCCCGTATTCGGCCGAGAAACCGTTGGTCATCACCTTGATCTCTGCGACGGCGTCCATTGAAGGCATCGAGCCTGGCACGTCGTGGTGGAACCCCGTGGTAACAGGCACGCCGTTGACCACGTACTCAACTTGCGCCGTGCGGCCGCCGTTGATTCGCAGGTCCGAATTCCAGGCCACCTGAGGCGCGGTGCCGTTGACGTTGGGCGCCAGATGAGCCAACGCCAAGGGGTTGCGGCCCGAAGGCAGCTCGTCAATGCGCCGGCTGTCTATGACGAGGCCGGTTTCCGCGTCGTCCACTCGCAGCAGGGGCACTTCACCTACTACAGTGACTTTTTCCGCCTGGGCGCCGACCTCCAGTTGGAGGTCCAGGCTGACGCGGTCGCCGATGCGCAGCACGATGCCCTCGCGTTCGAGGCGTTTGAATCCGGTGAAGTTGGCGGCGAGCCGGTACTTGCCGGGGATCAAGTCAGCCAGCAAATAACGGCCCTCGCTGTTGCTGACCGTTTGCTTGGTCACGCCGGTTTCGATGTTGGTCGCTGAGACGGTGACGCCGGGAATGACTCCCCCGGAAGGGTCACGCACCACGCCGCCGATTGCCGCGTTGCTGAGCTGCGCGACCGAAGCGGCCGGAAATGACACTACCAGCAGGCAAGCAAGCAATGCGCGATGACGCATCGAAACGCCTCCCGAAGTGATTGACAACAAATCGCTGCTGAGACCCTGCATGAACAACATGCTAGCCGCGGGACAAGCACGGGATCCCTGTCATTTCATGCTCTTCATTGACCTTTCTTGACGGCCGCGCGATCGCCCCGAGGCCTCAGCCAGAGCAGACGGCGCACCGGCCTGCGGCAGCCAAGTCCGAAATTGAGCCGGGGCACGCCCTCACAGTAAGCTTCGGGATGACGGCAGCCGCCGGAGCACGGGGCCGACGCCGCCGAAGGCGAACAGGGGACTGGCGCCGCGCTCCGGCGCGCGGCTCGCGTAGTGCTAACCGGCGCCACCCTCATTGTCGGAAGGCTTTCAGCGGGTTCGTGACCGGCAGCCGCGCCGCCCAGGCGTCGCCCAAATCCCGAGCCTCGGCGTGGCACGTCAGAGAAAGCCCGATTTCTGCGCACCCAAGACCAGCCTTGACGCCCAAATTCGAGCACCACGTGGGCCCGGCGCCCGGCCTACCAGCTCCCCTTGCCGCCGCGGCCGGTTTGCAGGTTCGCTTCGGTCGCCCTCCGGGCCCCGGCAAGCCTGAGGTTCGGGGATGGAATTACTTATCCTCCTCGTCTCGAGTTAGTGCCCAGCAAAACCGTGGGGAGGAGAACCGGTTACGACTTTGCTTGCGGCGCGGCTTCAGGCCGCCCCGCTTATTTGCGGACCACGATTTGGATCGTCCGCCCGCCGATGCGCGGGAGCCGAATGCGCCGGGCCTGACGATCCACATTGCGCCAGGACTTTCCCTCTACGGTGACCAGGCCAGGTACACTACCGCCGGGGAGGCGCAGATACAGCCACGCTTCGCGGTAGGTTGTGCCTTCGGGCAGCGTCACCTCGGCCCTCACCTGGTCATGGCCGGCCTGCAAGCGATAGCTGACCGGTCCGTAGTGCGTTGGTGCGCGGGTCACCACGATCTCGCGGCCCGGCTCCAGCCAGCGCTCTGGCGCACCCGCCGCCAGCAGCAGGTCGTCCTGAAACTCGGTCACCAGCAAATCTCGCAGGCGGTGGACAAACCTGGCTTCGTCTGCGACCTTGAAGAATGGCCCGCTGGGATGGACCCACCGCCGGTACTCTTCCGTAAGAACATTGACGGAGGGGTAGTAGCAGGAAACAAAATTGTTGTACAGGCTTCGAATGGCCGCCCTGATTTCGCCCCGCCGCAAGTAGGTGCGTATGGGGTTCTGCAAGTTGGGCTGAAATACCATACCGCCGCGGCTGAACCAGTATTTCTCGTCCACCCAGCCATGGACGTGCAGGCCCAACGGCTCCGACATGGTGGCGTTGTCTTCCCAGTCGTCCAGGACCCATTCGGCCGGACGATCGCGCGGATCGAAGACGCCCGTTTCGACCAGGATCAGCGGTCCGTACAGCAGCTCGCGGGTGGCGGAAAGCCGGAAGGTGGGCATTTCTTTGAGGCCGTAACGCGAGTAATACCCCACTCGCAAAGGGCCGAACATGCGAATGCGCTGGTGAGGGCGCGGCGGAACCCAAGGAACCCACGTGTTATCGCGCAGTCGAACGACTGGGGCTTTTTCGGCAGCCCTGAGGACGGCCGAGCGCAGGTCTTCCCGATAGGCCCTGGCCTCACGAGCGTAGCGCGGCGCCTCGGGATCGCCGATTTCGACCAGCGCCTGGCTCAGGGCGGTAAGGCCCGCGCTGGCGTAAGCGTTGACGGCAAACCAGTGACCCCAGTCGTCGTTGTCTTCCAGGTGGCCGGCTGGAAGCAACCCGTACTCCGGACAACGCTCGCCCGAAGGCAGCGTTCGTTGCGTGAGCCGGCGCTGTTCGAGGATCCAGTTCGCCGCCCGCTTCATGCTCGCTGCCACGCTTTGCAGCCAGGCGCGGTCCCGCGTGTAAAGGTAATGTTCGGCAAGAACCCACAGCACCGCGCCGTGGTTCAGGTTGTAGGGCGGGCTGGTCGAGTAATCATATTCTTCGTCCACGCGCATGCCGTGGTAGACGTCCTTCTGGTCGCCCGTATAACTGCCCGCGAACGGCTTGGATCCTTGAAGCGCCACGTGCGTGTGAAGATACTTTGCAGCCAGCCCGTGATGACCCAGAACGTCGAGCAAGTGGCACTGGAACGCTGCTTCGTTCGCGTGCCCTTGGTAGCGATAACTGGCGGCCGGCACGATGTATAGGCCGCTCCTTGGATCTTTGGTCACGGACAGGCGCATCCGTGCCAGCAGGCCCTGAGCGAAGCTGTTGAGCCGGGGCTCGGGCACGCGAAAGGGAACGGCACCGGCGGTGACCTGACGCCAGTAGCTGACCACCCGCCCGCGCTCGGTATCGTAATCCAACGCCGCCAGTTGTGCGCTCTCGCCCTGAGAAAGACCGGGGACGAAGGGGATGGCCAGGTCGAGCACCGCTTCAGCTCCGCCGGCGACTCCCGTCTGCACGTGCAAAGCAGGAACGTTCGCGGCGCCGTCGCGGCAGCGTTCCACGGCTGCCTGCGATTCTGCCGGCACGCGGATATGGGCTCGCACGTCGCGCCCGCCGTTGGCCTTCAAAAACCCACGGTGGAATTCGAGCGGTTCGGGCGGCCGCATGGCGAGCCAGACGTGGGCCTGCCGCGTGACTGCCGCCGGGTTGCGAATGCGCAATCGCATCATCAGCACGGCGGGCGTTTGTTCGCTGCGCGCCGGGTCCTCCGGGGACAGCGGGCCCGACAGCAGAGTGGCGAAAGCTTCTTCGAAGTATTCCAGTCCGTCGGCGTTCCAGCGGACCCATCCGATCGGCAGGTGATCCTCGAGCTGCGCCATGGTCGAGTCAGCGGCACCCTCGCGGAAGAAAGGTTTCTCGCCCGCGCCCACTCGCCAGGAAATTGCGTCTTCGGGCCAGGTGAGGCGGCGCAGCTCGTGGCCTTTGGCCTTGGTGCCGCGCTTGCTGATGAAGACGTGCCCGCCCCATTGCAACCCGAACTTTTGCCAGCTCGCTTCCGGAGCGAGGATCAGCATCAGGGGACCGCCGCTGCGCTCGACGGGATCGAGCGGCGGGATCTCGCGCGAAGCGCGCTCGAAGCTTTGCTCCTCTTCCGCGGCGATGCGCTCGCGTATGCGCCGCCCCTTGGAGACGAGGGCAGGGGAAAGAGGCGTGCGATCGTCCGCCAGGGCTATGTACGCTTTGAAGTCCGGCAAGTACATCGGCCCTTTTTCCGCATCGGCCGGAGCGAAGGAGAAGGTTCCGGCGGCCGCGCGGACTTTCACGATGGTCACGTCGTGAGAGCCGGGCGGTTGGGGATCCGCACCGTCTATCGTCACCAGGAAGTCCCGGCCGGCACGCTGGACGGACCGGATCCATCCGTTGTACGCCTCCAGTCGCGGCGGTCCGCCCGGGACCCGCAGCCGCAGCCGGAAAACCTTGAGCCGCGATTCACTGAAAACCTCAACCGATTCCACTTCCGGACGATCTGCGGCCGGGAACACGAGCCGCAGCTTCAAGGTACGGCGATAGCGCACCGCAGGCAGGTTCTTCGCATTAGGATTCTCGGTGAGATCCAGGGCCAAAAAGGTCAACCTGCACACCGGGCCTTCGCACCGCGTGTCCGTGCGCGCATTCAACCATGTGCCTTGCCACGGATCGTCCACCCGGTCTTCGACCGTATGGCTTTGGGGCTTGGGCAAAGGCCAGTTGCGGAACCAGTATTGAACCAACGGCGGTCGCGGGACGGTGGCGGGTTTGAAGCGCACGCACACTTCCGCCACGTCGCGCTCCTCGGCCCATTGAAGGCCGTAGACCCAACTGCCATCCGCGCGGCGCACCGGACCGTGCGGGTGCGCGTAATCGAACGTAGTTGCAAGCTGATGCCGGTCCTCCGCGCAGCAGGGACGCGCGAACGGCGCGAGATCGAGTCGTTGCTGAGCGAGCGCCGCCGGCAGGAAAACAAAGGCAAAGATCAATCGAAGCATGAACTCCCTTATGATCGCCTTCAACGATTATGCCTGTCGAGTGGGGCGGCTTCAGGGCTCCGCCTTGACAAAAATGGCACTCTTATGATGTGCTGGCCTCTCATGGCTTCGGCCCGCTCACGTACCGCCCCAGTCCACTCGCGATCAGGAGGCGCCGCGCCGGCGGCGGAACCGGCCGGCGCTCCCGGTGTCGCCCTGTTGTCCGCCGAGGAAAAGGACCTGTTCGTAGAGGCCTTCCACAAGGAGTTGGATTTTCTCGAGCTCGTGCTCCTGCTGGTCAACCGCTCGTTTCCTTTCAAGAACGTGGACCTGATCTGGGCCAGCGAAGCGCGCTCGGGCCGGGTGACAGCCTGGCAAGGGACAGGCACGACGCGGGCCCTGCGCAACCCTCATCTGCGCCTGTTGAGCGGGCCCCGCCGCAATCCCAATCCCCGGTTCTGCAACTTGATCAACGATTACGGCCGACGCGAGGCAGAGACCTGCCTGCTCTCGGATCTGGCCGCAGCCGAGCGTGCCCGCCGCACCGGGCGCGTGCAGGTGTACACCTGCCACGCCGGTATCACCGATGTCGCGGTGCCCGTGCGCAGCGGACCGCATTACCTGGCAACGTTGCACTGCGGTCAGTGCTTGCGGGAACCGCCCAGCGAGTCCGGTTTTGCGCGCATTGCTCGCCGTGCAGCGCGTCTGCAGCACGTTGACCTGGACGAACTCAGGAAAGCTTACTATGAACTACCCGTAATTCCGCCGGAGAGAGTCCGCAACGCTACGCGACTGCTGTCTCTTTTCGCCGAGTCGCTGGGACGGCTGTGGGAGCGCTTGCGCGATGCGGTGCGGTTCCAGCGACACAAGCTGCGTGAGGCGGACTTGCTCCGTTTGGAGTTCGCTCACCTGATGCTGTCTGGCGGAGGCCGGTCCGATCGTGAGCGGATTCGTGCCCTGCTGCGCCAGTTGGGCTTCCGGCATTCTCCTAACCGGGTTATCGTCGTGCAGCCGGAGAGCGAATCGGATCTCCCGCCGAGCTGGTCTTCTTACGAGGTAACCCGGACCGCTGTCTGGCATGCCGTGGAGTCCGTCGCCGAGAAGATGGATGATGCCGCAGCCGTACACCTGCGCCCTCATGGAATCTGCCTGTTCTGGCATGATTCGACGGCCCAGTCCGAGCAGCCGGCTGAATTCCGCGCCCGCCGGCTGGCCCAGCGGATCGTTCATGCCGTGAACGACCGTTGCGGCTTGTCCGTCAGGGTGGGTGTCGGTCCCCTGGTCAAGAGTTGGCGGCGCCTGGGCGAATCGTATCAGGGTGCGCGCGACGCTCTGGCCGGTTCCGAAGATCCGGTGGTTTTCTATCGCCCTGCGAATCTGCCGATCCGGGTGTTGCGGGACGAGACGGACGATATTTGCCGGCGACTCGATCACGGAGACTGGGACAGTGCGGACCAGCGGCTGCGCGGGTTTCCGGTGCTCGTGTTTCGCCATCTGGGGGCAAAACCCGAGGCGATGCCCGCAGCGCGGCACATGTTGAACTTTACGCTCGAACTGATTGCGGATGCGGCAAGCGCCTGGGTTGCGACGAGCTGAGCCTTTGCCGCCTGCGTCAGGATGCCGCCAGGGAACTGGAGGCCGCGGCTAGCCGGGTCGCACTGGAAGAGGCTTGGGAGCGCTGCTGCGCCGGGGTGCTCGAGCAGGTTCGCCGGCTTCACTTGGGCAAGCACGAGAAACTTGTCGAGCGCGCGCGTCGCATGTTGGACTGGGGCGTGGAGCATCCCACGCCCTCCAAACCGCTCTCCCTGGAGTCTGTGGCCGCATCCCTGGGAGTTTCCGCCGGTCATCTGAGCCGTTCCTTCAGCCGGATCATGGGCGTGTCCTTCCGCCGGTATCTTGTCGAAAAACGCCTCGAGCGGGCACGACGCTTGCTGCTCGATCCTGTGTACAACGTCAGCCAGGTGGCGGAAGCTTGCGGTTATCCAAACACCGGTTACTTCATCCGCGCTTTTCGCAAGGCCGTGGGATGCACCCCGGGCCAGTTTGCCCGCAGACCCTTCCGCGTGACGTCATGAAAGTGCAACTTCCATCATCTCGGGCGCCTCGACGTGCGGCCTGCCTCGGGGAGATGATACTGGCAGAGAAATGCGAAAGGCGCGCTGGGTGGAAGTGGGTAAAGTCGAGGTTTCCGACGACGGTGACGGCCCTCCGCAGTTGACCTCGGAAGGCGACGTCTTGATTCGCGTCACCGTGGCCGGCGTTTGCGCCACCGATCTGCACCTGATCCGGGGCCGGCTTGGTCTGGTCCGACCACCTGCCGTACTGGGTCACGAAATTGCAGGCGT
>Ga0308390_1002300_pt1 | contig 11736 bp, 12 predicted proteins | sample Hotspr2Sample149_FD_202358 | JGI IMG/M metagenome (GOLD analysis project Ga0308390, IMG submission 202358) | Hot spring phototrophic mat microbial communities from Mushroom Spring, Yellowstone National Park, Wyoming, United States - 20040719_149 ...
CAGTTGCCATTGATTCACATTTTCTGCAATAAAAAGCATTTTCAAAAAATAAAGGTTTTATTTCAAGTTCTTCTTCATTAAATTCCAAAAATATCTTTTGGGCATCATAAGGGCCATAGTAATTGCCCACTCCAGCATGGTCTCTACCTATAATGATATTTGTACAGCCATAATTTTTTCTGACTATTGCATGTAAAATTGCTTCTCTCGGGCCTCCATACCTCATATATGCAGGATTTACCGCAAGAATAATTCTATCTTTTGGAAAATACTTTTCTATCAAAATTTCATAACATCTCATTCTAATTTCTGCAGGAATATCATCCTGTTTTGTTTTACCTACTATCGGATGTAAAAATATTCCATCAGATATTTCCAGGGCACATTTTAATATATATTCATGGGCTCTATGAATAGGATTCCTTGTTTGAAAAGCAGTGATCTTTTCCCAGTTTTTTTTCTTAAAAATTTCTCTAACCTGATTTGGAGTATACCTGTATTCTAAAAAATCATTATGCACTATTTCTGATACTAAGTTAATTTTACCACCTAAATAAAACTCTCCCTGTGAATAAATCTTTTTAACACCAGGATGTTTTTCATCTTCTGTTTTATAAATTGATAGAGCCTCTTTTCTTTTGTTATATTCATACTTTTCTTCAACATTAATTATCCCCAAAAATTTATTATTGTAATATAATGCAACTTTATCAGTTTCTTTTATATTCTCATCTTTTTTTATATCAAGAGTGACAGGCATACTCCAAATTACTCCATTTTTCAATCTCATATTTTCTAAAACATTTTCATAATCAGACTTATTCATAAATCCTTCAAGTGGAGAAAAAGCACCTGTTGCTATCATCTCCAAATCTGAAAACTGATATTCATTTAAAAAAAGTTTTGGCAGATATCTTTCCTGTTCAAGAATCTCTTTTTTTTCATCTTCATTTGATAGAATTCTATTTATTAAAACACCACCATGTGGCTTTATCATATTTCACCTCGTTTATTTTTATTTAGGAATTAGAAATGCTTGATACAAATATCCTGAAACTAATGATATAATTGAAATCACAAGTAAATAAATTATTAATACTTTTATTCCAAATTCTTTTTTTATAACAAGAATAGTTCCCCAACTTGTGACAGGACCAGCAATTAGCATAACTAAACTTGCACCATAATTAAGTCCTATTTTTGTAAATGCACTAACAAGAACTACAGAAGCCGTAGAGCATATATACATAAGAAGCCCAAAAATCAATGAAAAAATATAACTGTAAATTCCAACTAAATATTTTCTCATTAAAATCTCAAAGGGTTTAAATGATGCAACAACAGCTGCAAGAATTAAACCAATAATTATTTCTATACCAATCTCTTTTGGCAAATCAATAAAACTATAACTTAACACTGAAATAATTCTCTGGGGAATTTTTTTTGTATGATGGTAATGATTTAAATGTTCACCTTCGGCACACATTGGGCAACCTTCATAAGAAGAATTAACTTCAGGATACCTTAAAAAATTACCAATTATTCCAATTGTAAGTCCCATAACAATGACAGTTAAACATAAATATATTGTATATGTCAATCCAAATATTTTTAATGTAACAAGAATTGCAGAGATAGAAGTGGCTGGTGTGGCAACCAAAAAAGCAAGTATCGGTCCGAGCCGAACTCCTTTCTTTCTGAGTGTTACCGCTATTGGCAATGAACCAAAACAGCATACAGGTAAAATTATCCCTAAAATTGTTAAATATATAATTGGCAAAATCCCTTTTTTGTTAAAATACTTTTCAGTTACTTCCTGTGGAATAAATTCATGAATTATCCCACTCAAAAGAAATCCTATCGCTAAGACAGGAACTAACTCTTTTGTATAATGCGCCAGGTGTAAAAAAAATTCATTAATCATATTAACCTCCTATATAAAATATTTTTTCATTACAATAATATTCCTATTATCCATTGGAGTTGGAAATCATCTGCATTTTTATTTAATTTAAATAAAGTTCCAACTGATGACCATATTTTTTTACCTTTAAGTGAAAGGCTAGGACCTATCATATACTTTTCTTCTTCTAAATTTCCTTTGCTTTCTATTCCTAATCTGAAAGAATCTCTTACTAATCCATAACTTATCCCGAAAACATATCCTAATTCTATTTCTGCTTTCTTTCTTGCCTCAGATTCTGAGATGATATTTAATGCTATGTTTAATTTGTTAATATCTTTTGCAAGAATAAGTTTAGTTTCCCATTTATCATATTGTCTCCTATCTGTTTTAATTTTGTATTCAAGATAAATAAGAGGATCAATAAAAAATTTATCCTTTTCAACAAGTTTATATCTCGTTCTCAATTTAATCTCATCAAATTTTGTTTTACCATCAGCTGGTTTATAACTTTCTAAAAAATATAAAGAAAAATCCCAATTTTTTGTTAACCCAGTTTCAACTTCCAATTGCCTTTTCCATTTAACAGTATCTGATTTTGATAAATCTTCTTGAGCAAAACTCGTATAAAACTCTAATTCAACTTCTTCCGGCAACATAGTAATGAATTGATATGTCCATGCGTAATATCGGTAGTCTGCATAAACAAACTCACCGATACTCAAAACAATTAAAATCATTAGAATTCTTATCATAATTTTTTACCTCCTATTACAAATATTTTCTTTTTAAATTTTCAACAATTTTATGAAATTTTTTGTGTTCTCCTTTTCCAATTACTTCTTTCTCAAATTTCTCAAATTCTTTAAGTAACTCTTTCTGTTTATCTTCTGGAATATGCATATCAGCTATCATATAAAGTATTGTATTTTCCTTTTCTATATGCGGGTCTAATAATTCAATATAATTTTTGACATTTTCTACAAATTTAGAAAAATCTTTTTTCTCCAAAGAAGCAGCCATATTTATCACATAACTTCTTCCTAATTCGTGTTCTTGCAGCATAACACCTATAGGAGCACCCTCTTTTGGAACCCCAAACTCTTCCATCATTGGAAACAATCTATCTTCTTCTTTACCATGATGGCATTTGTCAGCAAAATTTCGGATAAATTCTATGATTAATTTTAAATCTTCAATTTCAACATTTTCTTTTTTTTCTAATTTTTCACAAACATTACTTAAAATTTGAAGCATTTTTCTAATTACTTCATGTTCTTCTTTTAATACATCTGTTGATTTCATATTAACCACCTATTAAAAATTTTATTTAATGTTGCCTTCTTAAATGAAGGCCACACTCTTTTTTGTCAGGGTCTTCCCACCACCAGCGGCCCGCCCTTATATCTTCAATCTTTTTTACTGCTCTTGTGCAAGGCAAACATCCAATACTCGGATAACCTTTATCATGTAAAGAATTATAAGGAATCTTCTTTTCTTTTATATAATTCCACACATCTTCTTCTTTCCAGTCAGCAATCGGATTTATCTTTATGATTGAATTATTCGCTTCGTCAATTTCAACTTTTTTAATATCTTTTCTTGTAACTGATTGTTCTCTTCTTAAACCTGTAATCCAGGCTTTTTTACCCTGTAATGCCCTTTTCAAAGGCTCGACTTTACGGATTCTGCAACATAGTTGTCTTAATTCTATACTTTTGTAAAATAGATTGAAACCATATTCTTTAACCATATCCTCAACTTTTTTAGTATCAGGGAAATAAACATCAATTTTAATTTTATACTTATCCATTATAATATCCATCAAATCGTATGTCTCCTGAGGCAATCTTCCTGTATCAAGTGTAAAAATTTTTGGACTAAAATTCTCATCTTTGAGTGAAGTCCACATATCAATCAAAACAACATCCTCAGCACCAAAAGAAGAGGCTAAAGTAATTTCGTCACTTTTAAATTTTTCTTTTGCCCATTTTAAAATTTCTAAAGGTTCTTTTTCTTCTAATTCTTTAAATTCATCAAACATTTTTTGCTCCTTTCGTTAAATAAAATATTCAATTGATTTATTTTTAAAAATTTTTTCTTTTTTCTGTTGAACAATATCTTCTAATGTAATACTATTTAAAACATCATAAATAGCATTTTTTAATTTCTGCCAAACAAACTTTGTTACACAATCATTAAATTTTTTACATAATTTAGGTTGGTCAAGGCAACCAACAGGAGAAAGTGAACCTTCTAAAGCTTTTATAATCTCATAGAGAGTAATTTCATTTGCAGGTTTTGAAAGAACAAAACCACCTTTTAGTCCTCTTATACCCTGCACAATTCCTGCCCCGGTTAGTTTTATCATAATCTGTTCCAAATATTTAAGTGAAATATTTTCTCTTTTTGCGATATCTTTAAGCATAACAGGTTTAGTATTATAATAAGTTGCGAGGTCAACAATTGCTCTTAGACCATATCTTGCTCTTGTTGACAATTTCATCTTCTTCTCCTTAATACTACTTTTACTATCATTTTACTAATATTTTAATACTTTTAAAATCAAATGTCAAGCTAAAAATAAAAATTTTTTAATCTTTAAATAAAGAGACAAAGGAAAACTTTTTTAATTTTACACTAAAAAATAAATTTTTATAAAGTATCCCTCCGTCCCTAAAATTTATAATTGACTTCAGTGCAAAAAATATTAAATTTTTATTAGAATTTTTTACAAACCTAAAATTGCAATTTTATGAAAGAAAATAACAAAAAATTTCAAATAATATTAAAAGAAAAAGCATTTGAAAAAATAATTTATTCTGATAAAAAAATTTCAGTTTTGGATATAATTAAAAATTATAATCCTGATAAAAATTATAATCCTGATAAAAAAAGAGAAATTATAGCCTGTTATATTAACAACAAATATGCTGACCTTACAGATTCTGTCGAAAACGATTCAATAATTCAATTCATTTATTTAAATAACGAAATAGGTTTAAATATTTATCGTGATACAGCGGTTCACATTTTAGCCTATGTGATTAAAAACATTTTCAATGCTGACTTATTGCGAATAGGACCTTCTATACGATATAATTACTATTTTGATATAGATAAAAAAATAAAAATTGACAAAAAAATTTTAAAAAGAATTGAATCAAAAATGTTAGAAATAATAAAAAATGATATTCCAATAAAAAAAGAATTGGTTTCAAAAGAAACTGCCATAAATTTTTACAAAAAAAAGAAAGAATTTGACAAAGCCAATTTAATTTATAATATCCCTAATAAAGAAATAAAATTTTATTCAATTGAAAATTTTAAAGAACATTGTCAAGGGCCTTTAGCAACTTCTACAGGCATAATTAAAAAATTTAAAATAATTGATTATCCGCCTGGTTTTCTTCTTGTTTTTCCAAAAATAGAAAATGGTAAATTAAAAATTCGCTACGAAAAACCACCTGAAAAATTAAGCAAAATTTTTCTTGAAACTCGCAACTGGTATAATGAGCAAGGCGTTACAACTATTGCCCAGTTAAATTCTATTATAAACGAAAATAAAATTACAGAACTTATTACGGTTTCAGAAGCTTTACACGAGAAAAAAATTGCTCAAATTGCTGATATTATAACAAAAAATAAAGACGAAATTAAACTAATTCTTATAGCAGGACCTTCCGCTTCAGGTAAGACAACTTTCTCAAAAAGATTATCAGTTCAACTCAGAGTAAATGGCATAAAACCAATTCTTATTTCACTTGATAACTATTTTCTTGACAGAGAAAAAACTCCAAAAGATGAAGAAGGTAATTATGACTTTGAATCAATTTACGCTTTAGATTTAAAACTTTTGAATAAACATCTTTCTGAACTCCTTAAAGGCAAAAAAATTATGATGCCAATTTATGACTTTAAAATTGGTAAAAGAAGAGAAAACCGAATTCCATTACAACTTGAAAAAGACCAAATAATTTTAATTGAAGGTATTCACGGATTAAATGAAGAATTAACAAGTAAAATTCCGAAAAAGAAAAAATTTAAAATTTATGTTTCAGCACTTACTCAACTTAAAATTTCAAGCTACCATAGAATTACAACTACAGATACAAGATTATTAAGACGCATAGTAAGGGATGCAAAATTTAGAAACCATTCCGCACTTCAAACTCTAAGAATGTGGCAAAGAGTTAGAAAAGGTGAAGAAAAATATATATTTCCATTTCAAGAGGATGCTGATATAATGTTTAATTCTGCTTTAGTATATGAAACAGCAGTTTTAAAATATTATGTTTATAACCTTTTACTTCAAATTCCACATAATGAGCCCGAATATGCCGAAGCAAGAAGACTAATTGAAATTTTAGACTATTTTATTCCTATTACTGATAAAGATGTTCCAAAAACATCAATTTTGCGTGAATTTATTGGTGGCAGCAGTTTTAAATATTAAAAAATATTAAAAATTTATTTGACTTTTGTTTCAAAGCGTGATATAATATAATAAAGAATGGAATTAAAAGATAAAAAATTATATTATTTTTTAAAAGAGGGTTCTTTTATATAAAAGAATTTAATTAAGGAGGTAAAAAAATATGAGTAAAAAAATAATTATTTTACTAACACTTTTTATTGGTGTTAGTTTATTTATATTCAGTTGTGGAAGCAGTGGTCCAAGTGAAGGTTATGTCAAAGGTGAAAAACAGATTATGGAAGGATGGGTTGATGATGACCATTTCAGAGTAAGAGCAGAAGGCTATTGGGGTGAAGAAGAACAGGGAAAACCCGCTGTTGTTAGAAGAAATAGTGCAAGAGAAGCAGCAAAACTTTTAGCTCAGGCTCAAGTTATTGAAAAATTTGTTGGTTTTGCATTACAGGGAGCAGGTATGACAAAAGTATCAGGTGAAGGCGCAAAAGGTTATATTGAAAAAAGATTTGGCGGATATATTAAAGGTGGCTCAATTGTTGAAGAAGAATGGAACGATAAAGAAGGTATATCAATAGTTTACGAAGTATATTCACCAGGATTAAAAAACCAAGTTACAACTATTTTTAAAAACTTAACCCCAGCTGAGAAAAAAGAAATTTTTGGTGAATAATAATTTAATCTTTGTATATTACTTTAGGGTAGTAGAAGCTTAATATTTTAATAGGCACCTCCTATAAAAAGCCTCTGCTACCTTCTATTTTTTATAAATGAAATCTAAAATTTTTATATTATTTGCAATTTTACTTAATTTTAAAATTTTGCACTCAAATATAATAAATTGTGATACTAAACCTAATCAAAATTTTAAAAAAATTAAATCTATTATAATTTATCCTTTTGATGGCAAATTGATAAATAGCGGTGAATATATATTACTTGATTTTGTTAAAATTTCAGATGATTTTCATAAATATTTTTTAAAAAACTTGCAATCTTTCAACGAGATAGAGACAATAGATGGCAAGGAAATAATTAAAACTTCAGAAGGCGACAACCTTGCTTATCAAAGAGGCAAAAAAATTCCAGAATATGATGAAAAAAGTTTTAATTTAAGTCAAAATGTCTCGTTAGAGTCTGTTAAAACAGCCGAGGCTTCACTTTATGGCAAAATAATAAAATTTTATAGAGGCGAAAATTTTGAAATGAGCTATATTGAAATCATCTTTTATTTAGTAGATACAGAAAGTAAAGTAATTCTATGGACTTCAAAAATTTCAGGTTGTTTAAAATATGTTGTTGAAACAATTATTAAAACAATAATTTCAGGTGAATATTCTGAACCAACAATAAAAGATATTAAAAGTTTTAAATGGGAAAATCCTTACGAAAAAAGATTCAAATATTTAGCAATTGAATATAGAATTGGTTATTTTATTCCAACTTATAATATTGAAAGTGGATTTGGACATATTATAGGTTTCTATTTTAAATTGCCTTTTTTATATAAAACAGAAATTTATAATAAAATTTCATTAGGCATAATTCCTTCTTTAAATTCAAATGGAGATGAAAATTCTTTAAAAAAATATGAGTATAATACTTATCTGCCACTATTTTTTGATTTTATATATAATTTTAACAAGTATATAAAATTTCTTTCAATAAATAAGCAAAAAAATTTTTTAATATTAAGCAAAATTGGATTAGGAATAGGTTTTTATAAACAATACTATTCTGGAACTGGGAAAGAGATAGAAGGCAATAGTATAACAACCGGATGCTTTGGTTTCGGTTTAGGAACAGAATATTTTTTAGATTTAGGAGTTATAAATTTAGGCAAATTTTATTTAAAAGCTAAAAGAATTGGATTCAATTTTTCACTTGACTATTATAAATGGTTTGCTAATATATCTGCAAGTAATTTTATAAATTTAAGTTTAGGTTTAAAATACTATTTTTAATCTTTTAATTTAAACTCTCAATTTATAGTAGGGCACCATTAAAGGTGACCTGCTATAAAAATTCTATTTATGAAAAAATTGAGTTTTAAAAAAGGTTTGAGATTTGGCTTATTTCTTATTATAAAAGAACATTTTAATTATTTTACTTTTATTTAAGAGGTAAAATTTATGGAAATAAAATATTCAAAAAAGGTAAAATCATTACCACCGTATCTTTTTGCTGAAATTGACAAATTAAAAAACAAAGTTAAATCAGAGGGTAAAGAAATTATCTCGCTTGGTATAGGAGACCCGGATGCCCCTACGCCAAATGTTATAATTGAAGCTTTAAAAAAATATGCAGAATTAAGTGAGAATCATCATTATCCATCCTATGAAGGTCTTTTTAGCTTGCGAAAAAAAATTTCTGAATGGTTCTTAAAACGATATAATGTTCAATTAGACCCTGAAAATGAAATTTTAGCTCTTATTGGCTCAAAGGAGGGCATAGGGCATTTCCCGTTTGCTTTTATAGACAGAGATGATTATGTTATTGTCCCTGACCCCGCTTATCCTGTTTACAAAAGTTCAACAATATTTTCAGAAGGAAAAGTTTATTTTGTTCCACTTTTGGAAGAGAATAATTTTTTACCTGATTTAAACAAAATTCCAAGAAGAATAAGAAATAAAGCAAAGATAATATTTTTAAATTATCCTAATAATCCAACATCAGCTGTAGCAAGCAAAGAATTTTTAGAAGAAGCTGTTAAATTTGCACTAAAATATAATATAATAATTGCTTACGATGCTGCTTATAACGAAATTTATTTTGATAAAAAACCATTCTCTATATTACAAATTGAAAATGGAAAAGAAGTTGCAATTGAATTTCATTCTTTTTCAAAGACCTACAATATGACAGGCTGGCGAATTGGCTTTGCTGTTGGTAATAATAAACTAATAAAAGGATTAGGTGAAATAAAAAATAATCTTGATTCCGGAATATTTCAACCAATTCAATATGCTGCAATTGAAGCTTTAAACAATTATGATAGCATAAGTGAGAATAATAGAAATTTATATAAAAAAAGGCGAGATTTAGTTTTAAAAGAACTTAACAATTTAGGCTGGAAATATTTTTATCCTGAGGCTACCTTCTATGTTTGGGTCAAATGTCTTAAAAATTATGATTCAAAAAAAATGGCTTCAAAATTATTAGAAGAAGAAGGAATAGTTGTTACACCCGGAATAGGTTTCGGAAAATATGGTGAAAATTATATTAGAATTGCTCTAACTGTAAACGAAGAAACTATAATAAAAGTTTTTGATAAAATCAAAAAAATTAAATGGTAGAAATTAGATATTTACTTGAAAATTAAGAGAAAGAAAATTATATTTGTATAAATGGGAAAAAGTGAAATAGTCTATCTTGGATTGGGTAGCAATCTCGGTGAAGCAGAAAAAAATATTATTAATGGCTTAAGATATTTAAAAATGTCTAAATTGGAATTATTAAAATTATCATCTCTTTATTACACTGAACCTGTTGGGAAAGAAGACCAGCCATATTTTTACAATATGGTTGTAAAAGCATCAACAAATTATTCACCTGATGAATTATTAAAAGTTATAAAAGAAATAGAAAAGGCACTCGGAAGAGTTTGGACTGAAAAGTGGGGACCAAGAATAATTGATATAGATATATTATTTTATGGCTCAAAAATTGTAAACAAAGAAAATTTAATTATTCCACATCCTGAATTACATAAAAGGGATTTTGTTTTAATTCCAATGGCTGAAATAGAACCAAATTTTCTCCATCCTGTTTTTAATAAAACAATTGAAGAATTATTAGAGCAACCTCACGAAAGAAAAGAAGTTAAATGGTTTAAATTTATAGAAGCAATTTAAAATTATGGATAACGAAATATGGATAACGAAATTTTACCATTAGGTACCCTATTAAAAAAAGAAGGAAAAATAACTGATGAGCAACTTAATATTGCATTAGAAGAACAGAAAAAAACAGGTGAAAGATTAGGACATACTTTAATTAAACTCGGTTTTATATCAGAAGAAGATTTAGTTAAAGCATTAGAAAAACAATTTAATCTACCCTGTATAACAATTAATCCTAAAATGATTAATCCACAATTTATTAAAATTATTCCTGAAGATATATGCAGAAAATATAGATTAATACCTTTTATGCTTGTTAATAATAGACTCGTAATAGCAGTTACTGACCCTTATAATTTAGATTTCATAAATGAAATTAAATTTACAACTGACTATGATGTTGAACTTGCGTTATGTTCTGAGAAATCCATTATGGATGCTATAAATTTCTTCTTTGGTGAGAAAGAATTTGGTTTAAGCTATAGAGAAAATATTTCCACACAATTACCTAAAGGAGTATCTGCTGTTAAATTACTTGATTTAATTTTAATTCAAGCTCAAAATATGAATGCCTCTGAAGTTCATTTGCAATACTTTGAGAATGAATTTAATATATTATTTATCACAAAAGGAGAAAAAATTAAAACCTCAAATATGCCTGCAGAATATTATAAATTTATATCAACACGAATAAAATTGCTTGCTAAATTAGATGTTAGCGGAAAAATGAAATTTCAGGAAGGAATAGCAAATGTTTCAATATATGGCAAAAATAATTTAATAAGAGTATTCATATTTCCACACTTAAAAGGTGAAAATATTATTATAAAATTTTCATAAAATTTTTATTGAATTTCTAATTACAATAAATATATTAGGCTTGATTGGAAAAATAATTTCATAGAGAGGAGGTAAATATGAAAAAAATTTTTATTATTTTAATTTTCTTGCTTTGTGCACAAATTACTTTGGGCTTTGATTTAAGAATAGGGGCTAATGGTTATGGAACTTTACCAATTGGCGCCTTGTCTAATGGTATAAAATTTGGTTTCGGATTCAATGGTTTCTTATACTTTAAACCTGAAAATATGCCTGTTGGTTTTGAAATTGAAAGCGGATATTCATATTCACCTGGAAAAATAGTTGATAATCTTCAAATAATTCCACTCTATTTATTTGGAGTTTATAATCTACCAACTGAATTTGCCCGAACATTTGTAAAATTAGGCGTTGGCTTAAATTTTGAAACTTTAAAAATGGATGAAGGAAAAATGACAAACACAGATTTCGGTGTAAAATTAGGAACCGGTATTGAATATTTGTTTTTCAAAAATTTAGGAGCAAGATTTAGTGCAAATTACATTTTTATATACGAACCTGAAACTATCGGACATTTCTTAGAATTCCAACTTGGAATTCTTTATGCTCTATAATTTAAAAAGGAGTCAACTATGAATAATTTTGAGAAAAGGGTCTGTTATGAATAATCATAGAATAGATATGGTGAACGAGTTTATTACCAACGGCAATTACAGCTTCTTTGTGCGTTTTGCCTTTGCTTC
>Ga0308390_1002302_pt1 | contig 11735 bp, 8 predicted proteins | sample Hotspr2Sample149_FD_202358 | JGI IMG/M metagenome (GOLD analysis project Ga0308390, IMG submission 202358) | Hot spring phototrophic mat microbial communities from Mushroom Spring, Yellowstone National Park, Wyoming, United States - 20040719_149 ...
GTTAATTCCTAAATGTACACTCCCGCTGCCGAAGGCGAAGTGTATAAATATTTATGTTAATTTATTTTTAAGGAATAAATACTGATCTTAATAATTATTTTTTAGAACTAAAATAACACTGTTAATTGCTAAAAGTATTTTTATGTACAAAAAATAATTAATGTACACAAGTATTTATGTTAAATTATTGTTTAGGAATAAATACTGATTGAAAATCTTTTTTTAAATTTAGATGCATTGAGCTATTTATTTTATACAATTAATAGTATTAAAGATTACATATTTAAAGCATATTTAAAGGGTCAGATTAAAAATTATGATAAGGAAAATTAAAATTGCTAACATTATACAATCTTTTAACAAACAAATTTTAATCATATTTTTAAAAGCTATTATCATTACAGTTTTGTCAATTTTGATATCAAAAACTTTTTTTGAAATTAACTCATTATATTTTTCTCATTGTCATATTGAATACATTCTTTTCATTTTTGGATGGATAAGCTCTGTTTCGTTTTTAATCTTGTTATCACTGAAAAACAACTCAATAGGTAAAATATTTGTTGCCATCCTCTTGGGACTTTTAGGTCTAACTGTTGACATTTGCTATTCCACACTCAACGATACACTCAGTGCAGAAGCGATTTCATTGTTCTGGAACGAACGTTCATATTTCACTGAAGCAACACTAACATACTGGAACATACTTATTTTTCCTTTATTACGATTTATAATTTTTCTTTTAGTTATTTTTTATCCAGTAAAACTTACTATCAAAATAAAGAATTCTTTATTAACAGTAATTTTTGCTCTATCATTCATATCAATATATTTCTTGTCTTCAAAACCAAATGGTAATGGCATTGATGGATTACAACCACATATAGCTCCAATTCCATATTTATATCATCTATCCTATATGCATATTAATTATAAAAAGATAGCAAGAAAAAATGTTGAAATAAATGTAACCCATCATTCGTTAATTGATAACATAGTTTTAATAATAGATGAAAGTGTTAGAGGTGATTTTATTGATTTAAATTACAATAGGGAAACAACTTCGCATTTGATAAAGTTTAAAAATAGAATAATAAATTTTGGTTTGGCATTGTCATCCTATAATCGAAGTAATGGAAGTCATGCATTATTACGTATGGGAATTAATCCAAACGATTTCATAAGCAAAGATGGATATAAGATTTTATTTTCAAATCCTTTAATTTGGCAATATGCACATAAAGCTGGATACAAAACTTATTATATTGATGCTCAAAAAAGTACTTATCAAAATTATATGGATAGTACGGAAGCAAAATATATTGATTCCATAATTTGGATTAAAAATAACGAAGGAATCTCTTGGAAAGATCATATACTAGCAAAAAAAATTAATCAAATATTACAGCTACCAGGTAAAAAGTTTATTATAGGTGTTAAAGATGGTGCTCATTTCCATTATGAGAATAGATATCCAGAAAATGAACGCATATTTGAACCAGTAATGACACTAGGGATCCCAACTAATGACCGCTTAAAACTTATAAATTCATACCGTAATGCTGTCCGATGGAACACCGATATATTTTTTAAGATTTTACTTGCAAATCCAAATTTAAATTCCACAATTATCATCTATACATCAGATCATGGGCAAAACCTATTTGATGCTGGTACAAATGATGTAAATTTGCGACATGGAACAAATAAAAATTCTTTACCTCAAGAAGTTATAGTGCCACTACTTTTAATAACAGATAATGTAAATTTAAAAGAAAAATTAAATTTTGCTGCAAAGATTAATTTCAATAAATGTTCACACTACCAAATATTTCCTACTATTTTATATTTTATGGGTTATGATGAAAATAAAGTAAAAGAAAAATATTATTTAACACTGTTTGACAAAATGGATAATTTACCCGGATTTTCAAATGGCAATTTACGTTTTGGAAACCGTAACCTAATTAAAGTACAATCCGATTTAACTATGTATATTGATCCAGAAATTGATCAATTAATCAAGCGTTCTCAAAAAAGAACAACAAAGTAAAACTTTTTCATATGGACAAAATCATGCTAACACCAGAAGAACTTGAGTTATACCATCGTCAGCTCATTATTAAAGGCTGGGGCAAAGAATCTCAGGAAAAAATAAAGAAAACCCACATCTTTATTGCAGGAGCTGGTGGGCTTGCTAGTTCTGCTTCGTTGTACTGTGCAGTATCCGGGTTTGGTACAATCACTCTCTGCGACTATGACACCATTGCGCTATCCAACCTAAACCGTCAGATACTTCACAATCATACCAGAATAGGTATGCACAAGGTTGATTCAGCTTATGCAACATTAACTCAGGTAAATCCATATATTCAATTAAATATCCAGAAAACAAAAATTACACAAAAAAACATTCATGCGCTTATAGAAAAGGCACACATCATTTTAGACTGCCTGGATAACTTTGAAACACGACATATTCTAAACAAGGCATGCGTACAACAAAAAAAGCCATTGATCCATGCTGGTGTGGAAGGTTTCAGCGGCCAGCTTACAGTCATACTTCCCGGCCAAACTCCGTGCTTATCGTGTTTTCTGCCAAAGAAAAGCATCAAAAAGCCTATCCCAGTAGCCGGCGTTACACCCGGTATTATGGGCACACTTCAAGCGCTTGAAGCAATTAAACTTGTAACAGGCTTAGGCACCATTACAGCAAATCAGCTTCTTTTATTTGATGGCCTTTACATGCGCTTTTCCAAAATATCATTAGAAAAAAACCCACATTGTAAAATCTGTAAGCAATAAAAAGGCCGCTTATTTAAAGCAGCCTTTTTATTTTAGTATGGGCGATAGTTACTGTACAGTAACTATCGGTTACTTATTTACTCTTTGCCTGCTTAATATTCAACTGAGCTATCGCCAATTTTGATAATGGAATTGCGTACGGTGAACAGGAAACATAGTTCAAGCCCACATTCATACAGAATTCGATGTTATCAGGGTCAGCACCGTGCTCACCACATAGCCCCATAGTTATATCAGGCCGAGTAAGCTTCCCGCGTGTTGCTGCAATTTCAATTAGCTCCTTAACCTCGCGCCCCAATACCTTAAACGGATTATGCGGAATCAGGTCATACAGTGAATAGCTTGGGAAAAATGAGTTAATATCATCGCGCGACAATCCATAGGTAGTTTGCGTCAAGTCGTTGGTGCCAAAACTAAAAAACTCAGCATATTGTGCAATACGGCCAGCACCCACTGCAGCAGCAGGCAATTCAATCATAGTACCCACTTCATACTCTAAATCATCAATGCCATATTCTTCCACCACCTCATCCTTAATATCACGGATACCTTTAACCGTCTTTCCTTCAATCTTTTTGCCATTTTTTATAAACTTGATTTCAGTTTCGGTCATAACTATTGGTATCATAATCTCAGGGACAACATTGATGCCTTCTTTTTTCAGCATGCATGCTGCTTCAAAAATTGCCCTGCACTGCATTTCGTAAATTTCAGGATATGTGATGGCAACACGGCAACCCCTGTGCCCAAGCATGGGATTCATTTCCGAAAGTTCTTCACACCGTGCACGGATTTCAGCATCAGTTAATCCTTTCTTGCGCCCCTTCATATATTGAATAAATTCTTTCATGCTGTCTTCTGTACGTGGCAAGAATTCATGAAGCGGTGCATCCAGCAAACGGATAGTGACAGGATGACCCTGCATAATCTTAAACAATTCATAGAAATCGCCACGTTGCATGGGTTTAAGGTCATCCAATGCTTTTCGCCGTTCTTCTTCAGTTTCAGAAAGTATCATCTCCCTGAACTTCATGATGCGCTTTTCATTAAAGAACATATGTTCAGTACGGCACAGTCCTATACCATCTGCAAAAAACATATTAGCTACTTTAGCATCACGCGGCTGATCAGCATTTGCCCGTACATCAAAGTCTTTAATGTAGCTTTGAACTATCTTTAAAAAGTCAATTAAACCATTCTTTTCAAAATCAGGTTCAATTAAGCCAACTTTGTCTAAATAAATTGTTGGTGGCTCATAGTATGGAACATTGATTGAAACATAATCGCCTTCTTTTATGGTTTTCCCTGCCAGTGTAAAAGAATTCCCTCTAATCTTCATCTCAGGCTGCACCATTGCCACCTTGCCCAAGCTCCGTGCTACAACGGGAGCATGCGAAGAAAAGCCACCTTCTGATGTAATAACACCCCGTGCAACCTCGATGGCCTTGACATCCTCAGCATACGTTGCAGGCATAACCAGTATAAGGTTGGTATCCCCACCATGCATTACCGCGCGTTTGTATTCTTCAAGCAGCTTGTCGGTAGAAAAGAAGACCCTGCCAATAGCAGCACCGGTTGAACCAGCTATTCCACCTTTGATTGATTTCACATTCTTTGTTGTGCGTGGGTCAATAACCGGATGCAGTAGCTCATTAAGCTGGCTTGGCTTTATAGATTCAATTAAGAATTCTGGTTGTATTACTTTACGTGTATGCAGGTCAAGCAATGTCTTGATATGTGCCTGAGTTGACTTTTCATCAACCTCGCGCTGTTCAATGAGCCAGAAATTGCCTTCTTCTATTGTAAATTTTATATTACGTATTTCCTTAAAATTGTCTTCCACTTTCTTTGCTATTTCAACTAACTTGTCGTAATATTTTTTATCAATTTTGGCAATATCCTTTGGAGTGCCACGGTCAACATCAAACTCATTCTGCAAAAACTCACCCTGGATGAGTGCATCACCGGTAATAATATTGCGGGTAAAATAATTTCCTGCAAAGGAATTCTGGCCAAAGTTGCCATACACCATTGCCTGAATAGTTATTGCCAGGGAATTGTCAACATCAATATCCGAATCACAGTACCGTGCAGCAGCCCCTTTCAAAATAAGGCCCAACTGATCATAGACATCCTCACTAAACTTATCCCCCAAAAACTTTTTATATTTTGCAACTACTTCTTTATATTCTTTTGCTTTTGCATTTTTGGGCAGCTTCCCTTCCAGTTCATCCAGTTCTTTTTCATCAATGCCATAAATCTTTGAAGCAATGCTGCGTAGTAAAAACCGGTACTCACCCCAGGCAAAGTCTTCACCGGTAAATTTGGCAAAACCTGTAACAACTTTGTCATTTAAACCAACATTGTGAATGGATGGGAAAAACGGTACATTCAAATCCGAACTCAAAACTACCTTTAAAAGCAATGGCTTCTCGCTATCGCCATAACCTTTTTTCATGTCTTTTTCAATTTTATCAACAAAGGTCTTTATCAACTGTTTTACATTAACCTTTGGCAATTTCATGGTTAGGTCTGCATCTATGATAAATCCCGGAGCTATCGGTAACCCCATTTTTGCTAAATCAGCTGCCCTGCGGCCTCTGATACCTAACTTCTTGTATTGCTTATCATCAACACCGGTAAAATCTTTATTAAAAAAAACTATATTTTCCATACTACCCTCTCTTTTGAATTTGTTTCATATGGTATTAGAAAAGATTCAATACTTTCCCAACAGCTATCTTTAAAAACTGTTCAAACCGTGGCGAAGCACCTTCAAACAAGTACTTCTGCAATTTAGAAACATCCCGTATATTTTCACCAACCACCTGGAAGAATATTGGGTCGCCGTGTTTTACCTTCCCCCATTTAAACAGTGAGTTGATATCATTAATCTTTTCGCCTTCATGGAAGATTAACACATCTAAATCCGGATGAGAAACTTTAAAGCTTTCAATAATACGCTTCCACGCTTCAACATTGCCATTGTGAAACAGCTCGTTGGTAACCGTAACAGCGTATTTTGGCGTCATATTCTTTTTACCGGCAGCCGCAACAGCCGCTGGAGTTGGCTTTTTCACTTCTTTAACAGCAACAGTTTCATCAATAAACTCTTTGTTTATAAACACATCCTTTCCGGCAATCATTTCTTCAATAGCATTTATTGCTTCTTTTTCAACCTTTGGGTTTGCTTCTTTTTTCTTCTTTACATAAATGACCATAAGCTGGTCACGGACAATCTCACGTACCCTTTCCCAGTGGGCTGCATTTTTGGGGTTAATAAGGATTGGCTCGCCATTGACACTGAAATACACTATAACAATATCCAGCGCTGTCCATTTTGATGTTTCCTCAACCATTTTGCTGAAATCATTCATTGTGACCGGCACATTATATGAATCATACGTGTACTGGTATTTATCACGCAAAATAGCCCCAACCATAGGCAATACCTGATCCACCATTAAATCCCCTTCGGATAGCATGATGTTTACCACATCAGCAAAATTTCTTCCCCCTTCAACCTCATCTACAACATCATTGACGCTAAAGAAGTGATTTAATGCCTTGTTAAAATTAGCTTTAGTAGCTAATGCATAAAATGTTGTTTCCATAGATTTCCCTCTTTTTGAAAATTTTGTAAGAATGCACTCAAAGCAATGGCTATATATAAAATAATCAAAAATAAAAATAATTTTTTGATTTTTTACTATAATGGTATTATAAAATTATAAAGATTGTTTTACAAGTATTTTTTTATTTTTATAGGCGATAGTTACCAGTGCCTTTGCCGAGATTGCATATTAATTTATTGACAAAAAGAAACACATGCACAATCCTGTCGCCAGTACAAGCGGGTGTAGTTCAATGGTAGAACTTCAGCCTTCCAAGCTGATAGCGTGGGTTCGATTCCCATCACCCGCTCATTAAAATAAATATCAATTCAATCCTTGTCCCCAACCATTTTTCCAACCATTTCAACAAATTCTTTTGCAACATTTGCATACTCTATTGCTTCATCCATACTAATTTTTGCAAATTCTTTATAATCGCCTTCAAATCGCAAAGGTCTCTTTTGCCTGCTGTAACCTATAATTTATTAGCGTTTCCCTATAATTCATATAGTAATGCCTTCGTTATATATATTTTCTATAATAGGTGCGTGTTTCACAGGTGTTTTAGTTAATTCATATTCATCGACAATCAAAGGCGAGATAAATATATCATTTTTAAATCCTATTTCCCAGGCTAAGTCATAGATTATGTCTTTTTTTGGTTTTGTCAATTCATCTACTACAATAAGAATATCTAAATCGCTATATTCATCATTTATTCCTTTTGCCCTGGAACCAAACACTTTAAAATCCAAAACATTTACGTGTTTCTCTATAGCTTTTTTTAATTCATAAGCTAACGCATAATCTCTATCATTCATTGTATTAATCCTGACATTAATTATAATTATAGTATTGGTTTAATGTAAAATGTAATGTATAAATACTATGGTTATGGTGTCAGAGCCAAACTGTTTTACAGCCTCATCAATAATACCGGGATTTTTGACTGCAGCACTATTCATTAACACCCTTGACAACCCTTCCTTCTTTCATGTCAAGGCATGGCATAATTTTAATTGTTTTCATAATTTCCCCTTTTATATACATTACATACAGTAACCAACACCTATGATACAACACATGCACAGTCAAGATAAAAATGTTATTCTACACATCCTGTTTTTATCCAGCGTGAAATCAGGGTAACTATCTCATGAAATGTTTGGGTATCCTGGTTTTGATTGGCGATAGCATCAGCATCTCCAACAACTAAAAGATTCTTGTCCGCATACAAAAAGCCCACATTGTCATAATCATTTGGCTGATATAAAGGGATACCGTCATTTAATACTTCCAAACCAGGATGGCTTGCCTCGCCCCACAGGGATGAAGGTATTGATAGAAGTATGCCAGTATTTCCTTTCTTACTAATCCCAGCAAGCCTGTGAAAATAAAGGTTTCTCTTTTTCCAGGAAATTACAACATCAAAAAAGTTTCTATCGCCATCAGTGATAAAGCAAGGGACTATTTCAAGGTTACTATCGCCCAAAAAAGAATATGCTTGTGTATTAACTGCTCCCAACGCAATAAGGCGCTTGCCCCACACCGTTGATGGCAGAAGCTTTTGATAGGGTTCAATAAAGATGATGTTTCGTTTTGTTTTGTGGATAGAAGCATCAGGTTTTGGAATTACGATTATATTAATTGACGCATCGTGCTGTAATGAAGGGTTTATGGTTGTAAGTGCATTGATGAAATGCTGTACGCCCGAAGGCGAATTGTCAATGCCAACACACGAGTTTTGTGAATCAAAACATGATATGGAAATAGCATGCTGTGCAGTATGCCTCAGGCGTTTTTCCAAAAGCCATTCAATGCAATGTTTAAAAAATGACATATTTTGGCCAGCATGTATGCCAACTTTTCCATCGCCATTCCACAACATCTCGCTGTCGCCAATGACAAGCATTTTGCCTTTGCCGTACGTACATCCGGCAGCTATAACGGCATCCGTTTCATAATCCCGCAACAACACCTCAAATGAATTGTTTGTTCCATAAAGCGGCGCCGAAAGCATGTGCAAAACATTGTTAAGTTTAAATTTTTTTGAATATGCCTGGTTGTTCAATGCATCAAGCGACGATACATGTTCATTATCTTTTCCAGCGGCAGAACTATTAATGGTGATGCCAATTTTCTGGGTTACTGCATTCAAAAATGTTGCACAATTGTACATGTTATCATGTTCAGCTATGACAAAAAGAAGTCCACCACTGTGAACAAAGTTGCAGATAGCATCAATTTCCCTGCTATCAAATTCCTGATACTTTGCCACTGATATCATGAGTATTGTTTGCTTATAACCAGAAGATTGAACAGCGATAAGGCATTCATCCAGATGTTTGATAGTAACTGATGAAATAACCCCATACTGCTTTAAAAACATTGCACTATGCGAATACCCGCAATAGCCATGATCCCACAATCCCCACACATTGTTGTGTGATTGATCATAAATGATTTGGGCAGTAAATGGTGTGTAATCAGGAAATTGTTGCGAACAGCCTATAATACAAAGCAGGATGAAGATTATCCTTTTCATCATTGTAGTTTATAATGCATAGTATAGGGGCACAATGTAATGCGCCCCTATTATAGTGTCATTTACCTACTTTAGGTAAATCATGCAGTGCTTTATCAATTAATTCTTTTGGATATTCATAATCTTCAAGCTGGCCTGACAAAAATTTGTCATAAGAAGCCAGGTCAAAATGCCCGTGGCCACTTAAATTGAATACGATAGTTTTTTGTTTACCTTCTTCTTTTGCCTTTTGTGCTTCAATTATGGCTGCCCTGATTGCATGAGATGATTCAGGTGCAGGGATAATCCCTTCAGTCTTTGAGAATAAAATTGCTGCTTCAAAGCATTCTTTTTGATGCAACGCCATTGCTGATATTAATCCTTCATGATACAGGAAACTCACCAGTGGCGACATACCATGGTACCGCAATCCGCCAGCATGGATTGAAGGAGGCATAAATGAGTGCCCCAATGTATACATTGGCATGATTGGTGTGAGTTTTGCAACATCGCCGTAATCATATGTATATAATCCTTTTGTCAATGTAGGGCATGCTGCAGGTTCTACTGCAATAATATCAATTTTCTTGCCGTTCATCTTATCTCTGACAAACGGGAATGCAAGCCCGGCAAAATTTGAACCACCACCAACACAGCCGATAACAACATCAGGATAATCGTCAACCATCTCAAATTGCTTTAATGTTTCAAGGCCAATAATTGTCTGATGCAGGCATACATGGTTTAAAACACTTCCCAGCGAATAATTGGTATCCTTGCTATTTGCAGCTTCTTCAACAGCTTCACTTATTGCAATACCTAAACTTCCGGGGCTATCAGGATTCTGCTTAAGTATTTCCCTGCCACTATTAGTAAGATTGCTTGGGCTTGGTGTTACTGTTGCTCCCCACGTTTCCATCATGAACTTTCGGTAAGGTTTTTGTTCATAGCTTACGCGTACCATATACACATGCACATCGATGCCAAAGAAATTACCAGCAAGTGACAGAGCACTGCCCCATTGCCCGGCACCGGTTTCAGTTGCTAATTTCTTGATGCCTTCAAGCTTATTATAGTATGCCTGGGCAACTGCAGTGTTGAGCTTATGGCTTCCTGCAGGGGAAACACCCTCATACTTATAGTAAATATTTGCCGGGGTACCCAATGTTGCTTCAAGACGGCGAGCTCTGAATAGCGGTGCAGGTCTCCACAAACGGTAAATATGCAAAACATCTTCAGGAATATCAATGTATTGTTTAGGGCTGACTTCCTGCTCAATTAACCCCATTGGAAAAATTGCATGCAGCTCATCTGGTGTTACCGGTTTTCCTGTAGCAGGGCTTATGGGCGGATCCATAGGTTTGGGTAAATCAGCCAGAATATTATACCATTGCCGCGGCATCTCCTTTTCGGGTAACTGTATTTTAGTTGAATCCTTTGCCATTTCATCCTCCTTTGTGAATCATTTGATTTTAAAAATAGTGCTTTATGCAAATAAAAAGGCTACGGTTAACATATAGTATCCGTAGCCTTTAAGGATTTTCGTATGTAAATAATTTCCCTTAAGCGCCCGGATATATGTTATCCTGGCGCCACCACCACCAAATCAAAATAGTTATGTTAAGTTTACCCAATATCATGTACATAACTCGTGAATTATTACAACATAAACAATGCATGAAACATGTAACAAATGTCAAGAATTTTTTTAATTACCAGCGTTTAATCTGCTCCAAAAAGCTTTTTAGCCTGTGAAACCAGAAGACCATAAATGCCGTCAAATCCGCCATTACTCATGACAACCATAACTGCATGTTTATTATGTATCTGTTTAAATGCTTGATGTACTATTTCATCAACAGTATCAAACACATAAGCTGGAATGCTCTGACCCTTTATGTCATCAATTACCTTTTCTATATCAATCTGTTCATGCTCTGGAACCTTGTCCAAACGGTATGGCCGTTTCATGAAGACATAATCTGCATCCAAAAATGCCAGTGGTAGCTCGTTCTGGAATACATTGCGCCTGCTGGTTGCTGAACGTGGTTCATAAATGGCAATGATGTGTGATTCCGGATAGCGCTCTGACACCTCGTGCAAAACATTTTTAATTGCTGTTGGATGATGCGCAAAATCTTCAATAATTGTGAGATAGTTACTGGAATAGAGTATCTCCTGCCTGCGTTTTACTCCTTCAAATGACTCTATTGCGGTAACTATCGCCCCAAGAGATACCCCCAGGGTCAGAGCCATTGCTACCGCTGCAGCAATATTCTGATAATTAAAATGACCAAAAATCTTTGGCTTTGCCTGCACTTGCTTGCCATCCATGGAAATTGTGAGGATTTCATTTTCATAATGGTAAGTACAATCAGCCCCAGGGATGCCATAACTTTTGGTAACCGATAGTGGCTTACTATTAATTGTACTTAAATGCGGATACATGCTATTATACACAATGCATCCATTTCCAGGGATAAGGTTTTTGAGGCGTGTAAACCATAATACTATCTCTTCAATATTTTTGTATATATCTGCATGGTCAAACTCTAGAGATGTCATAATGCAATGTGTTGGTCGGTACACCATGAATTTGGGTACTTTTTCAAAATAGGCTGAATCATACTCATCAGCTTCAATGACAAAATATTTTCCATTACCAACGTGATAATTTTTTCCATAATTTTTGGGAATACCGCCAATAAAAAAAGATGGCTGCATACCAGCTTTATCAAGTATATATGCCAGTAGTGATGTTGTTGTTGTCTTTCCGTGAGTGCCTGCAACAC
>Ga0308390_1002307_pt1 | contig 11718 bp, 8 predicted proteins | sample Hotspr2Sample149_FD_202358 | JGI IMG/M metagenome (GOLD analysis project Ga0308390, IMG submission 202358) | Hot spring phototrophic mat microbial communities from Mushroom Spring, Yellowstone National Park, Wyoming, United States - 20040719_149 ...
AAGCGATTCAAGGTATTTTTATGTCGCTGGATGTAAATATATAGCCGACGAAAAAGTTTTTTTTAGCGTTAATGTTTTAGCTGAGACGTATGAAAAAATTCAAAATAGCAGAAAAATAGATCCTTCGATAACGCCGCGTTTTACATTTTTTTACGCGTTCTAAGAATTATCGTCAGGCGAGTTGATCGCCGATTTTTTTAAATTTATATCTAAAAGCTTTTAGAAAAGTATTTTGAAAAAATTTAATACGCTTTTTTTAAATTAAATTTGTTTTGAGGAACAAGCCTTGAATATTTAATTTTCAACAATTCGTATTTGAATATATTTATCTATTTCATAAAAATTAATTGTCGCTTCTTTGATATATTTTAATTCAATTGTATTAATAACTTATAATTTTATGCTAGAAAGCGCTTCAAAGGTAAAGAAGATGGACTGGCTTTATTTTTTTGATGAAATTGTATATTTTGGAAATATAAGCGAATAAAAGACTTTGATTTCCGCTAAATCGAAAATTCAAAATAAATCAAAAAGAGTTTAATAAATATATTAAAACAACTTTCATAAAACTATACTTTATATAAGAAATTGTGAAAATAAAAAATATTTGTTTAAAACTTTATTACTCCTCTAAGGTCTAAATATTTTCAAACTTTTATAAAAACTAAAAGAGGTAAAAGATGAAAAAATTTTTAATGATATTTTTTGCGTTTTTTTCAGTTAGAATATTTTCTCAAATTGTTGTCGAGGAAAATTATTATAATCGAAACATTTTTTTTCCAGCCTCTGGCGGCTCGATGAAATATGGTTTGTATGGCTATGATAATCCAGCTTTATTAAGTTCGTTTAATAAGTTTGATTTATATATCTCAGGATATCAGTTTAAAAAAGATTCGGTTAAGTATCAAAAGTATGGAGCGTTCGCAGGATTAGGAGCGACAGGATTTTCTTATGTTATAAATCAAATAGATAAGCTGTCAAGTCCCGAATTGACTTACTCTTTTGCTATTGGGGATAAAACTTTTGGTTTAGGTTTTTCATACAGTCATTCGATTAAAAAATATAACGAATTAAAATTGTCCGCTTCAAGTTCGATTGGCATCGCATATAGGCCAGTTAAATTTTTATCAATCGGAGCTATAGGTCGTTGGTTTGAATCTAAAAATTTAAAGGAATATTATGCGTTTGAGACGGCAATAAGACCGTTAGGCAATGAGAAAATTTCATTGTTTGGAGATTATGTTTATAGAGAAAAAAGATCTTCTAAAGAGCCAAAATGGTCTGCTGGTTGCGCGTTCGAACCTTTTGATGGCATTAGGTTTACGGGAAGATATTATTCGAGTAAGTATGTAAATATTGGCGCTCAAATTAGTTTAGGATTTATTTCTTTTGGAAATTCAATTGTCGCAGACGAGAATTTTAAAACTTCCGCTTCAATTTATTCAATCAGATTTGGGGAAAAAGATAGAAGCGTAATTTCTCCTTTTGTTGAGCCAAGAACAAGTTTATATATAAATTTAAATTCTATTGTTAAGGAGAGAAAAAATTTTTTGCTTGATAATTCGACGGAATTAAAAGACATTCTGAATAAAATATCGGAAGTTAAAAACTTAAAAAAAGTTGAAAAAATAATAATTAAAATTGCCGAAATTCAACCTCTATATATTGCATATGAACTTAGAGAAGAATTAAAAAAGGCAAAAAACGCAAATAAAAAAATAATAATCTGGATTAGAGACGCAGATTTTGGAACATATTATTTGGCTTCTATTGCAGATTCGATTTATATCGATCCATTGGGAACGATATCGCTGCAAGGTTTGGCTTTAGGTAAAACTTATGTAAAAAATGCGTTAGAAAAAATTGGAATTGGAGTCGACGAATGGAGATATTATAAATATAAATCCGCATTTGAAACCTTTTCAAGAGACAATCTATCGGAAGCTGATAAAGAACAGTTTTCGAAATTAATCGACGATATCTACGAGCATATTATCGACGAAATTAGCAAAGCCAGATTATTATCAAAAGAAGAATTACAGAGGATAATCGACGAAAAATTTCTCGCGTTGCCCGACGAAGCTTTAAAGATGAATTTAGTTGATAAAATAGTTAAATACGAGAATATAGAAAAACAAATTAAAGAGAATGATAAAATTATAATTGGAGAGTCAGGCGACTTTTTTGAAAATAAACCAACGGATAATTTTTGGGGAGAAAAGCCTAAGATAGCGATAGTTTACGCTTTGGGAGGCGTAGATGAAAATACAGGGATGAAAACAGCCGAATTGAAAAAGGTTATAGATAAATTATCCGAAAATAATAAGATTAAGGCGATTGTATTAAGAGTTAATTCTCCCGGGGGAAGCGCTCATGCAGCTGAATTAGTATCAGAAGCGTTAAAACAGGCGATGCAAAAAGGCAAAATAATTGTCGTCTCTCAAGCTTCAGTAGCCGCCAGCGGCGGATATTGGATTTCTATGAATAGCGATGCGATTTTTGCCGATCCGATGACAGTTACGGGTTCGATTGGCGTTATTGGCGGTTGGTTTTATGATAAAGGTTTAAATGATAAATTAGGTTTTAGTTACGATTATATTAAAAAAGGGAAAAGTTCCGATTTAGGATTAGGGGTTACATATCCTTTAATTGGATTAACATTGCCGGCTAGAAATTTAACTGAACAAGAAAAAGAAAGAATTAAATCATATTTTGATTTTGCTTATACAGATTTTGTAAAGAAAGTTGCGGCTGGGCGAAATAAAACCTTCGATGAAATTGAAGCTATCGCTCAAGGAAGAATATGGTCAGGTATTGAAGGGAAAAAAATTGGCTTAGTTGATCATATTGGCGGACTTTTCGACGCCATAGAATATGCTAAAAATAAAGCTAACCTAAAAAATGACGAATTTGATATTGAATATTATCCCTCATTGCCTCTTATTGATTTTTCATTTTTATTAAATCAAATGTTTGGTTTTCAGATTAGTAGCGATCCTTTTATAGAGAATCTTAAATTTAGAGCAAGATACAATGGGAAACCATTGTTATTAACGCCTTTTGATTTCGAATAATTTTGCTTTTTGTTGTTTTTAACAATTAAAATTTAAAGCTCGCGATTAAGCGAGCTTTTTTTAGATTATTTTGTATTTATAAAGCTTGTTAAAAATAATTTACTGTAAATTATAATAACAAACTTTGTCTGAGAGATTTAGTAAAAAATAGATAGTTTAAATTTTATTCATTTAACTAATTTAATTTGAATAGATCAGCGTACATTTTTTTTAAAATAATATTAGAAAAAAATTTTGCAAAAATACTAATACGCTGCAAGAGCCGAAATTGTTTGAGATTTGCTTGAAAAATGTTGACTTTGAAGTCAAAATTATTTGAATGTTCTATATGTGAAATTTTTAAATTTTCAATAATCTTTTTTATAGATAATTTATAAAAAGCGAACCAAAAAGGCTCGCTTTTTTTTTGTTGTCGATATTTGTAAAAAATTTTTAGTAACTAAGTTCGTTTAGCTTTGTTTTGCCTCTAAAAATCCAATAAATTGCCGTCGTATAAGCTACGACAAAAGGAATTCCTATTATAGCCATAATAAGCATGATTTCTAAAGTTTTTGGCGAAGAAGCTCCGTTATAAATAGTTATGCTATTTTCAAGATTAGGATTTGAGATAACTAAATTTGGAAAAATTCCTATTGCGAATAATGTCAATAAGGCTAAAATGCTTGAGCAACTTGAAAGGAAAGCGTTGAAATCTTTGCCTCTATGAATTTCTCTTGGTATATTAGCGATAGCGAGCATATTCAATAATGCTATTATAAAAAATATTGGATATTTTTTTATATTTTCAACCATATGGGGATAAAAAATCAAAGTAACCATTGTTGTTGAAACATACATTATCACAAAGAAAATGATAGTATTGTTTATCCAACCTCTTACTTTTGCTTGCAGTTCGCCTTCGGTTTTCATTGCTAAATAAATCGCTCCATGCATCATAAAAAGAGCGACGGTAGTAATTCCGACAAGCAAAGCGTATGGATTTAGTAATTGCCAGAACGAGCCAATAAATTCTTTCTCTTTATCTAAAGGAATGCCAATGATTATATTTCCAAGAGCTACTCCCATTAGAAAAGCTATTAGAATTGAAGAAATCGAAAAAGCAATATCCCAAGCATTTCGCCATTTAGGGCTTTCTTTTTTGCTTCTAAATTCTATTGCGACAGCTCGGAAAATTAAAGTGAAAAGTAGAAGAATAAACGCCGTGTAAAAACCGCTAAATACAGTCGCATACACATGCGGGAATGCCGCAAATAAAGCTCCGCCTCCAGTTACAAGCCAGACTTCGTTTCCGTCCCAAACTGGACCTATAGAATTTAAAAATATTCTTCTATCAATATCTTTTTTTGCAAGAAGATGCAATGCTCCTACTCCAAGATCGAATCCGTCTAAGATTGCATAACCAGCGAACAACGCGCCTATTAGAATAAACCATACTATATTCAAATCAATTTGTAAATTCATAATTACCTCCCGATTATTAGCCCTTAAATAATTCTTTTTGTTTTTGATATTCTGATTCGATATTTTCAACAAGGGTTGGTCCTTGTTTGATTTTTTTATCTAATAGATACAAGAATAAGAAGAAAAGCATTAAATAAATTGCAGTAAATAAAAATAAAGAAATTCCAACTTGAGTTGCGTCTACGGCTTTTGACAAAGCGTCTTTGGTTTTTAACAAACCATAAACAATCCAGGGCTGTCTGCCGACTTCGGCTGCTATCCATCCAAACTGATTAGCTAAATGAGGCAGTACGACAGAAAAAACTAATAAATATAACCATGCTTTCAAATTAAATAGTTTATTTAAATACATTAACAAAAAGCTTATCGAGCTTATTAGTATTAATAACATTCCTATAGCAATCATAATGTGGTAGCTTTGAAATACAATATTTATCGGCGGTCTTTCATCTTCTGGAAAAGCGTTCAATCCTTTAACTTCCGCTTTTGTATCGCCATAAATTAGCCACGATAATAATCCAGGAATTTTAACGCCGAAGTTAACTTTTTGATTTTGTTCGTCAACCCAGCCGAAAAGATATAAATCTGCTGGAGCCAATTTTTCAAAGTGGGCTTCCATAGCGGCTAATTTTGCAGGTTGATTTTCAGCGACGCCTTTAGCGCTTGAATGTCCTGTTATCAATTGAGCGAGACTGGCTACTAAAGCGATGGCTAAACCAATTTTTAAACCGATTTTTCCTTCTTCAATAAATTTATTTTTCAATATATAATATGCGCTTACTGAAATTACAAAGAATGCTCCTGTTAGCCAGCATCCAAATATAACATGCGATAATCTATCCATTGAAGAAGGATTAAAGACCATCGCCCAAAAATCTGTAATTTCGGCTCTGACAAATCCGTTTCTTTCAACAATATGATAACCAGCTGGAGTTTGCATCCAAGAATTTGCGACTACAATCCAAATTGCGCTAAAATGCGCTCCTAGAGCTACCATTATAGTAGAAATAAAATGCGTAATTGGTTTTACTTTATCCCACCCGAACACTAAAATAGCGAGGAATCCCGATTCTAAAAAGAATGCAAAAATTCCTTCGGCGGCAAGCGGACTTCCAAAAACATCTCCGACAAATCTTGAATAAGTCGCCCAATTAGTTCCAAATTGAAATTCCATAACAATTCCGCTCGCAACTCCTAAAGCAAAAGTTAAAGCGAATATTTTAACCCAAAATTTTGTAAGGTTTTCATACATTTTATTTTTTGTCTTTAAATACAACCCTTCCATTATAATTAAAACTACTCCAAGTCCGATGCTCATCGGAGGATAAATATAATGGAATCCGACTGTTATTGCAAATTGGAGTCTGCTAAGAAATTCGTGATCCATAGATTTTCTCCTAATGTTTTATGTTTCATAGTTTTATTAAATTATTAAATAGAATTTAAAAAAAAAAAATTTATTTATGGAATTATTTAACGCCGCATTTAATAAAGAGATTAAATTATCGATCAAAATAGCGAAAGATCATTACGAAAATTTTCCTGTTTTATCGATATTGTTTGATAAAGAAACATATCAAATTGTCGCTTTAATATATAAATTCGCTCGCTCTGCCGACGATATAGCGGATAGTATTGAATTAAATTCTACAACAAAACTATATCATTTAAATGAAATAGAGACAAATTTAAAAAAAGCCTTAAATGGAGAAGACGCTGAAGATTTTTATAAAGTTCTTTCGCATTTTATAACAAAAAGAAATTTGTCGCGCGAAAATTTTTTCAATTTATTGGAAGCTTTTAGGACAGATTCAATCAAAGACAGATGGAATACTTACGAAGATATTCTTAATTATTGCAAGCTTTCGGCTAATCCAATTGGAAGATTAATTTTAGAATTGCATAATATAAGAGATGCGAATGCCATAGAATATTCGGATAAAATTTGTACGGCGTTGCAGTTGACGAACTTTTATCAAGATATTAGAGACGATTTTAAATTGAGAAATAGAATTTATTTATCTTTGAAGGAAATGAAAAATTATGAGGTGGATGAAAAAGATTTTTTAAAAGATAATGCAAGCGAAAATCTTAAAAAACTTTTAAGCGATAAAGTCGCTCAAGCTGAAAATATGTTTAACGACGGGAAGAAATTGCTGAAATATTTGCCTTTTAAGCTAAGGTTTCATATTAAACTTACAATCTTAGGAGGATTAGAAATTTTGAATAAAATAAAAAAACAAGATTACAATACGCTTTCAAATAGACCGTCGTTAAATAAAATTGATTATATTAAGTTTTTAATAAAACTTTTTTTTAAATGAGAGAAACGGCATATAATATAGCAAAGCAAAGCGGAAGCAGTTTTTTTTACGCATTTAATTTATTGCCGTCGCCTAAGCGAGAAGCATTAAATGCCATTTATTCTTTTTGCAGATTAAGCGACGATATTGTAGACGATTGGAGCAATTCTAACAATGCCAAAGCAGAAAGATTATTAAAATGGAAAGTTGAATTTGCCGAAGCTTTGAATGGAAAATCATCGAATGAATATTTAAACTTTGTCGTTAAATATATTCTTCAATACAACATTCCAGTCAGATATTTTTTCGAGCTGCTGGATGGGATGCAAATGGACTTGCATAAAAGAAGATATGAAACTTTTGACGAATTGCTGGAATATTGCTATAAAGCCGCTTCAACTGTCGGTCTAATGTGTATAGAAGTGTTTGGATATCAATCTCCAAGCGCTCGCGATTACGCTATAAATTTAGGTTATGCAATGCAATTGACTAATATTATAAGAGACGCGTATAAAGACGCCGAAATGGATAGAATTTACATACCGCTTGAAGATATTAATGAATTTAACGTAAGCGAAAACGATTTTAAAAACAAAACATTCGACGATAGAATTAAAAACTTGCTCGCTAAACAGGCTTTAAGAGCTAAAAAATTTTTTGAATTAGCCGAGTTGAGTTTGGATTTTTACGATAGAAAAAATATGTTTGCAGGCGAAGCTATGAGAAAAATTTATTTCAGATTATTACAGAAGATAGAAGAATACGATTATAATGTTTTAAACTCTAATGTAAAAGTAACTTTTTTTGAAAAAATAAGCATCGCTTTAAAAACTTGGTTAAAAAGCGTATTAATTTATTAGATGAAAAAAATTTTAATAATTGGCGGCGGCATAGCTGGAATATCTTTAGCGGTTTTTTTAGCAAAAAATAAAATTAAATCTATCTTGATAGAAGCCTCGCCTAAAATTGGCGGCAGAGCTTTTTCATTCAAATATAAAAATGGAATAACTATAGACAATGGTCAGCATGCAATATTTAAATGTTATAAAAATACTTTGAACTATCTCGAAATTATAAAAGCAAAAGAATTTTTAGAAGCTCGAAAAAAATTAGATTTTGAAATTATAGATTTGAAGAAAGTTGAGAATAAACATAATTTATATGTTCCATCTTTTCCGCCTTTTATTAATTTATTCTCCGCTTTAATTAAGTTTAAAGGCTACAATTTAAAAGATAAATTAAAAACAATTAGACTTTTCGCTCGTTCTTTATTTTTAGCAAATAATGATTTAAAAAATATTTCATTTAACGAATTATTATTGCAGTTAGATTTTTTTTATCAATCTCGATTTATTATAGAGCCATTATTGGTTTCAGCTTTTAATTCTAATTTAGAAGATATTTCAGCTTTTGATGGATTGAAACTTTTAAAAAAATTTTTCTTTAGCGGTTTTGAATCTTATATTCCATATTTTTCAAATGTGGGCTTGAGCGATTTGTTTTATGCAAATGCAATTTCGTATTTGTTAAAGAGCGGGTGCCAAATAAATATGTCGGAGAAAGCGATTGAGATTAAAGTTAACAAAAATAAAGTATGCTCAATAGTCTCTAATAAAAATGTTTACGATGAATTTGACAATGTCGTTTTTGCCGTTCCTTTTCATTCTCTTCAAAAAATTAAAGGCGCCGACTATTTGCTGGATTTAAATGATTATTATTTTGATTATTCTCCGATAGTCGCTGGTCATGTTTTTTTAGATGAAAAAAATAATCCATTTAAAAATAAAGTTTTTTCTTTAGTTAATTCTGAGATTGACTGGATATTTGGAAAGCCTTTTGGTTTTTCTTTTGTCAAAAGCGCGGCTTTTGATTTGGTTAAAAAAAGCGACGAAGAAATAATAAGAGAAATAGAAAAATCTGCCAAATCTTTTGACGACAAATTTTTATTGCCTAATAAAGAAGATATTTTTATATTTAAAGAAAAAAGAGCCACAATAAAAAGCAAAATAAATTTGAAGAAACCAACAATTGTAACGAAAATTTCAAACGCCTTTTTATGCGGAGATTGGATTGATTGCGGTTTTCCTCCGACAATAGAAAGCGCTATTGCTTCTGCAAATAAAGTCGCGCAAAAAATAGCTTAAAGAATTATTTAATTTAAACTTGCTAAAATAAATTATCGTTATATTGGAATATAAAAAATAATCGAGGCATAAATGAAATTATTAAAAGAAAAACTTGCTGAAAAAATCGAAATATGGAGAAAGGAGATCAAAGAATTATCTGATAATTATGGAAATCAAGTCGTAAGCGAAGTGACTTTAAATCAACTTTTAGGCGGAATGCGCGGAGTTAAATGTCTGTTGACCGATACGTCAGAAGTGCCGCCAGAGTTTGGATTGATTATAAGAGGGCGAAAAATTTCTGAGTTAATTGATCAAAAACCTGAAGAAATATTTTATTTGTTATTGACAGGAGATTTGCCGCAAACAAAAGAGCTAGAAGAATTAAGCGACGAACTGAAAAGAAGAAAACAATTGCCTGATTATGTTATAGAAACCCTAAAAGCGATGCCTGAAGATTCTCATCCTATGACGATGTTTAGCGTTGGAATTTTGTCTATGCAGCGCGAATCTATTTTTTATCAAAAATATAGCGAGGGGATAAAAAAGACAGATTATTGGCTTTATATGCTTGAAGACGCTTTAAATATTGTCGCTAAAGCTCCTTCGTTGGCTGCGGCGGCATATAGAATTCGATATAAAAATGCGGAAATAATTCCTTCGCGATTTGAGGATGATTTTACAGAAGATTTTGTCTATCCGGTCGATTTGACAAATCCCAATAACGAATTCTACGAATTAATGAAACTCTATTTCGTTTTACATTGCGATCACGAAGGCGGAAACGTAAGCGCTATGACAACAGCGACGGTTAATTCTGCGTTATCCGATTTATATTATTCGCTTTCGGCTGGTCTTAACGGACTTTCGGGACCTTTGCATGGATTGGCAAATCAAGAAGTAATTAAATGGATAATTGAAACTAATGAAAAATTTGGCGGAGCTCCTACAAAAGAACAAATAGAACAATATGCCTGGGAAACGTTAAACGCAGGCAAAGTAATTCCAGGTTACGGGCATGCAGTCCTAAGAGTCATTGATCCGCGTTTTACGGCTTTGATAGAATTTGGGAAAAAATATGTGAAGGACGATCCAGTTTTTAATACAGTGTTAAATATTTTTGAAGTTGTTCCGCCAATTTTAACATCGTTAAAAAAAATAAAAGATCCGTGGCCTAATGTTGATGCCGCATCCGGAGCGTTATTATATCATTATGGCTTGAAGGAAATTAATTTTTATACAGTTCCTTTCGGCGTCTCAAGAATTTTAGGCTTGTCGGCTCAATCAATTTTAAGCAGAGCTTTAGAATTGCCGATTATAAGACCAAAATCTTTAACTTTAGAAAGCTTAAAAAAATTATTTAATCAATAGATATTCATATAATTTTAGCCTTAAGCAATATTCAAAAAAAGCAGCATTAAAAGCGGCTTTTTTATTTTTTTTTCTTGTAGAGAAATTTTTAGTTTAATTTTTTTTTCAAAATTAGCGGGAATTATAAATTGAATTTTTTATTTTATTCCACGTTCCTTTAGCTATAATAGGTTCGTAATCTGAATTTTTTTCTTTGATATAATCTAAGATATATTTAGCTCTTGTTTTGGAATCTGGATGCGTATTAATCCATTTTAAATATTTAGATAATTGATGTTCTTTTTCGGATATCTTATAAAAAAAATTTGCAAAGCTTTCAGGATTAACCTTTGCTGTTATCATATAATTGACCGCTTTTATATCAGCTTCTTTTTCTAAACTTCTATCGAATGCCCTTGAAGAAAGCAATTTAGCGGCATCGGAAATAATTTGCCCGCCAAAATTTCCCGTCGTCAGAGAAATTAAGAAAGCAATACCGATTTCTTTGATTAATTTCTTTGTTGTATGTTTCATTTCTATATGGGCGATTTCATGGCAAATAACTCCTATTAATTCTTCTTGATTATCGCAATTTAATATTAAGCCGCTATAAATGATAAGATGTCTATTTGCCAATGCAAAAGCATTTATTTCTTTATTATCAAAAATATGAATTTCAACTTTATCGATCTTGTTTGCATGACAAATTTTATTTGAAATGCTGTCGAGCGATTCTAAAATATATTTGTCTTCGATTTTCTTTTCTGATTCTAAAAGAGATATAAAGAGAAGTTCTCCTAATTCTTTTTCTATTTTTGAAATTATTGCTTCAATTCTAAAAATTTTTATCCAGTTTATTTGCGATAAAAAAAACCAGTTTCCGAAAAAAAGAAATAAGTATACAAAAGTTTGAGTTAAAACTTTTTTCATAATTTTGATTTATAAAAAAAATTCGTCAAAGTTCCATAAAAAAACCATTCGGTATGATGTCCTTTTCTTGTCTGTAGCGCAATATAAATTAATTTTATTAATCCGACAAAATTAAAGATTATCGCCGTAATCATATATGCAAAATATTTATTGGAAATTGATTCGTATGACAAAAGAATAAAAATAGTCCAAATTAATCCAACGCTGTTTACGATTAACAATGATAATTGAAACAATATAGCTTGCATGCAATGCCATCGAACAAAAACTGTAGAATTTCGATTACTTATAAAAAGAATTATTGCGGCGATAAAATTTACAATTGGCAAAGGCAATCCGAATAATGATGTTATTAGCGAAATTAAATAGCAGTTTGAAGCGGATTCAATCTCATATTCTAACGGTTCGTAAACAAATTTTTTTATTTTTATCATAGCTCCTTTAAAATGTTCCAAATCCAATTTATTAAGACGAGAG
>Ga0308390_1002308_pt1 | contig 11711 bp, 12 predicted proteins | sample Hotspr2Sample149_FD_202358 | JGI IMG/M metagenome (GOLD analysis project Ga0308390, IMG submission 202358) | Hot spring phototrophic mat microbial communities from Mushroom Spring, Yellowstone National Park, Wyoming, United States - 20040719_149 ...
CAGCGGCTGCTGGGCCACAGCGATCTGGAGACGACGCAGAGGTATCTCAATCCGGACGCCGAGCGGAAGCGGGCGGCGGTGGCGCAGCTGGCGCGGGCGCTGCCGGTGGCGGGGCCGGCGGGCGGGGCCGGAAGATAGAACGAACGTTGTGTGGCCTCTCCGCGAGAGGCATGGTGCATCCAAACAAGCCGCGCTGCTTTCGTTTGAAACGGAAGGCACACGGAACGTTTTCGCGGCACGGGGAAGAACGGATCCAGGAGATGGCGTCTTCCGGAAATCACCGGGTGGATAACGGACAGGAGCAAAACGGCACGCGACCCTTGCGAAAGCACGGCAGTTCGCATCACGGCGCCGCGGTGGAATCGGTCCGAAGGGGGCTGTTCTCAGGATTCGCCATTCCACCTGCGGGGACGCGCAAAACGAGTTCCCTGCGCACCCGGCTGCTCAGCCGATGCCTGCTCCGAAGCAGCTTTCCGCCCCTCAGCGGCAGAATCGCTCAAACGCAGGCGTGCCGATCTGGGAGCCACACCGCCCCGGAAACGCAGGCGGCTTGGCTGGCAACGGCATCCCCGGATTCTGATTCAAACAGATTCCCGGTTCTTTGATTTCGTGCTCCGCACGGACGGCGAGCCGTTGCTCATGACGTGCCCGATCCGGCCAGCGGGGGCCATCCGGCCGCAAGGCAGACTTGCCGAAACTGCAAGCCGCCTTCGCGCGCACAAGGGTCGTCCAGCCGGGGACAGAGGTGTCCTCGGCCTCCGTCGTCATCGCAGCCGCCGCGGCCGGATCGATTGCTGCCGGATCCAGGCCTCCAGCTCCTCGCGGCGAAAGCGCAAACTCCGACCTACCCAGACATGCGGAACCTGCCCCAGCCTCGCCATACGGTACAGCGTCTTGTCTGACACCGCCAGCAGTGCCGCCGCCTCTTGCACCGTCAGCAGCGCCTTGGCAGGCTTGGCCGGCTCGGCAGGCATCTCAGGCATCTCCGGCATCTTCGGCAGGAACTGCCCCAGCGCCGCCTCGAGTTGCGAGCGCGCCTCAACGATCTCGAGCCGCAGCGCCTGCGCCCCACGCTCCCGCGGCGCCCGCATCCGGGCCAGCTCTCTGGCAATGGGCAGGAGGCTTGAGTGCTGCGCTGCGGCTTCAAGCACCGTCTGCCGCACCCGCTGGTGCCAGTCGCGGATCCAGTCCAGCACGCCGTCAGCCTGCTTGCGCAACGCCTCGATCTGCCGCTGGATCTGTTCCTGCTGCTGCCGCAAGGCCCGGATCTCGGCCTTCGCAGGCTCTCTGCTCTCCAGCTGCCGGTAGGCGGCATCGATCTGCCGGCCGAGCTGCAGCATCTGCCGGTGAAGCTCCTCCCGCGCACCGGCCTGCTCCAGCGCCTGCCGGGCTTCTGCCAGCAGCCGCTCCAGCCGCCGGACCACCCACGGAGTGGCGGGATGCTTCATCGTCAGGCCCCTTGGCAACAGAATACCCGGCCGACCGAAAAAAACAAGTGCGGGCGGAATTGTTCCGGCCGTTTTTCCGTCGAACGATGGCCCGTTTGCAGCCCCGAGCAGGAAACTGCTGTTCAGCATTGCAAACGCCGCCTTCAGAGCCGCGAGTGAAGCGGCCGAAGGCCGCGGGAACGAGCGGTTCCAACGCGGCCACCCTCAAGCAGGGTTTCCCCTCGCGCTCGCGCGAGGGCCCCAACCGTGTTCCCCTCGCACGCATGGGAATCGCAACCACCGGCCGCACTTTCAGAGCCGCGAGTGAAGCGGCCGAAGGCCGCGAGAACGAGCGGTTCCAACGCGGCCGCCCTCAAGCAGCGTTTCCCCTCGCGCTCGCGCGAGGGCCCCCAACCCTGTTCCTTTCGCACGCGCGGGAATCGCAGCCACCGGCCGCACTTTCAGAGCCGCGAGTGAAGCGGGCCGAAGGCCGCGAGAACGAGCGGTCCCAACGACCGAATTGGCCCGCGCTCCCGGCATCTCAGACCGAGCCTCGCAAACCGGCTTCCCTGTCTCGTGGTGAGCGAGTCAAGACCGTTGACTCGGGGACGCCAGGCGGGCCGTGCAGCAGGATCACCTGACTTCGCGGCGGGGCCAAGGACAAGGCGATCAGAGGCAGGTTCTGATGCTGTGGAAGGGCCTCCGGGCAGACCTAACGGTCGGGAGCCGACCAGAGGAGGGCGGTGACGGGGTGGCGCGGAGAGCAGGGGAGGCGCTGCCACCGAACCGAGCCCTGCACCCGATTGGCTGGCAGGGGCGCGAAACGGGCAGCATTCGGGTTGCAAAGAAAGGGCAAAGCCTGACCGCCTTCGCATCCCACCTCGCGGGATAAAGCAGCGCATCAATCGGTCAAAATGCGCGCGACAGTATGGCGGGGGCACCGAGCGCCGGGGAGGAAATTTGAAATTCGCCTGAGTTCCTTTGCAGCGATCCAACGATTCTGGCAGAAGAGCATCCCTCTTGCCCTCAGGGAATTTCCGTTGTGATGCCGCCTTCTACGGCTCCCCGACGTAAACAGGAAAGAACAAACTTCAAGTCTGGCGGAATCTACGGGTGGGAATTCCCGGTTTTGCGCATAGTATACAGTATACTGTAAAGAGTACTTGGGCCAGCAAATTTGGCCCTCTGGCGCGAACCGATGGGGCAAAGCACTCGGACGAGTCCCGACGGTTGCCGCGGCCGCCGCTGCCTGCAGCCGCCGGGGCGGGAGGCAAGAACAGAAACGGCGGGCGGCGTTTCAAACAAGACCAGACGGTTCTGATTGATTCGGCCCGGGAGGCAGCGACCCAGTCCCTAGCAGGTCGCTGAACTACGGTCAAAACTTTGAGCGCGCCAACGAAAAATCAACAACTTGCGCGTACTTTTTTGTGACCGAGCAGGCTATTTCAGCGACCTGTTAATACGCGGAGGCGTCATGCCCGCAAATCTCGGCCCCGAATATCTTGCCGCCGAAGAGGAGTTCCGCCGTGTGGAAACCGTGCCCGAGCGCATCGCCGCGCTCGAAAAAATGTACGCCACGCTGCCCAAGCACAAGGGCACCGAAAAACTCCAGGCCGACATCCGCCGCAAACTCTCGCAACTGCGCAAGGAAAACCAGAAAAAAGGCCCGGCGCGCGCTACCCCCTTCTATCTGATCGAAAAGGAGGGCATCGGGCAGATCGCCCTGCTGGGCCCGCCGAATTCCGGCAAATCCAGCCCTCTCCGCGCCATGACCCACGCCCGGCCCGACGTCGAGCCCTACCCGTTCACCACCCATTCGCCCACGCCCGGCATGGCGCAATTCGAAGACGTGCAATTCCAGCTCGTCGACCTCCCGCCGCTGGCGCCCGAGTGGGTCGAGCCGTGGGTGGCCCAGGTGCTCCGCCGCGCCGACCGCACTCTGCTCGTCGTCGCCGCCGACGATCCCGACGATCTTGCCGAAATCGACTTCCTCGAACAACGGCTCGCGGAGTGGAAGCTCCCGCTGCCGCGCTTGATGGTCGTCAACAAGGTGGACCAGCCCGGCGGGCGCGACAACTTCGAGGTGCTTGCCGAACTCTACGGAGGCAAATACGAGTGCCTCCCTGTGAGCGCTGCCACCGGCGAGGGTCTGGACCGTCTGGCGCGCCGGTGCTTCGAGCTGCTGGATGTCGTGCGCGTCTACACGAAGGCGCCCGGAAAGAAGCCCGATCTAGCCGCCCCCTACGTGCTCCGCAGCGGCGCCACCGTGCTCGACGCCGCCCGCCACGTGCACAAAGACTTCGCCGAGCGGCTCAAGCTCGCCCGCCTCTACCGCCGCGACAGGCCAGAAGACGGCATTCCCGTCAGCCGCGATCACGCCGTCGAAGACGGCGATATTCTGGAGTTCCATGCGTAAAACCCTGCCGCAACAAAATCTTCTGGTTCTGTTTTGCCTCTCCGCCGCCGGACAGTCCTTCCTGGCAGGCACGGCCCGCCGCGAGATCACCCCCCGCGAACCCGTCCCCATGTGGGGCTACGGCGACCGCCGCGACGCGCTCTCCGAAGGCGTTCTGGATCCCCTTTACGCCGACGCCCTCGTCCTCTCCGACGGCAAGGAGAAGCTCGCCATCGTCGGACTCGACCTCGGCCGCAGCCCGGGCGAGCCGTCGCTGGAGCGCATCCGCGCGCGGCTCCTTCAGGCGGGCATCCGCTGGTCTATCCTGGGCGGTTCGCACACCCACCACGGTCCTGTGCTTGAACTCACGGACGCGGAAGGGAAGAGGGCGCTTCGACGCCGCCCTGCGCTACTACCGCCAGCTCGAAGACGCCATCGTGGATGCCGTCCTCGAAGCCGGCTCGAAGCTCGAACCCGTACGCCTCGCCTCAGGCGCCTTGCCGTTGCCGGGATGGAACGCCAACCGCCAAACGAAGTTCGATCCCAAGCCCGTCGACCCCCTGCTCGCCGTCCTCCGCATCGACCGCGAAACCGGCTCGCCCCTCGCCATCCTCGTCAATTGGGCCGCCCATCCCACCACCCTGCCTCCATCCACGCTGAAATTCTCCGCCGATTACGCCGGCGCGCTGAAGGAAATCATCCGCAAGGAAACCGGCGCCGCGGCCATTTTTCTGCAAGGCGCCGCAGGCGACCTCCGCACGGAGCGCCGCGGCATGGACACCTTCGCCTACGGCGAAGCCCTCGGCCGCGAGGCCGTCCGTCTCGCCCGCTCCCTGTCTCCGGCAGCCCCTCAACAGCCCCTCGAGATCCGCGCCCGCGAGGAGCGCTTCACCTTCCGCCCGCGCATCGATCTCAACAACCCCATCGTTGCCGCCGCCTACGAGAAAGCCTTCTTCCCTGAACTGGTCCGCAACTACCAGGACGAATACGCTGAAGGTGTGCGCCCGCGGCTGATGGCTGTACTACTCGGCCCGGACAACGGCATCGTAGCCGCATCGGGCGAATTTTTCTCGAGCCATGCCGTCCGCCTCAGGGAAAGGGCGCGTCTCAATACTCTCTTTTTCTTCGGTTATTCCAACGGATATCACCAGTATTTCCCCACCATTGAAGCCTGCGCCGAAGGCGGCTACGGCGCAGACCCGCCCGTCGCCCCGGCCGCCGTCGGCGCCGGCGAGGAACTCATGAACCGCGCCCTCCTGTGGCTGTACCAGTTGCGAGGCAGGATCCGGCAATGAGACTCCTCCCGGTATTCCTGCTCGCCGCCGCCATTCTCCCAGCCGCCGATCTGGTGCGCGACGGCCGCCCGCGCCACACCATCGTCGTCTCCGATCACGCGCCGCCCGCCGAGCGCCGCGCCGCCGAAGAGCTCCAGCGCTACATCCGCGAAATCACCGGCGCGCATCTCCCTCTGGCCGGCGACAGCCGCCCCGTCCGCGGTCCCATGGTCCTCATCGGGCGCAGCCGCCTGCTCGCCCGCATCAGCCCCGCGCTCCCGCCAGGGGACCTTGGCCCCGAGGGCTTCATCATCGAAACCCGCGGCCCGCATCTCGTCATCGCCGGCGGCGGCCAGCGCGGCACGATGTACGGCGTCTGTGAATTCCTCGAGCGCCTCGGCGTCCGCTGGTTCACCGCCGATGTCACCCGCATCCCGAAGCGCAGCACCATCCCGCTCAAAACACTCCGAATCCGCCAGGGGCCGGCCTTTGAGTACCGCGAGCCCTTCTTCACCGAAGCCTTCGACCGCGATTGGGCCGCCCGCAACCGCAGCAACGGGAACCACGCGAAGCTCGACGCCTCCACCGGCGGAAAAATCAGCTATTATCCGTTCGTACATTCTTTTGAAAAACTGGTTCCTCCCGAAAAGTATTTCGCCGAACACCCCGAATACTTCTCTTTGATCGACGGCAAGCGCCGCGCTGAACGAAGCCAGCTCTGCCTGACGAACGAGGGTGTCTTGCGCATCGCCACGGAAACCGTCGAGCGCTGGATCGCCGAACACCCCGAGGCCACGATTTTCTTCGTCTCGCAGAACGATTGGGAAGGCTGGTGCGAGTGCGACCGCTGCCGCCGCGTCGAGGAAGAGGAAGGCGGCGCCCACATCGGTCCCGTGCTTCGCTTCGTCAACGCCATTGCGGAGCGGATTGAGAAGCGCCTCCCGGACAAGCTCATCGACACCCTCGCCTACTGGTACACGGAAGCGCCTCCCCTCCGCGTCCGCCCCCGCCGCAACGTCCGCATCCACCTCTGCCCCATCGGCATCTGCGTGTCGCACCCGTTCTCCCAGTGCCCGCGCAGCGCCTATTTCCACCGGAATCTTCAGGCGTGGGCGAAAATCACCAATCAGTTGTACATCTGGCACCACAACACGAATTTCACCCATTATCTGCTGCCGTTTCCCGATCTCGACGAGCTCGCCGCCGACATCGCGTAATACCGCGCGCTCGGCGTCAAAGGCCTGTTCCTGCAAGGCGCCTATCCCGAAGGAGGCGGCGGTGAAATGGCCTGGCTCAAGTCCTGGGTTCTGGCGCGCCTCCTGTGGGACCCCGGGCGCGACGCCCGGAAGCTGGCAGACGAGTTCCTCGAAGGCGTCTACGGGCGCGCCGCCCCCTTCCTGCGCCGCTACCTGGACCTGCTTCACGCCGAGGTCCGCCTTCCGCCTGCCGGACGCGGTCTGCACCTCTGGATTTTCAGCGTGCCGGATTACTCGCAGAGAGTCCTTGACGAAGGGTTCCGCCTGTTTGATGAAGCGGAAAAAGCCGCGGACAACGAAGACATCCGCCGCCGCATCCGCAAGGACCGCTTGTCGCTCGAATACCTCGCCCTGCTTCGCGCCGCCCGCTATGAGGTCCGCGGCGCGCGCTACGCCCCTGCCGGCCTCGATTCGCTCAAGCAGGACGCGCGCTCCTTCCTGGCCCGCGCCCGTCAGCACGGCATCCGCAGCCTCCATGAAGGCCGCCCGCTCGAATTCGACGAGAATCTCTTCGCGTCGCTCGGCGATTATCCCGTCGAAAAACTGGAAAACCGCGTGTTTGAAGTGGTCATTGTGCCCCAATTAAACGGCCGCATCGTCCGCTTTTTTGACAAAACCCTCGGCCGCGAAATGCTCCGTCCCGCCCGGCAGCACGACCTCCGCTACCCGGACACCGCCGGCATCGCCGCCTCCGTCCACGCTCACCGCCGCGCCCCGGCCTGGCCCGCGCACTGGCGCGCCGAGCGCTCCGGCGAAGGTCAGATGCTCCTTTCCGCCACGCTCGAAAACGGCCTGCAGGCCCGCCGCCGCATCACCCTCACCGAAAGCGGCCTCGCGCTGGAGACCACCGTGTGGAATCCAACCCCCAACGAGATCGCCGCCGCCATCCAGCACCGCGCCGAGGCCGCCCCTCTCGCCATCGATGAGGAAGCGCTCGCCTACACTCTCGCTCCGGGCAATTCCATCCGCCGCCCCCTCATCGAAGCCGGCCAGCCGCCAGAAGGCCGCCTCCAGTTCGACGCCCCGGCGCTGCTCCCCGAGGGCCTCCACTTGCCGCTCTCCGGCTTTTTCACCACCAGCGGCGAGGCCACTCGCGCCCTCGCCCAATGGACCGCGAAGACCCCTCCGGCAGTCGCCTTCACGCACTGGTCCGACGAAGCGCGCCTCGCCCCCGGCGCCGCATTGCGCCTCGCTTCCTTCTACTCCTTCTACGGCCGGAAGTGATCAGCGCCGCTCGTAGATCTCGGTCCACTTCTTCGTCCCTTCCGGGCTGACGAGCTTGAGGCGCCGCTCCAATACGCGCCCATCTCGCGACAGGATCGTCCGGGCGGTTTCCACGGTGTTGCCGTCGGGCGTCCGGAACGTCGAATCGATTGTCCGGTCATCGACGCGCACGATTACGATTTCCCCGTCCCCGAAGGAGCGCGACATCGGGTACGGTTTCCCGTCGATGGCGCCCGAGAAGCCGAAATCCCGCACGTCTTCATTGGCGTACTGGACCGATCCGTGGTAGCTCAGCTTCGGCTCCTGATGCTCGATCGTCAGAATCACCGAAACCGGCTTGTTCATATTGCCCCACTTCGAGCGGCTCACATTCAGCTGCCAGTTGCCGCTCAGATTGGCCGGCTGGGCGTGGCACAACGCGCCCAGAAGTAGCGCCGCGGAAAAGATCTTCAAAAGCCTTCGCATCGCTCGCCTCCTCGCAAGGCTCGCGGCTTTACTATAGCTCCGCGCGCCGCCGGTGGGAACCCTTTTTCCGGCCGCGGAGTCTATAACCTGAGGAGTCCGGCCTATGTGTGCAGCGCTTCTCGCTCTCGCTCTTGCCGCCGCGTTGCCCTCGCCCGAGGTCGCGCAGACTCTGGCATTGCCCGGTCATGCGGCGGAAATGCTCATCGTCCACCGGGCGCCGGTGGATCTGCCGCAGGAGGCCCTGGAACTGGGCATCCGCGGCCGGGTGCGGTTCTCCATCCATGTCAGCCCCCACGGGCGAGTTCTGGAAGCCTATCTCATCAGCGGACATCCCCTGCTGGTCGAGGCGGCGCGCAAGGCGGTCATGCTGTATCGGTTACAGCCGCTGCTCCTCAACGGCAGGCGCTTGCCGTGGCGTTCCACGATCACCGTCCCGGTTCCCACTCCGGACTGGACCACTCCCAAGCGCGTTGCCTGATCGGCGCCTGCCGCACCGCCGCGCTTTCCCATTGGGGCGGCGAACCGCCGTCGAACCAGGCCATTTTCGGCCCTGCGGCGGCCCGCCCTTCCCCGCGGCAGGCTCGAAAAGAGGTGCCTGCCTTCGAGGCTGCTCGATGCTGATAAAATGAGAAAACTGTCCACGGACCCAGTCGCAGTGCCCGGAACCGTCTTCCTGCTTGAGGGATGGGACTCGAGGACAGACATGGCCATAACCAGGATGTCTCGCCCGGGACGCAGCTAGGATTCATGAACACGATTACGGCGTTGGCCCTCCATGTCCGGCGGGTGTTTCAGAGACTCATTCGGCGACCCGGGCTCACAGTAGCTTCCGTCGTTCTGGTCGCGCTGGGCCTGAGTGTTGCAACGGCGGTTTCTCGCGTGTACATGGCCATCCTGAGGCCCACTCCATTTCACGAACCTCAACTCCTCTACAGTGTGATCAGCATCCCGCGCGCCGGCGGCGACCCTCAGCGAGGTGTGTTGCCCGGCGACTACCGAATCCTCGAGGAGATCGCACCGGGTCTGGGAGTGGTCAGCGGATATCTGCTGTTCAGCCGCCCGCTCCGAATCGGCGGCGAGGATCTCAACGTATCCGGCGCCGCTGTCTCGGCTTCGTTTTTTGAAGCGCTGCGGATGCCAGTGCTGGTGGGCAGGACTTTTACAGCCAAAGAAGACCGTCTTGGCGAAGAGCCCGTTGCGGTGATCTCGGAGACGGTGTGGCGGCGACTTTTTCACTCTTCCCCTCAAGCTCTGGATCAAATGGTCCACCTGGGAGATCGAACCTGTCGTGTCATCGGGGTTGTCCCGAACCGGTATGTATTTCCCTCCGGTGTCGGCATATGGATTCCCCTGAATCCGGAAGCCGCGCCTCTTTGGCGAATCCGCAATGTGCCAATCATGGGAGCGCTCGTGAGGGCGAAAGACTCGGAAAGCGCCTCCTCTGTTGCAGCCAATCTGGCCCGCCTGGGAGCCAATGCATGGGCCGAACTCCGGCCCATGCCGCTGAACGCTTATCTCACAGATCGGGTCAAGGGGCCGGCCCTCATCCTCTTCGGCGCGGGCCTGCTTCTCCTTTCCTTGTGTGTCGCCAGCATGGCGGGCTTGCAGACGGCGGCCGCACTGGAGCGCCGGCGGGATCTGGCTATCGAGCAATCGCTGGGGCTGAGCCCGTACATGCTCTGGTTTCAATTCCTCGTGGAGGGGCTGGTGGTCGGGGTTTGCGGCTGGCTGTTTGGCCGGCTGACGGCGGACGCCTGCTCGGCACGCTTGGCCTCTTTCATGCCCTCGGCTGATTTTGCGCTCTCATCACGTGTTTCAGAAACAACGATCGCATTCGCCGGCTTCTGCGCGGTTCTGCTGCTTGCCGGCGTGTCCGCCGTGGCGACCTTTGTTGACGTGAGGCCCAATCTCCCGCTCTCGCGCGAGCTGACGGCATCAACTACCCGAAGGAAGCGCATCGCGTGGAGCGGTCTGGTCTGTTTTCAGGTCGCAGCCTCGGTCGCCTTTCTGGCTGTCGGCGCCGTCTTGCTTCTGGACTACATCCGTTTGACGCGGCGCGCAGTGGGTTTCTCCCCCGGGAACGTTGTCACATTTGAACTCAGGTTCTCAGGTGGCGGAGCCTCGCCGAACACATTGTCATCAGAAATCCAGGAAGTTGAGGACTCGCTGAGGGAACGGCTCGGGGGAGTTCAGGTAGGGCTTTCTTCAATGCTGCCTGGCTCGGGCCAGATCAATCTTGCTGATGTGCGGCTGGGCGCAGCCGAACCGGCCAGGCAAGCCGATCTGCGCATCGTGGGCGGCGAGTATTTCGACCTGTTAGGCATCCGGTTGGTCAAGGGCAGGAAGCTGGCGCGGAGCGATGCCTCCCACGCCCCCCTCGTTGCACTGATCGATGAGACCGCTGCTCGTGCCTAGTTCGGGAGCGAGGACCCGCTCGGCCGCGAAATTCTCATCGGCGCCGCCAACCAGGCTCTTGCTGTCGTCGGTGTTGTCACGCCGGTCAGGCAGGATGTTCATACGGACCCATACGCCACAGTCTATTTACCGCAAATGCAGTTTCCATGGCCGCAGGTGCATTTCTTGCTCAAGGCCGTTCGCGGCCAGGACGTGGACCGGTTGCTTCACAATGCTCCCGCACTTGCAAAAAGCGTCAACCAGAGGATCCTTGCCGACAACGTCATGACGCTCGAGGCGGCGCTGGATGCGAGCTTTTTCCATCGCAGAGCCCGGCTTGTTGTGGTCGCCCTGTTTGGCCTCATAGCGGTGCTGATTGCTGTGATCGGCGTCTACACCCTGGTCTCGGCCAGGATCCTCGATCAGCGCGTGGAAGTCGGCGTCCGCCTGGCGCTGGGGGCGACCGACAACAGCGTCCTCCGCCTGCTTCTCGCCCGGGTCGGGCTTTTGGTCATCACAGGCATATTTTGCGGCGCCGCTGCAACTGCCGCGCTCGGGGTGAAGGTGGCGTCAGTTATCCCGGAATTTGCGGGTGTCAATGTGTGGTCTCTACTGGCTTCCTTCGGACTGATTTCCGTGGCCGTTCTTCCTGCAGTGATTGTCCCGGTTCGCAGACTTGTTCGCCGGGGACCATCCGCACTCCTGCGGGAGATTTGAAGATTGCCGGGAACGGCCGGCACAAATAACCCCGGAACTGTTTCTGGCGTCTGTGCTGGTTGAGACTCCAAGGGAGGAGAAGACCGCCACCAGCAAGAGATGCTCCTCTACGCCGCGCCCGAGTATCTCGTGCCGCCCTCTCACACGCTGCGGCCCATCCGGGCGGGGGAAGGGAGATGATGGCCAACGCACCGGAAGACCCGGCCCTATGTTTCATGGCGTTCGCACCGAACTCGCCGCCAAGCTGGCCAATGCCCTTGCAGCCTCACCCGGCTGAGCGGCCTCCCCATCGCTTCCCGGTCGCCGCCTCGCTCTGAGCATTTTCCAATCCACAAATGAGCCTGGAGTCCGGGAGTGATTCCAATGCGGGGTGAGCCTGAGAGTTCATCGCCGGGGTGGGCCTTGGTCAGGCGTCTCCTTTCGATGGGATGTGTTCAGCGGGGGAGTGAGGTGTGGGGCGAGGGGGCGGCGTTTGAGCCCCCTTGCCCCGCCCGGCAATGCAGTGACCGGCGGCCTTGGGCCGCCCGCGCGCGAGGATCGGGCTCTGTCGAGCAGCTCT
>Ga0308390_1002309_pt1 | contig 11710 bp, 8 predicted proteins | sample Hotspr2Sample149_FD_202358 | JGI IMG/M metagenome (GOLD analysis project Ga0308390, IMG submission 202358) | Hot spring phototrophic mat microbial communities from Mushroom Spring, Yellowstone National Park, Wyoming, United States - 20040719_149 ...
CCCACCGGCCCGCCCCAAAAGCCCCGATCTGCCGCAGACCGAATGCCTTTCCCCCGGATTCCGTGGTCCGGTCTGGCGCGGCTGGCTGCATCCCTGGCCGTGGCTGCTTTGACCGGATGGACCGCGGCCCTGTGGCTGCAGCAGCACCGTGAACGGATACCTTCGGTAGATGAACTGCTGGCAGGTACTCCCGCGTCTCTGACATTGGCCATTGAACGCGCCCGGCCCCTCATGGAGAAGGGACAGTACGCTCCGGCCATCCGCGAACTGAGAACCGCGCTGGAAAAAGCATCCCCTTCGCCCGAAAGGCTGGACGCCGCTCACATGCTCATCGACGCCCTGTTCCATTCCATTCTGACGGGCGGCACTGAAGATGAAATCCGGGAACTGCATCAACTGGCCGAGGATACGGTAAAAGCGGACCCCAACCATCCCGCCGTACCAGCCACGCTGTATGCCCGAGGTCGAGTGTACCTCCTGCAGGAAATTCCCTACGCCGCCCATGAACAGTTTGCCAAAATAACCGAACACTACCCCCAATACGCCGGACGGGAGGACGTGTTGGCCGAAGCCGCTGCCGTAGCCCTGGATATGGGCGAGGCCCAGATGGCCTCCCAGTATGCCCAAACCTTGCTGAAAGAATTTCCGAATTCGTCCCGGCGCGCGCGGATCCGGGTGATTCTGGGAGACGCGTATGCCATGGCAGGCATGGACGACGAAGCCCGAGCCCTTTACCTGCGGGCCTCTGAGGATCGGGATCCGGAGGCCCGGGCGGACGCCCTGCTGCACCTCGGCAAACTGAACCTGGAACGGGGCCGGCTTAATGAAGCCATCGAAACCCTGCGTGTCCGGCTGGCCACCTCACTGACTGTCCGGGACAATGATGAGACGCATCTGATGCTTGGGCGGGCCCTGGCCCAGGCCAACCGGCTGGAAGAAGCCCGGAAAATCTTTACGGACCTGGTGGCCTTCTTTCCAGACTCCCCCCTGGCACCGGAGGCCATGGTGGAACTCAGCCAAACGCTGGAACGTCTGGGAAAACGGGATGAGGCCGTATCCCTGGCCATGCGGGCCGCCGCGCAGTTCCCGCGGTCCGCCGTCACCCTCAGGAACAAGGCGGAATTTCTCGGCCTGACCGGAAGCCCCTACGGCGCGGCAGGCGCGCTCATGGAAGTGGAGGCCCTTGGGGCAGGTGATCCGGCCCTGTTGCTGCGGGCCGCGCGGTATTATCAGGCGGCTGGCATGTCCCGGGAAGCCAGAAAGGTCTATGCACTCCTGCGCAAGAAGTATTCCTGGTCTGATCAGGCCCTGACCGGCGCTGTGGAGGAAGCCCGGCTTATGTACGCGGACGGAGAAGTCCGTGAAGCCGTGGCCCAACTGGAAGACCTCCTGCAGGCCACCCGGACCAAACCGCAGCATCTCCAGACCCTTCTGGCTCTCGCGGACATCCTGCGCAACCTCGGCCTGGACAAGCGCCTGGCGGAAACCGCAGACGCCATCAGCCGTGAGGCCACAAGTCCTGAAACCATTGCCCGCGCCGCGATCGATCTGGTTGACACCGATGAACTGAACCGCGCGCAGGAGATCGTCAACGCCCTCGATTTTTCAAGGGTTCAGCAGCGGACCGCGTACCGCCTGCGGGCATCTCTGGGCGCGAAACTGCTGAGCGTCGATCCCAGAAGAGGACTCGAACTCCTGGAAACGGCCCAGAACACCCATCCCTCCCTGCGGGAACCGGAAATGGATCTGAAACTGCTGGAAGCTTATCTCGCCGTCGGCATGACGCCTCAAGCCCGACGGATCGTCCTGGAATTCGCCGACCGGTATCAGACGGAGCCAGCAGACACCGGCCCCTGGCTTCTGCGGGCCGCCCTGAAATGGGCGGATTACCTCTATCAGCACCGGCAGTTCCGCGAAGCCGCCGAGGCCTATCGGCTGGCCGCCTCGGTCAAACCGGAGCACACCGGCATGTCCCCAACCGGCCGGACCGGGCCGGCTTGGGCGGAATTCCAGGAGGCTAACGCCATGGCTGGCGCGGGTGATGTCAACAGCGCGCTGGCCCTGTATGACGCCATCGCCCGGGCAAACGGCCCCTGGGCGGCTGATGCAGGCATTAAGGCCGCACGGCTGCGTTTGGAAAACCAGATCCGGGGCGGAGGAGACCGCACATCCTCCATGGTTGCGGAAAAACCTGCTTCATGAACGGCGCGCATTCCTCTTCCGCGGCGCCGCGGCCGGATGACGCCACGGCCGTTACCGAACTGATCCGCCGCGCGCAAAAACTGGAGACCCTGCTGCAAAATGCCCTGGCCGAAACCGCCGCAGCAGAAATATCCAGTTTGAATTCCTTTCAACTGCTGGAACGCATGAGTGAACTGGAGACCTCCTGGAACCGCATCCTGACAGATATTTCCCGCGAAACAGAAGGCCTGTCCCAGCAAATTGCGTTGATGGCCGACAGGACTTTAACGCTCCCCGTTGGCGTTCGGGACACACTGAACACCACCCTGCGGCGCGTCGCCGACCTGGCCCTGGCGTTCGATGAGGAGCGAAACCGATTGCTTGCCCGACTGGCTAAACCGATCCAGGCGGAATCCGGCCGCCTGAAGCGTCACATTGAACTGTTACGGCAGTACCAGCATCAGCCCCCAGCCCCCCCGGATGGATGGAAAACTTAAAAAACTCCAAAAGGGAAATTATTCCCCGGGAGAAAAGCGTAAAAAGTAAGGATATCTGGAAGGAGAAGATACCATGCCGGCTATCGCAATTGTAGGCGCGTCACCAGATCGCAAAAAATACGGGAATAAGGCGGTCCGGGCTTTTATCCAGGGCGGATGGACGGTATATCCGATCCATCCGACGGCCAGAGAGATTGAAGGCATTACCGCCTATCCAAACCTGAAATCGCTGCCGGGACCCGTTGACCGGGTATCCTTGTACGTGCCTCCTCAGATCGGGATTACGATGCTCGAAGAGGTCGCCGCCCTGAAACCCAGGGAATTTTTTCTGAACCCGGGCTCGGACAGCATCGAACTGCTGGAGAAAGCCCGTGCTCTTGGGCTGGCGCCCATCCAGGCGTGCAGCATTGTGAATATTGGCCTGAGACCCGATATGTTCCCCGATTCCTGACACGCTGACGCGGTCACAGACATGCCAATCCCCACGGTCCCCGGCATTGGACCGCACAAACCCGGCGCAACTGTTCCAGAACAGTCCCGATCTCGCTCGGTTCATGCAACTCCGTTCCGCCGTATATCCTGTTGCCGTATCCCTGAGCGGCCCATGTCAGCAGCGGTCCGGCCGCTGCTTCCGGGGAAATCATATCCCAGCCGGAGTCCCGTAGGAAATGAATCAGTTTCAGTGTCCGGAACCCGTCAAACCATTCATGAAAGGCCCTGCGGCGGGCAGCGGCCTGACGATGGTTGGCCGAGATCCGTTCCCATACCTGGGGAAATGCTGTCGCCGTGAAAAAGGCCTCCAGTACCGCTGATTCCCGTTTCAGGGCTACCATAAAGGCCTCCGCATTACCGGTCTCCAGCAGAACCGCCGCATCAAATACTTGCCGAAGCAGGCGGTAGGTCTCCGGATGATACGCCCGAGGCCGGGCGTCTGGCTCATCCATGATCTGCAGCATGGTCCTGCCGGTCCCGAATGGAACCCGTTCGGATACCCGGCCCTCGGGATACACCCGGATGTTCGGAACCTTTTCAATCCGGCCGGTCTTGGCCAGGGCCTGCAAAAAATAAAAATCCTCGCCGGCCGTCCGCCGGTTCATTCCCCCAGCCGCGGCATACGCCACCGCGGAACACGCCATGGCCGACCCCACCACGGGATAGCCATAAGGACTGCCGGCAAGACATAACCCCAGTTCATGACACCGCAGGCGGCATTCATACGCGGCAATACCATCCTCCAGCCTCCTGGATCCCACCGGCCGGTGCCACACCTCACATACCATTCCCCAGCGCCGGCCTGACGCGAAGCAGGTCTTCCAACGCTCCAGATAATCCGGATCAACCCGTGTATCGGCATCCAGACAGATGATTCCGCCCCAGGGACTGCCAGCACCGTTCAGGATGGCCGCAGCGGCATCCATGCCCAGTTTCCGGGCTGTGCCCACCCCTTCTCCCGCTGGAATCACCGGCGCGGAAGCCGCATCAATCACGCCCAACCGTATCCGGCAGAGGCCCAGGGACTTAGGGTTGGCGAGCGCTTTCAGGGTCTGACGGTTATTCTCCTGTACTGATTCCGGCGCCCCATTCGGGTGATTGACCACCACCAGAACCAGCACTTCTTCCGCAAGATCTTCGGTCATTCCCCTCTCCAGATCAGTCAGGGTATTCACAAGGCCCGGCCATTCCGCCATGGCAGGAATCACCACCACCAGCCGCGGTGAACATCGTTCAGGCAACAAATGGGGTTCGACTGGAAATGTGCGTCTGGCAAGATACCGAGAAAGCACCGCGGCGGAAGGCTTCATCCGGATATTTCCCGTAATACCGCCAGGGCCACCGCGGGATCCGCCTGGGGAATCCAGTGTATCCTGAGTCCCTGTCGTTCCATTCTCCGGAACCACGCCTCCTGACGGCGGGCAAACTGATAGATGGCGGCGGCCAGTTTCTGAAACAGATCGTTCCGGTTGCGGATAGTCCCCTGGAGGTATTGCGTCACATAGCGGCATTCAAGCCCCAGTTGTTCCAGTCGTTCCCAGGACACGCCCCTGGCATGGGCCGCTTCGATTTCTTCGATCATCCCGGCATTCAGGCGTTCACGCAGCCGGACGGCTATCCGACGCTTCAACGATTCCCGGTCAGGCCGGATCCCCAGCACCAGCGCTTTGGGCGGATCCCGCCGCAACGGCGGGTGTTCCCGTTCATACCGCGCGATTTCTATAGCCCGAATACATCGCTCACGATCTTGCAGATCGGTCGTGTTGTGGGGGTTCGGACGCAGTCGCAGCAACTGTTCCCGCAACGCATCCATGTCCAGTCCGGCCAGTTCTTCACGGAGGACAGAATTTTCCGGAACAGCCGCCATAGCATATCCCCGAAACAGAGCGTCCAGATACAGTCCTGTGCCGCCTACAGCAACAGGCAGGTGGCCCCGCGCCCTGATGGCGTCGAAGGCTTCGTAAAAATCATTGAGAAACGCGAACAGGTGGTACTCCACTGACAGATCCACAATATCGATCAGGTGATAGGAAACCGGTGTACCGTCACGGGTATATTCGTCCAGGTCTTTACCGGACACCAGATCCAACCCGCGGTACACCTGCCGCGAATCAACTGATATGATTTCCCCGTTGAGGATCCTTGCAAGAAAGACCCCAAGCCGTGTTTTTCCGGACGCGGTAGGACCCAGAATGACCAGCAGATCATACTGGTTCATCTGATGGCACCACCCTTTGGTAGAAATACAGCATGGTCTCTCCGTAGCGGACCGACCGGTAGAGGGTCCAGATGCCCGCCTGCGCCGGGGGCTTTCGCCGAATATCCCGCTCCAGAATCAGCAGGGATTCCGGATGGGTGAGACGCTCCCAGGCCGGGCAGGAAAGCAAATCCTCCTCGCCAGTATAGGCATACGGAGGATCCGCGAACATCAGATCAAAAGCGCCCTTTATTCCCGCCAGCGCGTCCGGCAGTCGTCCCGGCATCACCTCGCCGAGACCGCTTACGCCGCAAACATGCAGATTGTGTGCGATTGCCGCCAGTGATATCGGGGACTCATCCACCCACACCACCCGGACGGCACCGCGGCTTACCGCCTCCAGCCCTACCGCTCCAGTTCCCGCGAACAGATCCAGGAATGCGGACCCTGTCACCCGCGGCCCCAGAATGTTAAACAGGTTTTCCCGAACCCGGTCCGACGTGGGACGGATATCCAATCCAAGCGGCGCCTTAAGTCGGCGGCCTTTCAGCATTCCTGCGATGATGCGCATTGCGGATTCCTCATTCTGTCCTGAAGGTATTTTACGGACTTTTGAGAACAGATGCACAGCCCGAAACCCTCAGTTCCACAGAACGGATACAGACAAATTTGTGTTCGAGATTACACAGGCAACGGTTGTGGAAAACTCGGGAAATATTCCCGATTTCTGAACCCTTTTCCACAGACCAAGATGAATCCAAATGGTTGAAAACAATTTTAAGTCTTTCAAATTAAACTTCTTATGTTCTTTTCTTCTGTTAGCATTTCATGAAGGAACGGCGGCGTATTCTGTGGAAAACATGTGGATAACTTCATCGTCCCCTGCCAGATTGGCATCGGATGAAAATCCGGAAAATCCTCCGTCATCTTTCGGATGCGACCCGATTCCACATGGGAGAAAAAGCATGCCACCTTCAGTTTTTTCGGTTCTACTCTCGGCCATTGCGGAACAATCACTACAACCGAACTGGTCTCTTAAGATAAAAAGTGGAACATCTGTCAATAATTTTATTTTACAAGTCTTGACAGCCAGGAACATCAAAAAGATATACATGTTCTAAAAATGTATACAAATAAATGGCTAGATTTTTTTCTGGAAAAATGTTGATTTTTTTCTTTTTTCATGTTACACTAAAGACAGTTATCCGTTGAATCAACGGCACAGCCGTTTACCCTTTTTCGCTCCAATCCACTCCATGCATGACGCCCGGATGCCTAATGACCCTCCCTCATCCGGGCGTCCCTTTTTTCAGCCAGCCGGCGGAGCATGGTTTTTAGCACTTTACCCCACCATTCTGTTAAAATACGCCCTGTGCGGCAACAACTGCTCACGCCGGCCGTCCGGGCCGGTAATCTTATGACCCGGTGCAATCGGGTATTTCCGTGATGCAACTCTCCGTCGTAGGTACAGGTTACGTGGGGCTGGTTTCAGCGGTTTGCTTCGCTGAGATGGGCAACACGGTCGTCGGCGTGGACAAGGATCCAGAAAAACTGGCCTGTCTGCAGGGGGGGCGCATCCCCATCTACGAGCCGGGACTGGATGTGCTGTTTCATCGAAACCGCGAACAAGGGCGCCTCCGGTTCACGAGCGACCTTGCCGAAGCTATTCGGGCAAGTCAGGTGTGCTTTCTGTGCCTGCCCACTCCCTCAGGCGCGGACGGCGCGGCCGATCTCCGGTACGTGATCGAGGTGACGGAGCAGTTGGGCGATCTGCTGCGAGACAACGATACCTACCGTTTGATTGTCAACAAAAGTACCGTCCCACCTGGCACAGCCGAACAGATGCGGGAAATACTGCGACAACACCACGCCCAAAACGTGGAGGTAGCCAGCAACCCGGAATTCCTGCGCGAAGGTTTCGCGGTGGAGGATTTCATGAAACCGGACCGGGTGGTACTCGGCGCGGAAAGTGAGAAAGCCTTCACGACCCTACGGGCCTTATATGAGCCCTTCGTACGGCAGGGCAATCCCATCCTGGAAATGGACATCCGAAGCGCGGAAGTAACCAAATATGCCGCGAATTGCTATCTGGCGACCCGTATCACCTTCATGAACGAACTGGCCAACTTCTGCGAGCGGGTCGGTGCCAACGTGGATTGGGTTCGCAAGGGGATGGGAGCGGACAGCCGTATCGGGCGGCGGTTCCTGTTTCCGGGTATCGGCTATGGCGGTTCCTGTTTCCCCAAGGACGTGAAGGCCCTGATCCGTTCCGCGCGGGACGCGGGGATTGAACTCCGGCTTCTGGAAACGGTAGACGCACTGAACGCTGAACAGCGGCTGCGGTTCTTCCGGAAGATGCTTGCACACTTTGGCGGAAACCTCTCCGGACGTCTGTTCGGCGTGTGGGGGCTGTCTTTCAAACCCAACACGGATGACATGCGGGACGCGCCATCCGTGACCGTCATCCGCCTGTTGCTGGAACACGGTGCGGCGGTGAAAGTCTTCGATCCCGCCGCCATGCGTCAGGCGGAAAACCATTATTTCGGTCGGGAAATCGCCTACGCGTCCAACATGTACGCCGCAGCGGAAGATGCGGACGCGCTGGTGATTTTCACGGAATGGAATGAATTCCGCAACCCCGATTTCAGCCGGCTGCGGTCCACAATGAAACATCCCGTAATCTTCGACGGCCGGAACGTGTTTGATCCGGAAGTGATGGCCCGCTCGGGATTTACTTACTACAGCATTGGCAGAAAAGCCGTCCTGTCCGCAGGGGACAGCACGGTTTAAAAAGAGGATAATCCCGGTCAGGGGAGACATTTGGAAAGGTCAATACATGACGAAGCAGATTCCGATCCTGCCTGAAGAAATGCGAAAACCCGACATGTTACAGTTGGGTTCGATTCCGATCAACCAGTATCGGCGGTCACTGAAAGAAGAACTGGCAGCCGGCGAGGGCATTACCCCTGAGCGATGCCTGCGGATTTATCGGGACATGGCCCTGATCCGCGAATTCGAAACCATGCTCGACAACATCAAGAAATTGGGCAGTTACCAGGGAATCGCCTATAACCACGCGGGGCCGGCCCACTTGTCCATCGGCCAGGAGGGTGCGGCGGTGGGACAATGTGTGCACCTCACCGTGAATGACCATATCTTCGGAAGCCACCGCAGCCACGGAGAAATCATTGCCAAAGGTTTGCGGGCGGTAGAGGACCTTGCCGGCGAAAAACTGGAAGCGATCATGACCGGCTATGACGGCGGGAAAATCCTGCGGATCGTGGAATCCCATGAACCGGACTGGAACGGTCTGTCGCTGACCCCTCCGGGCAAGAAAAAACCGGTGCTGCAAACGGAAGCGGCCGAGGAACGGGGTATTGACTTTCTTCTGTACGGGCTGCTCGCGGAAATTTTCGGCCGGGAAACCGGATTCAGCCGGGGCATGGGCGGTTCGATGCACGCGTTCTGCCTTCCTTTTGGGGTATATCCAGCCAACGCGATCGTGGGCGGCAGCGCGGACATCGCTGTGGGCGCGGCGCTGTTCAAAAAAGTGGCTCAGGTGGAAGGGGTGGCGATCGCCAACATCGGGGATGCGTCCTCCAGTTGCGGCCCTGTATGGGAAGCCTTGTGCATGGCCAACATGGCCCAGTACCGCACGCTGTGGCCCGAACCGTTCCGCGGCGGTCTGCCGATGATTTTCAACTTCATGGACAATTTCTACGGCATGGGCGGCCAGCCCATTGGCGAGACCATGGGCTACGACCGGCTGTCCCGGCTCGGCGCGGCATGCAATCCCGAAAACATGCACGCTGAAACAGTGGACGGCAACAATCCGCTGGCTGTGGCCGAAGCCTATCGCCGTAAACTGGCCCTGATCCGTGAAGGACGGGGACCGGTCCTTCTTGATGTGCTTTGCTACCGGCAATCGGGCCACTCGCCCAGTGATCAGTCCTCGTACCGGGACCGGGAAGAACTGGAACGGTGGAAGAGCGTCGATCCCCTGACCGAGTTTGCCGCCAAACTCCTGGACGCGGGGTTGGCCACGGAAGCGCAACTGGAATCAATCCGCGAATACGCGCGGCGCAAAGTCACCAAAGCGTGCCGGCTGGCGGTGGATGTGAACATTTCACCCCGAATGCGACTGACCAGCCGGGAAGGTCTGGCCCAACTGATGTTCAACAACACGGTGGAAGATCCGCTGCCTGGTCTGAAGCGTCCGGGAGACGTCCTGTTGCCGATGGAGGAAAATCCCCGGGTGCAGAAGATCGCCCAGAAGTCCCGTCACGGTATCGCTGAAGACGGCACGGTTCTCAAGGCGAACAAGGCGGTCACCTATGGCGAGGCGATTTTCGAAGCGATTTTGTACCATTTCCATCACGACTGGCGCGTGACGGCGTGGGGGGAAGAGAACCGTGACTGGGGCGGCGCGTTTGCCGTGTATCAGGGCCTGACTGAAGCCCTGCCGTATTATCGGCTGTTCAATTCGCCCATTTCGGAGGGGGCTATTGTCGGCACAGCGGTCGGATTCGCCATGGAGGGCGGACGGCCGGTGGCGGAGTTGATGTACTGCGATTTCATGGGCCGGGCGGGCGACGAAGTGTTCAATCAGATGCCCAAGTGGCAGGCCATGTCCGCCGGACTGCTGAAACTGCCGATTGTTCTTCGGGTCTCGGTGGGCAGCAAGTACGGCGCGCAGCATTCGCAGGACTGGACCGCGCTGTGCGCCCATGTTCCGGGACTGAAGGTGGTATTCCCGGCGACACCATACAGCGCGAAAGGTCTGATGGCATCCGCCCTCTCGGGCAATGACCCCGTCGTCTTCTTCGAAAGTCAGCGGCTGTACAACCAGGTGGAACTCTTCCATCCGGGGGGCGTACCAAGGGAATATTATCGCATCCCGCTGGGAGAACCGGCCCTGATCCGGCCGGGGAAAGACTTGACCATTCTGACCTTTGGGGCCACCCTTTACCGGGCGGTCGAGGCAGCAGACCGATTCGAGAAGCAGTTCGGGATTTCGGCCGAAGTGTTTGACGGTCAGACCCTGGTGCCGTTCAATTACGACCCGATAATCGAATCGGTCCGGAAAACCGGGAAGATTATCGTCGCGAGTGATGCCTGTGAGCGGGGCAGTTACCTGCACACCATCGCCGGACAGTTGTCCCAGATCGCATTCGACGAACTGGACGCGCCGGTATGCGTGGTGGGCTCTCCAAACTGGATCGTACCGCCCGCTGAACTGGAAGAATCTTATTTCCCGCAGGCGTTCAGTTTCCTGGACGCATACCATCAGCAGATCAGACCTCTGCCGGGATACACCCCCGTCACGCCGAGAACGCCCCAGGAAATGCGTTGGACCAACCGTATGGGGGTGTGATCTCAGTTACTGCCAAACCCCAAAAAACGGCCGGATCACGGCCATCAAGGAGACCGGATATGCTGAGACGGGATGCCGCCGCTCTGGTGGTGATCGATATTCAGGAAGTTCTGCTGCCCAAAGATCCGGTGGTGGTTGACCGGTATCTGGCCCGTTGCATTCTGATGATTCGGGCTGCCCGGACCCTCGGCCTGCCCGTTCTGGTCACCGAACAGAACCCCGAGCGGCTGGGGGGCACCCATCCGAGGATTGCCCCCGAAATTGAAGGGATTCCCCGCATCGCCAAGATGGAATTCGGATGTTTCGGTAATGACCGGTTCGCGGGAGAAATAGCCCAAACCGCCCGGCGGCAACTGCTCCTGGTGGGCATGGAAACCCACGTCTGCGTATGCCAGACCGCGCTGGCCGGGCTGGAAGCGGGATATGAAATCTATCCCGTGCGGGACGCCATTGTCTCGTCGACCCGCGAAGGATACAAAGCTGGCATGGAGCGGATGATCCTTGAAGGGGCCCGGCCCGTCACGGCGCATATGGCGATCTTTGAACTGCTGGGGCGGGCGGGCACCCCCGAATTCAAAACCCTGCTTCCTCTGCTCAAGGAATAAAAAGGCGATCCGAATGTCTGCAGTACCACTGGCATATCTGCGCCAAAACATCTCAGCCTCCTGGGCGGCGGATTGTTTCCCAGCGGTTCCTCTGGGACGGTTTCCGACACCTCTGGAAAAGGTCGACGCACCGGGAAACGCCGAACTCTGGATCAAAAGGGACGATCTCAGCGGGCAGCGGTACGGCGGGAACAAGGTGCGCAAACTCGAACTGCTGATGGGCGCGGCCACCGCCCGGGATGCCAGGTCTGTGATTACCTTCGGGGCCGCAGGATCCAATCATGCCCTTGCCACGGCGCTGACCGCCCAAGAGTTGGGACTGCGGTGTGTGAATATCCTGGGGCCGCAGGTCAATTCGGCGGCA
>Ga0308390_1002312_pt1 | contig 11704 bp, 12 predicted proteins | sample Hotspr2Sample149_FD_202358 | JGI IMG/M metagenome (GOLD analysis project Ga0308390, IMG submission 202358) | Hot spring phototrophic mat microbial communities from Mushroom Spring, Yellowstone National Park, Wyoming, United States - 20040719_149 ...
TATCTTTTTTTCGTTTCTGTTCAAGGGCTTCAGCTGAGCCTGTTGTAATAAATTTTAAAATTTCATCAATATTTTTTAAATCTATTTTTTCTGTTAAAATTTTCTTTGACGCCTCATCAGTAGTCTTTGCTGATATGCTCTCGTAAAATTTTAATCTATTTTCAATAATTCTCATTTCATCCTCTTTTTTATTTAACTCGTCTTTTAAACTTTCAAGTTTATTTTTTAATTCCAAAATTTTATCCTTTAAGATTAACTTCGCTTCAACTTCTTTTACTGAAAAATCTTTAATAAAAAATTTTGAATTTTTATTAATTTTATAAACATTTATTGTGTTATCAAGAATTTCAACAGGTAAATTTTTAATTATAAATTTTTGTTCACCTTTTGACAATTTTAAATCTGCTTCAGAATAAATTAAAGCACTGGTTTGATACAATTGAACATTTTTAATATTTTGAGATATTTCAATTTCAGATTGAGAGTATAGAAAAAAATTTAGAATAAAAATAAAAAAAGTAAGAAGCAAAAACTTTTTAAATTTGAATGGTGGATAAATTAGAAAAAATATTAATGAGAAAAATGCTATAAATATAGATGGGAGTTCAACGAGTAAAGCCGGTAAATCAGGATAGATAATTTTTTCTAAGTAATGAATAATAAATGAGCCATAATAAATTGGTTTATTTGCAATCATTTTTAATTTCACCTCCAATAAAGTTAAAGGGCAAGGTTTTTGTAAAAAAATTAAAATTGCAACAAAAATAATTCCTAAGAGATGAAAAGTTCTTATAAATTTTTTCATTAAAAATTTTTGGTCTTTTTTAATTATACTATAAATTGTTTTTAAAAATATTAAAATAACAAATAAAATCCATATAAAATGAATAAAAATTACAGAAAAAATTAAAATGTCATATAACATTTCAAATCAAAAAAGAAGACAAAATCAAATAATAATCAATTTAGTTACTTTCGAGTCAAATAAAACTCTTTCATTTTCATAATCTAATTTAAATCTCCAGGATTGCATTGTTTTTGCACCTATTATAACCTCTTCATCTAAATTCTCAATTACAATAAATTCATCTGAAAATCTTGTATTATCAATATAAAAATCAAGTCTCACAGCCTCTGTTGCTGTAAGTTCTGCTCCTTCTTTTGCTGTTCTAAATTTTAAAGGAATCCTTATTTTTGTAAGATTTTCTAACTTTTCAGCAATATCTTTTCTTATAACTGAATAAGTTGCTCCACCATCAAATAATGCCTCTGTCTCAAACTCATCTTTTGAACCTGAAAGTTTTATCCTCTGATATAAAACACTCATTTTTTCTTCACCTCCTAATATCTGATTTTCTTATTTTTAAATAATAATCAATTTAGTTACTTTCGGGTCAAATAAAACTCTTTCATTTTCATAATCTAATTTAAATCTCCAGGATTGCATTGTTTTTGCACCTATTATAACCTCTTCATCTAAGTTCTCAATTACAATAAATTCATCTGAAAATCTTGTATTATCAATATAAAAATCAAGAACAACTTTTTCTGTTGCTGTAAGTTCTGCCCCTTCTTTTGCTGTTCTAAATTTTAAAGGAATCCTCATTTTTGTAAGATTTTCTAACTTTTCTACAATATCTTTTCTTATAACTGAATAAGTTGCTCCGCCATCAAATAATGCCTCTGTCTCAAATTCATCTTTTGAACCTGAAAGTTTTATCCTCTGATATAAAACACTCATTTTTTCCCACCTCCTGTTTAAATATAATCTCTTATTTCTCAAAAGTCAATTTGCGTGCTTTTTAGTTTCACAAAAAATTTATTCAAATGAATAATATTTTTTTATGTCTTTTATAATTTTCCAATTACATTTTAAACCTTTCTGGAATATTACGAAGTCATCTTTTTTTATTTTAAATTTCTTACCATCTTCTGTTGTAATTTCAGCCTCGCCTTCAATTATATAACATTTTTCTGTTTCATCATATTCCCAAGGGAACTCGCTTGCCTCTTTTTCCCAAATAGGCCAATCTTTTATTTTCAAATTCTCAAATTTTTCTTTTGATAATTTTTTAATTTGAATTTTTTCAGATGTCATTTTGGCACCCCCATTTTTAAAAATTTTTTAATCTAATTTTATTTTTTTTACCCAATCTCTTTCGGTAAGATACCAATCGGTTATTATTTTCAAGCCTTCTTCAATTCTGGTTTTAGGTTCCCAATTTAAAATTTTTTTTGCTTTTTGAATATCAGCACAAGTTCTTTTAACATCAGCAGGATGAGCTGGAAATTTATTTATTTTAGCTTTTTTATTTAATAGATTTTCAATTTGATTTATTACATAATTTAGTTTAACAGGATTATCATTACCTAAATTTATAATATCAAAACCTTTAAAATTTAATGCAAGGAAAATAGCATTTGATACATCATCAACATAAGTGAAGTCTCTTTCTTGTTCGCCATCGCCATATAAAATTAAAGTTTCATCTTCAGCAATCCATTTAATAAATCTAAATATACTCATATCGGGTCGTCCGAAAGTTCCATAAACTGTGAAAAATCTGAATACTAAAATATTTAAATTATAAAGATAGTGATAAGTGAAACATATTTCTTCTGAAGCCTTTTTGGAAGCTGCATAAGGTGAAAGTGGAAAATCAACTTTATCATTTTCATTAAAAGGAACTTTATTGTTATTTCCATAAACTGATGAAGTTGAAGCCTGAATGAGTGTTGTTTCTATTTTAAATTTTTTCATTATTTCTAAAATATTAAGCACGCCGATTGTATTTGTTTGAAAATATATAAAAGGATTAACAACGCTATAACGGACCCCAGCCCTTGCACATAAATTTATTATTAAATCATAATCTTTTTTTAAAAGTTTCTCTATCTTTGTTTTATCCAATATATCAGTTTTATAAAATTGAAATTTGTCTTTGAAATTATTTTTTAAATTTTCAATTCTTTTAATTTTCATTTTTTTATCATAATGATTATTTAAATCATCAATACCGACGACATAAAAATCATTATTTAAAAATTTTTTTGCAGTGTGGAAGCCAATAAAACCAGCCACACCTGTAATAAAAACTTTTTTCATATCTTTACTCCGTTATTTTTTAATAAATTTTTTATTACGAAAACTTTCGGTTTCATTTAAAACAGAATTCCAGGTGAATCCAAAAGTAAAAGAGGTGCAAAAAATTTTTATACCTTCAACTAAATTAATATTAGCAAGTTCTTTTAGAGGATAATCAGGCAATATAAACATTAACGAGACAAAGGAGAGAATAATTGAATAAAAAGCTGTCCATAGATATTTTTTATCAAATTTTTTAATTTTGCCATCTTTAAGTTTTCGTATATATGGGAGATAAGTTCTAACAAAAACACCTAAAAAAAGTCCTAAAATTTGTAAAATTAAACTCATAAATTTTCTCCTTTTAAATTTATTTAAGTAGCTCACCCTTAAGGGTGAGCTACTTAAAATTCACTCTATAACAACAACCGCTACTGCTAAATCTTTTATATCAGTAATAGAAACAAATATTTCTTTTCCATTAAATTTTTTAAAAAGTTCAACAGCCCTGTTATAAAGATTCACATAAGGTTGCCCTGAAGGTTTATGTAAAACTTCTATATCTTTCCAGTAAATAATTTTTCCTATACCAGTTCCAAAAGCCTTTGACACTGCCTCTTTTGCTGCAAACTTTCCCGCAAGTTTTTCAATAAAATTTTTAAACTTAAATGCATGTAATCTCTCCTTCTCTGTATAAATCCGGTTCAAAAATAAATTCTCATATTTAAAATAAGCATCCTCAATTCTTTTTATCTCAACTACATCAATGCCTATTCCAATCATACTATTTCTCCTCTTGATTTCAACATAATTTCTTTCATTTCGGCAACAGCTTTTCCAAGTCCAACGAAAATAGCTCTTGATATTATACTGTGACCTATATTTAACTCCTCTATCTCAGGTATTGCTGCTATTAGTCCAACATTTTGATAAGTTAAACCATGTCCTGCTGAAACAATTAATCCTATACTTTTAGCAAATTTTGCACAATCTTTTATTTTGTTCAACTCATCCTGATATTTATTTTTCCTGAAAAGATTAGAATACTCGCCTGTATGAATTTCAATAATATTAGCATTGGTTTCTTTTGCCTTTTCAATCTGTTTTTTATCAGGGTCAATAAAAAGGCTAACTTCAATTCCATTTTTCTGTAATTCTTTAACAACATCTTTAATTTTATTAAAAAATTTAATAACATCAAGACCGCCTTCTGTTGTAACTTCCTCCCTTCTTTCAGGAACCAATGTTGCCTGGTCAGGCTTTATCTTAATAGCAATATTAACTATCTCATCGTTTGTTGACATTTCAAGATTAAATCTTGTTGTAATAACTTTTCTTAAAATTTCAACATCTCTGTCATTTATATGTCTCCTATCTTCTCTCAAATGAGATACAATACTATCAGCTCCTGCAAGTTCTGCAATCCCGGCACCATAAATTGGCTCAGGTTCATAAGTTTTCCTTGCATTCCTCAATGTAGCTATGTGGTCAATATTCACTCCTAACTTAATCATAATTTACTCGCCTCCTATTTCTAATTTAATAATAGATGGCTTAATATATAAAATTTGGCAATCTTCTGAAACTTTTGCATTTATCTTCTTTTCATATTTTCCAGGTGTTTTAATATCACTTAAATCAACAAACAGAATATCATTTTTATTATTTTCAATATCTTCCAATTTTAAAGGTGGCCCATATAATTTAAATTCAGCATAGGAATTTTCAATATTTAATATTTTTAAATCTTTTGATAAATTAATAAAATTCACTTTAGCATTCTGATAAATTTTTGATTTAAAATTTTTTATAATAGTAATATTAACTTTTGCAGTTTTAAAATCAACCGGTGTTATAAATTCATTTGGAAGTTCAAATTCTACTTCTTTATAAATTGAACCTGTAACTCCACCTATATCAATTGGTTTTGTTCTAATTAAATTCATATTATCAATAATAGATTTTGGACCTTTAATAACAATATTTTCAGCAGAGACTATTTCATCAACTATTTTATAACCATCAGCAGGATTATTAATTATTGTTGCACTTACAGGAACTTTTTTATGTTCAACTTTATCAAGTTCTATTTCAATAAACTCGGGTTCAATTTTAATTATTTTAAATTTTGACTTTGTTTTTTTTAATATTGTAACAGGCAAAACATTTTTACCTACAACACTATATTTTAAATCAACAAAAGCTTCAAAGTCTTTGTTTAATATTGTTGCAATATATGTTTCCTTCCCTTTAATTTTAATTATAACTTCATTTTTATAGGGAGATGCTATTGTAAGATTTTCCGGCATATTTTTTAAATTTAAATTTAAAGTAATATATCTTTCAGGTAAATTTTGTTCATTCACATAAAGCCATAATAAAATTGCAGCAATAAATGACAATAATTTTTCAAGCCATCTTTTTTTAAATTTTTTTAAGAAATTTTTCATTTTTCAGCCATTATTTTATTTAATTCATTTTTTAAAGAATCCTCGTTATAATTTGTTTTAAGATTACCTTTATAAGCAAGAGCGATTTTACCTGTTTCTTCTGATACTACGATAACAATAGCGTCAGAATTTTCAGAAAGTCCCAATGCTGCTCTATGTCTTGTTCCAAACTGTTTACTTAAAGGAGCTTCACTTAAAGGCAAATAACATGATGCCGCTGTTATTCTATCACCTTCAATTATTATTGCTCCATCGTGTAATGGATTATTCTTAAAAAAGATTGAAATTATAAGTTCAGTTGATACAACAGCATCCATTTTTATTCCAGTTGCTTCTATATTTTTAAGAGGCATTTTATTTTTCAAAACAATTAAAGCGCCTCTTTTTTTCTTTGCCATAAATAAAACAGCCTGAACAATCTCATTCACAGGATGAAATTCCGGTTTTGTTCCTAAACTTAAAATTTTATTCTCACCCATTCTAACAAGAATTCTTCTTATCTCGGGTTGAAAAACTATTATAAATGCTATAACCCCATAAGAAATTATAAATTTCAAAATTAAATTTAATGTTTGCAACTTTAATATATTTGAAAGAATATAAATCAATAAAATTACTATAAGTCCTCTCAACGCGATGTATGCTCTTGTTTCAACAACTATTGTATAAGTTTTGTATATTAAATATGCTACTGCCAAAATATCAATCACAGGTAAAATATATATTCTTAAAATTTCTAAAATGTTCAAATTATGAACTCCTTTTCAATTTTTAAATAAAAAAATCTTAATGGCACCTTCTATTTGAAAATTTTATATTTTGCTATTTATAATATAAACCTTCAGTATTTAAAAAACTTAAAAGTTTAATCATTTCTTTGTGTTCTTTAACATCATGAACCCTTATTATATTTGCGCCATTTAAAATAGAAATGGCATTTAATAAAATTGTTCCTAAAAGTCTTTGATGTGGCTGTTGATTTAAAACTTTACCAATAAGTGATTTTCTTGAAAGACCAATTAGTATAGGACGATTAAATATTTTAAATTCTTTTAATTTATTTATTATAATATAATTATCTTCCAAACTTTTCCCAAATCCAATTCCAGGGTCAATAATTATTTTATCATAATCAATCCCATTCTCAATTGCAATTTTTATGCTTTCATTTAAATATTGAATAATTTCTGATATAAGAGAATCATATTCTGGATTTATCTGCATTGTCTTAGGAGTTCCTTTAATATGCATAATAACGACACCTGCATTATATTTTGAAATAATTTTAGCCATATTTTTATCAAATTTTAATCCTGAAATATCATTTATTATATCTGCGCCTTCTTTCAAAGCCTCTAAAGCAACTGCTGATTTATAAGTATCAACAGAAATTAAAACTTTTACTTTTTTTCTAATAGCCTTTAAAACAGGCAATACTCTTTTTAATTCTTCTTCAACTGGAATTTCATCTGAGCCAGGACGCGTGGATTGACCACCTATATCAATTATATCAGCTCCTTCTTCAACTAATTTAAATGCTCTTTCAATTGCAATCTCTCTATCAAAATATTTACCACCATCGTAAAATGAATCAGGTGTAATATTTAAAATTCCCATTATATAAATTTTATTTTTAAAATCAAACTTTTTTTTATTTATTTTAAGATTTGGAACTTTTTCATAGTTAGAAATTATTTCTGAAATTTTTTTACCAATCTCAGCAATTGGCTTTATTTGATATTTAGATTTTTCTATAAATTGTTCAATATTTTTATAATTTCCAAAGATTAAAATATTAGAATTTTTTTTTATAAACCTTGAAACATCAGATGAAACAGCAGCATCACCGCCACAGGAAAGCATCTCCTGTTTTATTATATTACAAAATTGAGCTTCAATGTTTCTTAAATAGATATAAAAAATTTTATTCTTTCTTTCAAAAAATTTTATACTCCTTTGGTCAACTTTTATATCTTCAAGCAAAAATTTTTTAAACTCTTCATTTGAATTAAAATCAATTATTCTTATATTATCTTCCAAGTTTTTGGGCAGCACTTTTACCATAATCAGTATCTCCTGCTAAATCTGAAACTTTTTTAAAAATTTCTAAAGATTCATTTGTTTTACTTTCATTTTCAAGTTGAGTTCCAAGCATAAAACCTGAATAAGCAAGTCTATTTTTTATATAACTCTTTTCATCAGCCGGTGCAATTTCAAGACATTTAATAAATACTTCATAAGCCTCTTTATATTTTTTTAAACTTATTAGAGTATTACCGAACATTTTAAGAAAAAATAAATTATCAGGTTCATTTTCTATAACGGATTTTAAATAAATTTCAGCTTCAATATAATTTTTAGATTTAAATAAAATTTTAGATAATTGTTCTCGGGCAAATTGGTCATCACTGTCTAAATTTAATGCTTTTTTGTAATCCTGAATCGCATTATTAGTCTGATTTAATCTCTCATAAATCATTCCTCTGGCAGAATAACTTCTACTATAGTCAGATGCAACTTTTACTGCTTTATCAGCATAATTTAATGCTTTTTTAAAATCTTCTTTTTTTAAATAAGAATACGCAAGCCCAATTAAAGGGTCAGGATTATTCGGCTCTCTCTTAGAATCTGTCTCAAATATTTTAATAGCTTCATCATACTTCTTTTCTTTATAAAGAGCCCAACCTTTACTTCTTGTATATTTCTCTTCTTTTTCTTCTAAACCCCGCCAGGCATCTCCTGCTAATGCCTTATACTCATCCCCTTTATCTTTATTACCTGATTTGTAATAAGCTCTTGCAATATCAGCATAAGCACGCTTATCCCAAGGCTTCTCTTCTAATACTTTATTAAACATCTCAATAGCTTCATTATATTTTCCCTGCTTTATATAACAATTACCAAGCATAGAATAGTAAAAAGCTTTTTTTCCAGATGCAATTGCAATGGCTGTCTTAAAATATTCAACCGCTTTATCAATCTCCCCTAATTTGTAATAAATTAAACCAACTTGCGATTTATACTGCGCTTTGAATTTTAATAAATTCTCAGCGATTAAAGCATAATCTAAAGCATTTTTGTAATCTTTCTTTTCATAGTATATCTTACTTAAACCATAATATGCATCTGCTTTTTTCGGATTTAATTCAATTGCTTTATTAAAAGCTTTCTGCGAATTTTCATAATCATCATTTCTTAAATAAGCTTCTCCAAGTTCTATATATAAATCAGCATTTTGTGGCTCTTTCTCAATTGCTTTCAAACATTGCTCAACACTCTTTTGCGGTCCAAAAGAATATAAATTAAAAAACAATAAAAAAATTATTAGTTTAAACATAAAAAAACTCCTTTATAAAAAATTTTATTGTGCTGAACTTTTTTGAGTTTTTATTTTAAATTTTTCACCATCTGTTACAATTTCTATTGTTCCATTTAAATCTGTTCTATAAAGTTTAATTCCTCTCTGTAAATACCTTGCAAGCGTGGAAGGAGCAGGATGTCCAAATTTATTATTTTTACCAACACTTATAACAGCAACCAAAGGATTAACAGCATCAAGGAAAGCATCACAGGAAGAAGTGTCAGAACCATGATGAGGAACTTTTAAAATCGTAGAATTTAAATCAGCTTTTGAATCTATCATAGCATATTCAGCATCATCTTCAGCATCGCCTGTGAAAAGAAAACTAATTTTATTATAAATTATTTTCAAAACTATTGAATTATTATTTGGATTATCAGAATATTTCCAACCCTTAGGTGGATGTAAAACTTTTATAGTTAAAAGTGGGTCCCATTTTAAAACTTGTGGTGCATAAGGTATTACATACTTTATATTCTTTGCAGAAATTAGTTCAAGACATTTCATAAACACTTGCGAAGTATAAGGATGACCGCAGTCATAAGATTTAACAACTTTCAATTTATTAAAAATAAAAGGAAAACCTCCTATGTGGTCACTATGAGGATGTGTCATTACAACATAATCTATTTTAGAAATATTCAAATTTTTAAGATAAGGGTATATAACCTGCGCCCCTGCATCAAATGTCATATACTCTGATGCTCCAAGTCCTGCATCAATTAAAGCAATCTTTCCAGATGGCATAAAAATCAAAGCAGAATCACCTTGCCAAACATCAAGAAAAACAACTTTTAATATCGGCTTGCCGTAATTTATCTCACCTTCAAACTCAGAAGAAAAAACTTCAAACTTAATAACAAAAAGAAAAATAATTATAAGATTAAAAATTAAAAATTTTTTCTTTAAATTCTTCATAAATTACCCCACTTTATAAAATTCTTATAAACTGCAATTTTACTACTCAGAAAGAAATAAAGTAATCTCAAAAACTTGCATTTAAATTGCAAAAAATATAAAACAAATATTCAAAGAAATTTTTAATATTATAAAATTAATTAAATTCTAAACCTTAAAATTTTGAAAAAATTAATAATTCTAATTCTCAAACCAATTTTCCTCCTGCATAGGCAGGATTAAATATAAAAAATTTCGCATTGGCTTAATTTCAATTATAAATCAAATTTAAATATAATAAAATAAAATTGAGTTTTCAATAAAAATCTATTACTTTATTGTTTTTCTTCTTTTTCTATTTCTATTCCTATCTCTTCTATTGGTTCTTCTACTTCATTCTTTAACCAGTTTATATCTATTCCTTCTTCCAATCTGGCTTCAACTTTTATTAAAATTGAACCACATTTTTCCGCTAAATTGCCTAATGCATTAAAACATTTATAAAGATTTTGACGAGTAACACCTTTTAAATTATATTTTATATGCCTTGTTTGAATTATTTGCTCTTTTTGAAAGATTTCAGGTTTCTTTAATTCTTCTAAACTTTTAAAAGATATAGGTTCTAAATCTTTTTTTGAGCAAATAACATTTGGAGCGACCAGATAGCTTGAATATATATCTATTTCTTCCAGAGGAATTTCTTTCCCTATAATGACCTCTTTATCCTGCAATGTAATTTTATTCTCAATTTTTTTCACTTTCTCTTTATTTGTTATTCCTAAGTGCCCTTCTTTAACACATTTTGAAATTACTTCTTTTATTACATTTTCATTAATAATTCTTGGAAAATCAAGTGAAGAAAAGAATGCGTCAACAATCTCCTTTGTTTCTATACCTTCATTAATTTTAACTAATTCCATAAATTTAGATAGTGTCAATGATGAAAAAATCTTTGGAGGCGAAACTTTTGTAAGTAATTCCATTAATCTCTCGTATATATTGGTTTCCTTAAGTGCTCTTCCTCCAACTTCAACTGTTTCAATGGCAAATTTTCCATTCTCAATTTTTAGAAGCCACAAAGTATTATAAAGATTTCTAAATGATGCATCTCTGGAAGCTTGCTCTGTTTTTTCTCTTTCATTTAATTGTTCCAAATCTTCTTCAGTAAGATTTAGTGCTTTTTTCTTTCCCTTAACACGCTCAATAGCAATTAAATATTTTACGGCACGCCATAAACGCTCAATTTGATTTTTATCCGGAATAGCAAGTGCTAAACCATTTTTGTAAATCCTCGGAATATCACCATATTCTGTTAAATATTCAAGACCTATATTCTCTTTCTCTTTCTCAGTTTTATAAACAAATTCAAAAGGCAAATATGCAATCTTAAATTTACTCTCCCTATCAGGAATATCTTTACTTTTAATAGGCCAAATAATTACCGGTTTACCACCAAGCTCTTTTTCCAACATATTTTTAATATTACTGATTATTTCTTCATCTCTTATACTTTCTGCTTCATCTTCTAAAATTTTATTTACATTTGGTGTGGTCTTAAAGGCATATCTTACTCCATCATAATGTATATAAAGGCATCGTCCTATAAGTTCCTTTAAAACCGCTTTTGTTAATGTAGAATCAATAGAAGGAGAAATAACTGATTTTAAAATTTCCTCTTCAGTAATCCCAGGTGGTGAAATTTCTTTTTCAGTTCTTGGTTGACCACCAAAAGAATACATAAGAATAGCAGTAGAAATTTTTTGGGCAGGCTCATTTAATTCTTTAAATATAGTTCTATCAATCCGCTTAATTGTTGCATTTGGTCCTATAAAATCTGCTTCTAAAACAGATTGATAAGACTCCCTTTGACCAACCTCAGTAAAAAATGCATTTTTCACATCAGGGTCATCA
>Ga0308390_1002320_pt1 | contig 11679 bp, 11 predicted proteins | sample Hotspr2Sample149_FD_202358 | JGI IMG/M metagenome (GOLD analysis project Ga0308390, IMG submission 202358) | Hot spring phototrophic mat microbial communities from Mushroom Spring, Yellowstone National Park, Wyoming, United States - 20040719_149 ...
GGGTACGGGATACGGAGCAGGAGCAGTCGCGCCCGTGGAACGGGCTGATGTTCTGGGGGGTGCAGTATCGTCGCCTGTCGCTGATGGCGTTGCTGCGCGGAGTGTGGTTGTTTGCGCTGTGGGCGGGGCTGTCGGCGGGGTTGCTCGCGCCTGTGTTGGCGCAGGTCAAAGGCGGCGCGGGGCTGTACCTGCTGCTGGGCTGGGTCGCGGCGTTGCACCTGCTGGCGCGCGGCTGGCTGGAGCGGCGACTGCCTGACCCCTCCTTCGCGCAGGATGTGCGCACGGGCAACTTCGAGCAGCTGCGCCTCGCACCGTTGACCGCGCACGGGTTGCTGCTGCAGCGCGGCTTGCCCGACCTGATGTTCCGCGCGACGACGCAAATCGTATGGCTGCCCGTGTACGCGATTGCAATCGGCGCGCTCGGCGCAAGCCTTGCGGACGCATGCGCCCTGTGGCTGCTGTTCAGCTTCGCGAACTACTTCGTGTTGGGGCTGGTCTCACTTGCGATGCTGGCTCCTGTAGGACAAGGTTTCGAGTGGGTTCTCAGTTTGGCTTTGCTTGGCTACGCCTTCCTGTTGGACGGCGGGCGCGTGCGCACGGCGGTGTCCAGCAGCAGCCTGTTCAGCGTGATAATTGCACTGCCAATTATTGGGCGCGTGTTTCTGCCGATGTCGATGATGGCGACGCTGCCGAACCTGTTGCCGTTCACGCTGGTGTGGTTGCTGGTGGAGGGGCTGCGGTTGGAGCGGCTGGCGCGCTGGGTGAACGCGCCGTCGGGACTGTGGCGCGGGATGTACCTGCTGCCCAGCGCGGGGCTTATGCTGTTTACTGTTATGGCGACCCATGCTTCGTGGTCGCAGATGGGGCTTGCAGGCGCGTCGCTGACCCAGATGGCGGCGACAACAGTGTTTAATGTCGTCGGCTATCTGGCTGTGCTATTGCTGACCCTGCGCCGTCAAGCGGAGCCGATTGTGCAGCCGCTGCGGGCGCACCTACTGGAGACAGGGCTGTTGCGCCTGGCGAGCGTGCTGCTGATTGGCGGGGCAATGGCGATTTGGGGTTTGCCGATGGGCGCGGCGGCGTTCTGGTGGACGCTGGCGTGGCTCACGCTTGTAGAGTGGCTTGGGGGCGCGCTGACGCGCTGGGGGTTGCAGCGGGCGCACAGCCGCACGCGCACGGGGGCGTCCCTCGCGCTGCTGCTGGGCGCCGCGCCTGCAGTGGTGTTCGCGTTCGCGCCGTTCCACTACGCTGTCGGCGCGCTTAGCCCGACCTACGCGCTCCTGTTGGCGTCGGAGGCGTGGGCGACTACACGCATCGCGGCACAGCCGCCGCTGTGGGCGTGCCTCGCGCTGCCTGTGGCGCGCTACGCGCTGGTGTTGGGCGTGCTCACGCTGATCACGCTCACCGCGCGAGCGACCCAGCCCACAAAGCGACTGCACCCCGCGTGGGGCTGGCTCGCGCTGCCGCTGCTGTACCCCCTGCTGGACTGGCTTGTGCAGCGCAGTACCATCAACCCTATTACGCGCCTGACGATTGCCGAACGCCATCCGCCGTTCGCGCCCGTAATCGGTCTCGCGGTTTTCGCGCTCGCCTTACTGCTGGGCAACATCGTTTGGACACTAGGATGGCTGGTGGCTGTACTGGGGCTGTTTCTCTGGCTGTGGGGGTACTACACGACGGCGAAGCGCGTGCGCCGCTGGCTCGATTCGGGCGAGTTGACGAGCGCGTTCCTTGCGGGGCTGACGCCCAATCAGATTTTCTGGGGCTGGGTGTATGGCGCGTGGTATCAGCAGCTGCGCGTGTTGCTGGCAGCGTTCGGAGGATGGCTACTGGGTGTATCGTTGTTTGTCTGGCTGAACGCAGGCAGGGGTGGGTGGAACCCCGTGCAGTGGTTGACGCTCTGGTTTAGCTTGGGGCTGGCGTTTTATCTGGTCTACTTGGCGTTGTGGTCGTGTGCGTGGCTGATTGCCGCGCCTGCCGCTATACGCGACCAGTTGACCCACTCAGGGGGCGGCGCGCCCGTGCTGACCCCGCGCGCGACGCTACAGGCGAGTGTCTACAGCATGCTGGCATGCTGTGCGCCGCTCGCGCCCTTCCTGCTCATCGGGCTGCCAATCTACGCCTCGCAAAGCACGCTCGCGCTGCACCGCATGGCGCGTGCGCCTGGGGAACTTTCCCGCCGATATGGAATATCTATTTAAGAGGTGGCTTGGCGATGCTACGGCGAGACCTATCGTTGCAGGAACTGTTTGGGGAACTGGTGGAGCGGGCGTTCGCGCTGTCGCTACGCTGGGACGATCGGCAGGTGATGCGCTACCTCACGCGCCTGCTGACCGAGTTCGCGCACATCGACAGCCTTTACCGCCTGCGCGATTTGAACGGTCGCCCGCTGCAGGAGGTCGCCGAGATGCTCTACTACGCCGATGTGCGGCTGGGCGCACAATCGTTCTACCAAGAGCGCGAGGTGCATCGGCACATCGGCGACTTCACGCTGTTCTGGGCGGGCGTCTACCCTGAGGCGCTGCCCAAACTGCGCGCCTCGCTGCGTAAAGACCACCTGATTGACTATGTGAAGCAGGGCAAAGAATCGTATCGGCTGGTGTCGCTGTTTGACATCGGCGAATGGCGCGAGGAAGCCCCGATGTTCCGCCGCCTCTCCGAGAACTTCGAGATCGCCATGCAGGGCTTGTACGCCGTGCGCCAAATGTGGGAACAGATGGCGCAGGAGAGTTTCACGCAGTTCCGCAGGCAAGTAGAGGGCTTTTGAAGGTATACTCTTTGCGATGAACCGAGAGGAACTGCTCCAGCGCATCAGTATCGACCCGAATATCTGTTTCGGTAAGCCCTGCATTCGGGGGCATCGAATCTGGGTGTCGCTCATTCTGGATATGCTGTCAAGCGGGATGAGTACGCAGGAAATACTCGCCCAGTATCCCCAGCTGGAGGAAGCAGATATTCTCGCCTGTATCGCCTATGCTGCTGAAATGACGCGCGAGCGATATGTGAAGGTAGGCTAACATGCGCTTCAAGCTCGATGAGAACCTTAGCGCACAGGTAGCTGAACGCTTACGCAGTGCTGGACACGATGTGGAGACTGTCGCGTCTGAAAACATGTTCGGTATTTCTGACCATGCACTAATTCAGGCATGTCGTGAAGAGGAGCGATGCCTCATCACGCTCGACTTGGACTTCGCGAACCCTCTAATATTTCCCCCCAACGAGTATGCAGGTATCGTAGTATTAAGGCTGAGAGGGGCGCATAATCCAGTTCTCGAAATCGGCGAACGAATTGATACGCTTCTCCAAGCTTTAACGACCGAATCGCCGATTAGAAAACTCTGGATCGTGGAGGCAAGGCGAATACGCATTTATTTGCCAGAAGATTAAAAAAATAAGCGACGCTGTCGAAAGGAGGATCAAAGCCCAGCGCCGCTGACATCTATCCAATTCGCCCTGTGGAACGCCCTTGCAGGGCATTCCACCCTATTAAGACTCGAAACCACGCCAAAAGCGGACATCGAATTCGGCAATTTTCGGGGAATTCGGGGGAATTGGGGGCAAATACGCTGTGGGGACACACGAGGGCAGTGCGCGAGCGGGTACAATTAGGGCGTGATTCGTCCGCATGTAGTGATTGTCGGGGGTGGCTTCGGTGGGCTGCAAGTGGCGCGCGGGCTGCGCCGCGCCGCTGTAGACATCACCTTAGTTGACAAGCGCAACTTCCACCTGTTCCAGCCGTTGCTGTACCAAGTGGCGACAGGCGGCTTGGGTCCTGCCGAGATTGCCGCGCCCCTGCGAAGTCTGTTCCGCAAGCAGCCGAACCTGCGCGTGCTGTGCGCCGAGGTGGTCGATATCGACCCCGCGCAGCAGACTGTGTCGCTGCACGACGGGCACGCGCTGCGCTGGGACTACTTGGTGGTCGCGGCAGGCGCGTCCAATAACTACTTCGGCAACGACTCGTGGGCGGCGCACGCGCCAGGGCTGAAAACCGTCGAGGACGCCCAAGAGATCCGCCGCCGTGTGCTGAGCGCGTTGGAGACCGCCGAGCGCATCGACGACCCCAACGAGCGCACGCCGTGGCTGACCTTCGTGGTGGTCGGCGGCGGACCGACGGGCGTGGAGATGGCGGGCGCGCTGGCAGAGTTGGTGCATGTCACGATGCGCGACGAGTTTCGGGCGTTTGACCCGCGCACGGCGCGGATTCTGCTGCTGGAGGGCGCGCCGCGCGTGCTGACTGCCTATCCTGAACCGCTCAGCGAGAACGCCCGCCAGTCCCTACAGCGGCTGGGCGTCGAGGTGCTGACGGGCGCGCTGGTGCAGCACATCGCGCCCGACCACATCGTCTACACGCACGGGCAAGAGACCTTCATCCTGCCGACGCGCACAGTGGTGTGGGCGGCAGGGGTGCGCGCCGCACCGTTAGCAACGACACTGGCGCAACGCACGAACACCCCCACAGACCGACTGGGACGACTTATCGTGCAGCCTGACCTGTCGCTGCCTGACCACCCCAACATCTTCGTGATTGGCGACATGGCGCACTTCGCACACCAGAACGGGACGCCGCTGCCTGGCGTTGCGCCCGTAGCCACCCAGCAAGGGCAGTATGTCGCGCAGCGCATCCGAAGACTGATGGCAGGCGACACAACGCCGCCGTCCCCGTTCCGCTACCTCGACAAGGGCAACATGGCGGTCATCGGGCGCAAGGCGGCGGTTGCACAAGTCGGGCGACTGCACTTCACAGGCTGGTTCGCATGGCTGATGTGGCTGTTTGTGCATCTGATGTTTCTGGTCGGCTTCGAGAACCGCCTGCTGGTGTTCGTGCAGTGGGCGCTGAACTACTTCACGCGCAATCGGCGGGCGCGGCTAATCTTGGGCACAGCCCACCCCGCCAACACCCCCGCCTTGCCCACACCCCAAGAGGCGACGCGCCACTGAGCCAGCCGCGCTGTAGATTCGTATTGTGTATGCCCGCAGAATCGGCAGGAAATTGCTTACCCATAGGGTATTGTATGCGCGGTGATGGCGATGGTGCGATGGAGCATAGCGACTTTGTGTTTGAGCGGGCTTTTGCTGTAGGCGGGTTGGCAGCCTGACGCTTCGCCGACCCCGCTGCAGTGGACGACCATCGACGGCAAGACCGTGCGCCTGAGCGACCTGCGCGATGCGAAGGCGGTGGTGTTCATCACGCTGTCGACGCGCTGTCCCGCTGTGCCCCGCTACGCGCCCCGCCTGAACCGCCTGTACGAGACCTACCACACGCGCGGGGTCGCCTTCTACGGCGTCTATCCCGAAGCCGACGAGACGCTGGAGGGCATCCGCGCCCATGCCCGACAGTTGGGCTTCAAGTTCCCCGTCGTGCGTCAGGGGGCTGTGAACATCGCACGCGCGGTGGGCGCAACGCATGTGCCGCAAGCGTTCGTGCTGAACCGCAACGGCGTGGTCGTCTACAGCGGCGCTATCGACAGCGTGACCAAGCGCGAGGTCGCCCAGCACCAGTACCTGCGCGATGTTCTACATCTTCCTCGCCATCCACGACCCCAAAGCGAAGACCTCGTACCTGATCCCAGCGGGTACTTGATAGATGCTTGTGCGCTGATTCTCGGCACGCTCCCTTCCTAATAAGCGCCTTGGCGATATGATTTCAACATGCGAATAAGGGCAGACACGGGGGTCTGCCCCTACAGAGACGCCCTTTAGTAGGGGCAACCCTCTGTGGTTGCCCCCTGCGCGCAGGGTTGCGCATGTCGAAAATCCACCGCATAGGCACTTACCAATCGCGCAGTCAGAGTTTATGAATTGCCCCCCTCCTTTAGGTTCCCCCGCTTCGCGAGGGGAACCGCGAGAGGCGCGCCTACTCGGTTCCCCCTGCGAGCAGGGGGAACCTTAAGGAGGGGGTCGTCAACTCCTGTTTTTTGTGAACTCTGGCTCGGCGATTAGTAAGTGTCTTTGCGATATGATTGCAACATGCTAATCGGGCAGGCACAAGACCTGCCCCTACAAGGTTGGTGTCGCCGCGCCTCCGTAGGGGCAACCCTTGTGGTTGCCCGCTGTATCGAAAATACAGCGCATGGGCACTTATTAGTGCGCCACATGGTGTGCGCGCACCTCGCGAATGACCGTCACCTTGACCTGTCCAGGATATTCCAGTTCGGACTGGATTTTGTGCGCGATTTCGCGGGCGAGTTGATGGGCGCGTAGGTCGTCCACCTCGTTCGGCTTGACCAGCACGCGCACCTCGCGCCCCGCCTGAATCGCATAGACCTTCTCCACGCCGTCGAAGCTCATGGCGATGCGCTCCAGCTCCTGCAGGCGGCGCAGGTACTGTTGCAGCGATTCGCGCCGTGCGCCAGGGCGCGCCGCCGAGATGGAGTCGGCGATAATCACCACATGCGCCTCCAAGCTGGCGGGCATGATGTCGTGGTGGTGCGCGCCGACCGCGTTGCACACAATCTCGCTCTCGCCGTAGCGACGCAGAAACTCCATCCCCACAATCGCGTGCGGTCCTTCGGTGGTGTTCTCCAGCGCCTTGCCGATGTCGTGGAACAGCGCGGCGCGTTTGACGATGCGCGTGTCGAGCTTCAGCTCCGCCGCAATTAGCCCCGCGAGCGTCGCCACCTCGATGGAGTGATCCAGCACATTCTGCGCGTAGCTGGTGCGGTAGCGGAGCTTGCCGAGCGTGCGCACGATTTCGGGATGCACGCCCGTCAGCCCGACTTGCAGCACCGCCTCCTCGCCTGTCTGCCAGATGCGCCGCTCCACCTCGCTTTTGGCGCGTTCGTACTCCTCCTCGATGCGTGTGGGGTGAATGCGCCCGTCGTGAATCAGGTTCAGCAGCGTGATGCGGGCAATCTCGCGGCGGATCGGCTCAAACGACGACAGCACGACCGCTTCGGGCGTGTCGTCGATAATCACATCGACGCCCGTGATATGCTCGAAGTGGCGGATATTGCGTCCCTCGCGCCCGATGATGCGCCCCTTGATGTCCTCGCTGGGCAGGTGGATGACCGTGATCGTGTTCTGCGCGACATGCTCGACCACGCAGCGTTGCACGGTGTCGAGGATGACCTCGCGGGCGCGGCGTTCGGCGTCGCGTTTAGCGTCCTCTTCGATTTGGCGCGCCAGTATGGTCGCCTCGTGTTCGAGTTCGTCGCGCACCTCTTTCAGCAGCAGTTCGCGCGCCTGCTCCGCGCTCATGCCGCTGATGCGCTCCAGTTCGAAGCGGCGCTGGTGCATCAGCTCGCGCAACTCACCCTGCTTTTTGGTCAGCAGCGCCTCGCGCTCCATCAGCGTATGCTCTTTCTGCTCCAGCAGTTCGAATCGGTGTTCGAGCAGTTCCTCGCGTTGCAGCAGGCGTTGTTCGAGTTTGAGGATTTCGGCGCGTTTCTCGCGCGCCTCTTGTTCGGCGAGTTCGAGGATTTTGTGCGCCTCTTCGCGCGCCTGCAGGCTTGCCTCGCGTCGTAGGGTCTCGCATTCGCGTTCCAGTTGGGCGCGTTGCTGCGTGAGTCGTTCGGTTTCGCGGCGCGCCTCGTCTAAAGCGCGTTGCGCGTCGGCGGCTGCCGCGTTGTTTTGTGCGGTGATTATATGCTGCATGCGTCGCGTCGCAAGGAAGTACCCTGCGCCTGCGGCGACCAGCGCGAGAACAATTGTTATGACCCAGTTAATGATTTCCATAGGAAACCTCCTTGAGCGTGCAAGTAGCTACGGCTCGTCGTCCAGGCGCGGGTTCCAGCGGCGCAGTGCGTTCTGGGCGACTTCGGGTTCGAAGCCGCGCTGCATCAGGAATCGGAACCAGCGCGCGATGTGGCGCGGCGTCCACTCGGTAGGCGGCTCGCCAAAGCGCATCTGTAGAGCGCGCACGGCGCGGCTCTCCTCGTCGCCCTCCAGTGCGGGCGCGTCCAAGCCGCGGCGGGCGAACTCCTGCTCGATGCGCATGCGTCCCGACGGCTGCTCAACCGTGTACCGCTCGGTCAATCGCTGGCGCAGCCGCGCGTCGGACAGGTAGCCCTCCGCGCAGAGCCACTCGGTAGCTTCCGCAATCTCCGTGTCGGTGTAGCCTTCGCCAGCCAATCGGCGCGCCAGTTCCTGCGTCGACAGGTCGCGGATGCGTAGCCACTTCAACGCCTGCGCGATGGCTTGCGCGAGTCGCTCCGAACGCTCCTGCATCGCTTGCGACTCTCCTGAACGACGAACGCTTCGCGGCGGCTTACGCCTTCACGGGTCGCTCGATTAAAGGATACCCTATCCGTTAGCGTTTGGTTCCATCGGGCGGGCGGATGAAGATTTGAGTCAAGTAATAATGCTTGTCGCGTTTGCGATAATAGACGCCGACGCCCGCGTGTGTAAACTCCGTCTGGAGGATGTTGGCGCGGTGTCCGGGGCTGTTCATCCAGCCGTTGACGGCGACCTGCGCGGGGTTGCTGTAGCCGTGCAGCATGAAGATATTCTCGCCGCAGGCGCGCCATTCGATGCGGAAGCGATTCAGCCGCTGGTCTACATCGCCCAGACGCGGGTCGCGATGGTCAAAGAAGTTGCGCTCCGCCATGTTTTTGCTGTGGTCGCGGGCGGCGTGGGCGACCTGTTCGTGCCAAGTGAGTGGGGGTAGTTTCGCACGCCTGCGCTGTTCGTTAATCAGGTGATGCACGCGCTGCTCCAGTTGGCGCAGGTCGCGTTCGGTCGGCTCGCGCGGCTCCCGTCGTGTGCGCTGTTGTGGCATGCCTTAAGAATACCCAGCAGGAAACCTTGCGCCGACGACGAACAATCCTATGCTATGGCGAAACGCGGCGTGATGGAGGTCTCGCTCATCTTCCCCGAAGCGGAGACGATACGCAGATACTACCGCGGGCTGGTCTACCTCGCGGCGCGCACCTGCTACAGCGAAAAGACGCCCCAGCAAATCTGGGACGAGTTCGTCGCCGACAAAACGCCCCCCGAACGGGTGATGAAACTGATGGAGCATGTCATCGAGTCGGGGCACCACAGCACGATCGAGCATATCAGTTTCACCTTCGCGATTTCAGGGGTGAGCCGTGCGCTGAGCCACCAGCTGGTGCGCCACCGCATCGGCGTCGCGTTCGACCAGCAGAGCCAGCGCTATGTGAAATACAAAGAGCCGCAGTATGTGACTCCGCCCAGCATCGAGGCGAACCCCGACGCCCTCCAAGAGTTCGAACGCTTCCGCGATGTGAGCGAGGAGATTTACCACCGCTTCTTGGCGCAGGGCATCCCCGCCGAGGACGCGCGGTTCATCTTCCCCAACGCTGTGGCGACCAACCTGATCATGACGGTCAACCTGCGCCAGTTGATGCACATGGCGGGGCTGCGCCTGTGCACCTTAGCGCAGTGGGAGATTCGTCAAATGTTCAAGCTGATACGCAAAGAGGTGATGGCGGCGGATCCGTATTTTGGGCGGCTGCTGGTTCCCAAATGTGTGCCGCTGGGCTACTGCGACGAGAAGCGCAACGAGGACGAACACTGCCGCATTCGCCCGCACAAAAACTCGGTGTTTCGCGTGTGGGAACTCTACAAGCGCGGCGCGTTGGTGGAGCGTGAGACGCCGTAACGGAAAAGGCTGTCCCGCCGCGTTAGACGGCGAGACAGCCCTCCTGACGAAAGGAGGTCGCATGCAGGTTTATCGACGATAGTCAGGACCCGTTGTTTCGGGGAAGGTGTAGATTCCGCGCGCTTGATACTCGTAGGTGATCTCCAGTTGCGAGCGCGGGACGCCGTTGACCTCGAAGGCGGGGTCTTTGTAGAACTTGGCGTGCCCGTCGCAGAAGGTCCAGTTGCGTCCCTCTTGGTGGCGGCGCCCCTTGCGCCAGCGGGTGTCGCCTTGACTGTTGCCGTAGCCGGGCGCGATGTACCACGCGGCGAAGGCGTTGCCGTTGGGATCGATGCGGCTGCCCACATCGGCGACGAAGAAGGTGTTGGCAGGGAAGTTGATGCCTGCCAGCGGGCGCATCTTCTCCCCGCGATAGTTGTTGCGGTCAAAGCCTGGGTCATAGGTGCGGCTCAGGAAGTAGTTGCCCGCATAGGAGAGTGGGAACACATTCCGCATCGCGTTGACGACATTGCGCATTCCTGAATACGCGCCGGGCATCCGCACTGCCAGCAGTTGCGCCTCGTAGCAGAACGAGCCGAACTTGTTGAACCCGCCCTTGTCAGGGTCGCTGGGGCATTGGAAGATGTTCCAGTTCTTGATGTACGGACCGCTGGCGATGGGGAACGAGAACACGCCGCTGAAGTAGTCGTCGCCGATGGCATACACGCCGTTCGCGTTCGGCGTCGGACTGCTGCAGGGACCGACCCAGCCCGTCTCGGGCAGAATCTCGTCCCAGTCTTGGGCGTACATCATCGCCGCCAGCCCAATCTGACGCGCGTTGGACAAACAGGACGACTTGCGCGCGCTCTCACGCGCCTGAGCAAACACAGGGAATAGTATCGCCGCTAAAATGGCGATAATCGCGATTACGACCAGTAGCTCAATCAGCGTAAATCCGTATCTGCGCATGGTGTGCCTCCAATTCAGAGCCTACCCCGCGGGAGTTTAAGGGGAGGTAAAGGCGGGTTAAGTTTGGGTTAAGCCCGTCGGGGCAGGCGGTTTTACGGGAATTTAACCCGAAATTCCCCGAAATTCTTGCAGGAATCCCATGATGCAGGGAGTATAATAGAGGCGCACCTTGAAGGCGTGGCTCGTGAGGGCGGGGAATAGGTCGGGATTGCGGCAGTGGAGGGCAGAGTCATGCCGGATCGTAGACATAGCGCCACACAGATTGAGGGCGTGCTAAGGGAGTTGCGCGGCGTATGCGGCGCGCGAGTCGTTGCGGATGAGAACGGTCTGATTCAGGAGATCCACCTGCTGGTGGAGGCAGACCGCAATCCGAAGCAGGCGGTGCGCGATGTGGAATCCGCACTGCTGGCGCACTTTGGGATTCATATTGACCATCGGAAGGTGAGTGTCGCGCAGAAGGGGAGCGCCTCGAGGCTGATTGATCCCAATCGCCTGCGCTGGTTGGATGTTCAAATCACCCATGAGGGCACGCGCGCGGTCGTGGCAGTGTTGTTGGAGCGCAACGGTACGGTTTATCGCGGGGTGGCGTCGGGCGTGCGCGCCAGCACGCAGATTCCGCGTCTGGTGGCGGCGGCGACCCTACGCGCGGTAGAGTCGGCGCATGGGCTGTGCGAGCGGTTCGGGCTGGAGGATGTCTCCACCACCGCGACCGTCGGCGGGTATCCTGTGGCGATTGTGCTGGTGAGCGCGGTGCGCGAGCAGGGCGAAGACCTGCTGGTGGGCAGCGCACTGATTCGCCACGACCCGCTGCGCGCGGTGGGGCTGGCGACGCTGGACGCCGTGAATCGGCGCGTGTCGGCGTTCCCCGCCGATGTGGAGACGACCGCGGTCGCACACATCAGCGAACCGACAGCGGCAAGCGCTGAGAACGATTTGGGGCGCGCCTAAGGCGCACCCCACAGGCAAGGCAAGCAAGAGCGGAGCGACCACGAGCGGCTGACCATTCTCACCACAGGAGGGACAGTCGATGAAACGGTGGCTCATTCTGATGGCAATGGTCGTGGCGATGATGTCGGTCGCCAGCGCGAAGCGGATCTACTACCCGAATCGCTGGGACGATCCGGTTGAGCGCACACCTGAGGTTGTCCAGGTGCCATAGTTCGGGCGAT
>Ga0308390_1002321_pt1 | contig 11669 bp, 10 predicted proteins | sample Hotspr2Sample149_FD_202358 | JGI IMG/M metagenome (GOLD analysis project Ga0308390, IMG submission 202358) | Hot spring phototrophic mat microbial communities from Mushroom Spring, Yellowstone National Park, Wyoming, United States - 20040719_149 ...
CGCAGTATCATCAACTTCTTTGTAAATGTGCTGTGCGGCTTGATTGCTTACTGCCGCCGTCCATCAAAACCGTCTTTGGGCTTGGACGAGTACCTGCCCTTGCCCGCCTAACCCGAATTCACGTAAATATAAGTTTCATATTCAGAAAAGCTAAAAACTCGATAGAAGGGAAAAAATGAAACTCAAAGACAAACGCGTTATCTATCTGGTTGGACCAGAATTCGAAGATCTGGAGTTCTGGGTGCCTTTAATGCGTCTTCAAGAAGAAGGTGCCAAGGTAGTCATTGCAGGAATTAAAGCTGGCGAAACCTATCAAGGAAAAGGAGGCCTGAAAGCTCAAGCAGAGGTGGGTTTTTCAGATATACAGGCAGAGCTTTTTGATGCAGTTGTCATTCCAGGTGGCTGGGCGCCCGATAAAATTCGCCGCTATGATACAGTTAAGCAACTGATACGTCAGATGTATCAGTCCGGAAAAATTATTGCAATGATTTGCCACGCCGGATTAGTGGGTATCAGTGCTGGGATTGTTAAGGGACATACTGCTACCGGAAGCGAGGGTATCAAAGACGACTTAATTAACGCTGGCGCCATCTGGCGTGATGAAGCTGCCTTTAGAAGCGGCAACCTTGTATGGGGCAGAGTCGTTGCAGATATTCCTGCCTTTTGCCGTGAATTAATCAGTGCATTATCTGAGAAATAATAAACAAAACTGACAAGGAGTGTATTGTGTCAAACAATCTTGAATACAAAAATCCACTTCAGATTCGTATAGCAGAGCCCCATGAAGTTCCCGGGGAGTTAATCATTCATCTGAATTACGCAGCGAAAAAACCCTCGCCAGGAAGTCCCGGAAAACGGGTTGGAGACATCCTGATCATCAAAACCGCTTTGGGTAGTCATGAAATAATCGTCTCACTTGGAGAACAAGAGAAATGCACCAGCGACACCTTCCGACAGGCAGGTGGCTCGCTGGCACGCTGGTTGAAAAAATCAGGAGCTGTAACTGCAGACATCCATCATATAGAGTTTGATAAATTCCCAATCGAAGATGCCTTTTCAGCGTTTTGTGAAGGTCTGTTATTGGGAACGTTTGAATTTAACCGCTACAAAAGCAAAGATAGCTCAACTGCTGACGTAACCGTGCGAGTCTTTTGCAAGGATGAGACTGCACTTGTTGTTCAAACGATACAAAAAGCCACTATCCTAACCAATGCAGTCAATCTGGAACGTGAATGGGCACACGAACCGGGAAGTGTGATAAATCCTGTTACTCTGGCTGAGAGAGCTCAGATACTTGCACAGAAATACGCCCTAAAGTGCACCATTCTGGACGAGAAAGTGTTAAGCGAAATGAAAGCTGGCGGCATTCTGGCTGTTGGACAGGGCAGTAAAACGCCACCCCGAATGATCATCCTGGAGTATCCAGGAAAAAATCCGCAAGAAAAACCCATTGTCCTGATTGGTAAAGCCATCACCTTTGACACGGGTGGCTATTCTCTTAAGAACACAGCCAGCATTCAGGGCATGAAATATGACAAATGCGGTGGGTTAACCGTCATAGCAATTCTGCAAGCTGTGGCTGTCCTTCAGTTACCTATCCCTCTGGTGGGCATCATTGCTGCAGCAGAGAACATGATTTCCGCTGATTCATACCGACCCGATGATATCATTACCACTCTGTCCGGGAAAACTATCGAAATTATCACCACAGATGCAGAAGGGCGCCTGCTGCTTTCAGACGCGCTTACCTATGCGCAAAAAACTTATCATCCCCGCGCTATGATTGACATGGCAACATTAACCGGCGGCGTAATTACTGCTCTTGGCAGAGTACGTGCCGGTATTATGTCTAATAACAGGGAACTGGCAGCCAGACTCGTGGAAGCTGGAGAAAAAACTTTTGAAAAATTATGGCAATTACCTTTGGACGAAGAATATCTTGAATCCATTAAGGGAGATGAAGCTGATCTTAAAAACGCAGGAACTCCAGGCGAAGCCTCTACCATCACAGGGGGTATTTTCCTGAAACAATTTGTTGATGACCATTGTCCCTGGGCACATCTTGATATTGCCGGAGTGGCAGATACCCCAAAAGAAACTCCCCTATCGCCCAAAGGCGCAACAGGATTTGGAATACGTCTGTTGATAAAATACTTTGAAAGTCTATCCGATGAATAATGAAATCGTCCCCCTGGGTGATGATAACATCCAGGGGGATTTTCTTAATCGCGCAACCTGGCACGAACAAAGGGCAAAACCTGATCCAACGCTTCTTTCAGGCGTCCTGCATCTTTACCACCAGCCTGTGCCAGTGTTGGCCGCCCGCCACCACTTCCACCAATCACCTGTCCAATGGTTCTGACCATTTCACCAGCATGCAAACCTCTCTTGGTTAAATCATCCGTTATCGCTGCTACAATCATGGGACGGGCATCATCTGTAACACTACCCAAAGCCACTACGCCACTAGCATACCTTTGTCGGAACCGATCTGTCATTTGCCTTAAAGTGTCTGCGTCTGCATTCTCAAGTTTAACTGCCAAAACCGAAACATCCTTTACCCGAACAACATTTTCTAAATGGCGCTCAAACTCATAAGCAACGAGCTCTTGGCGCAACTTGCTAACCAGTTTACGTGTTTGCTCCAACTCGAAAGATAGGCTGTTAACCTTCTCTGGTATATCATCCACAGAGCCACTTAATAAAGCAACAGTGCGTCGCAGAATACGAAAGCGTCTCTGAATCAACTCATAGGCTCCCCGTCCAGTTACCGCCTCAATGCGCCTGACACCGGCAGCGGCACTACCCTCACTTATGATCAGGAAAACTCCAATATCGCCTGTTTCTTCAACATGTGTTCCACCACACAACTCATACGAGAAAGGCTCTTCATCGCCAATTGCAATTGTGCGAACCGTTTCGCCATACTTTTCGCCAAAAAGCGCCATTGCCCCCTCTGAAATAGCTTGCGAAAGCTGTTTGTAATTAATAGAGAGACGGTAATTTTGTAAAATCACCTGGTTGACCCCCGCTTCAATTTGCTCTAATTGCTCAGCCGTTAAGGCTTCCGGGTGAGTGAAATCAAAGCGTAACCGATCTGGTGCTACCAGTGACCCAGCCTGACGGACATGTTCACCCAAAATTGCGCGAAGCTCAGCATGCAAAAGATGTGTCGCTGTATGATTACGCATAATATCACGCCGCCGCTGAACATCTACCGAAGCAATTGCAATATCTCCGACCTTCGGCAGTCCTTGAATAACCTTGCCGACATGAACGATCACCCCTGCCGCCGGGCGACGCATATCTACAACTTCCAGCTTCCAGCCTGGTTGTTCTGCAGATACAATCCAACCTGTATCCGAGACCTGACCGCCAGATTCAACATAAAAACCAGTCTCAGGTAAAATAACCTCAATTTCATCACCTTCCGCCGCTTCCAATATTGGCTCGCCTTCTCGAACAATTGCCAAAACAGGACCTTCTACCTGCAAAAGACGATATGGATCATAAGTGACACCATCCTCTGGCAGCTTTCCCTCCACAGTCAGCCGTTCAAAAATTTCACGATACACATCAACGTCTTCTCCACCAAGCTGCCCAAAAGCTTTTCCAGCACCGGAAATCACCCGATGTTCTTCCATCGCCCTTCGAAAGCCTGCTTCATCTACTTCTAACCCCTGTTCACGAGCTACGTCACGAGTCAGTTCCAGCGGCAAACCGTGTGTGGCGTATAAGTCAAAAGCAACTGCTCCATCAAGAACTTTTGCATTCTTCACCTGCAATTCTGCCAGTGCTTCGTCTAACACTGCCAGTCCGGATTCTACAGTGCGCTTGAACCTCTGCTCTTCTCGAGTCAGGCTTGCCAAAATAGCGGATTGGTTCCGCCTAAGCTCAGGGTATACATCTCCATAGTGTTCTACCACCGTTTCAGCAACTTTTGCCAGAAAAGGCTCGTGCAACCCCAGTTTACTGCCAAAGCGAGCTGCTCGCCGGACGATCATTCGGCAAACATAATTCCTGCCCGTGTTTCCAGGAACTACACCATCTGCAATCAAAAAGGTGGCAGCGCGTCCATGATCGGCAATTACCCGATAGGGCGTCAAATTTGCTTCTCGCTGTGCCAGCGTATGACCAGCGAGCCGTTGAACGGTATCCATCAGTGGAGAAAGTAAATCAGTTCGGTAGTTTGAATACACACCCTGCATAATGCTGACAATACGTTCTAACCCCATACCAGTATCCACATGGCATGCTGGCAATGGTTCCAAAGATGAAGGCCCCAATCGGTTATATTGAATAAACACCAGGTTCCAAATTTCCAGGAAACGCTTGCAATCCCCATTTACACGGCAAACATGTCCTGGAACTCCTTGCTTATCACAAAATTCTGGTCCAAGGTCTATATGAATCTCGCTGCAAGGACCGCAGGGGCCCGTATCCGCCATCTCCCAAAAGTTATCTTTGCGACCAAAATACAAAATATGGTCGGGGTTCATTCCCGGTTGTTTCGCCCAATTTTCTGCCGCTTCTTCATCAGTGGGAATCTCACCCCTCTCGTCTTTAAAATATGTTGCCCATAGATTTTCCTTCTTTAAGCCCCATACATCCGTTAAGAGCTCCCAAGCCCAGGCAATTGCTTCTTTTTTGTAATAATCCCCAAAGGACCAGTTTCCAAGCATCTCAAAAAAAGTATGGTGGGAGTCATCGCGCCCTACATCATCCAAATCGTTATGTTTCCCAGCAACCCTCATACACTTTTGAGAGTTAACCGCACGAGAATAAGGACGCTGGTCTGTACCTAAAAATACATCTTTAAATTGAACCATACCAGCATTAGTAAAGAGGAGCGTCGGATCACCCCCAGGAACCAGAGAAGAAGAGGGAACAAAAACATGACCTCTTTCAACGAAGAAATCAATAAAGGACTGGCGGATCTCAGCACCTGTGTGCGGCTTTGTCATAATAAACACCCTTTTCAAAGTAATAAAATTTGATCTGATGGGCTGAATTATACGCGAGGTTGTATCTGTAATCAATGCCTGCTCTATTAGAATACCACATGAATTAAATATTTAACATAAAAATCTATTTATTGACATAATTTATATGCCCATGATATACTCTTATCTTAAAGAGTATCTTTGAAATAAAATATGAAAAGTACACGCGAACGGATTCTCCAAACCTTACTCAATCATCCTCGTTCCAGCATTAACGATTTGGCTGATGCTGTTGGCATCAATGCAATTTCTGTACGACACCACTTGACTAACATGCAAGCAGAGGGCACTGTCATTGCAGAAGAAGAACGACATGGGGTAGGACGCCCACGCCTGGTTTACTCCCTGACTGAAAAAGGCGTAGAGCGTTTTCCAACGCGGTATTTACGCCTAACCAACCGCCTTTTGGAACAAATCAAGGAAAAACTACCAGAGCCTGCTGTGCAACAATTATTTGCCAAGATGGCTGATGAGTTGGCAAAGGAATACGTCGAAAAAGCAGCTAACCTGCCGATGGACCAGCGTTTGAACTACCTCAAACAAACCCTTATTCAAGAAGGTTTCATTCTGGAATGGGAGGAAAAAGAAGGTTACTATGAAATACGAGAACTGTCCTGTCCATATTACCATGTCAGCCAAAACCATCCGGAAGTTTGTGTTGTGGATCAAACATTGATTGCCTCAATCCTGAAAACCCCGATCAGGAAAACCGGCTGTGTATTACAAGGTGATCAATTTTGCACCTATCGCTTTCAGATAAGCGATGAAATTCAGGAGAAAACTTATGGATAACATTAGCGGAAGTAATCGTCCAAACTGGGACTCCGAAAAAGACTATCCTGAACTATCAGAAAAATTACGTGAAGAGCTTCGTTCAGTCACAGACCCTGAAATTGGTTTGAATATTATTCAACTTGGTTTGATCCGCAACGTTATCATTGAGCCGGATAAAGCCACAATTCATATGATCTTGACCACCCCCTTTTGTCCGTATGGGCCCGCTATGCTGGAAACCACACGCCAAAAAGCAGAACAGGTGCTACAACGCCCGACACATGTTCAACTTGGGATGGAAATGTGGGATTTTTCCATGATGGAAGAAGGCTTGGGTGCAGACTGGGGACTCTATTGAGAATTTGCTTTTCGAAGTTTTCGCCGCACCGAAATCAAGATTGCCCAGTCCTGACGATTTATTTCGATCTGCCTATCAGGTACATCAAAAAGCTTGGTAATTTGCTCCGCATTCAGAAAGTGAGTGCGCATCATCAAAATCTTTTCAAAAAGAGCAACAAACTTGATTGCCAGTTTACGAATATCCGGCTCCTGAAGAACCAGAATACCCTCGGATCTTAAGACCCGAATCATCTCAGCCGCCGATTGGACTTGATCCGCAAGATGATGCATGGCATCCACCATAATGACACGATCAAAAATCGAAGCTGGAAATGGCAAATGTTCGGCACGAGCACAGACTGATTGTATCCCTCTCTTTTTCTTTGATTGTTGCAACATTCCGAAAGACTCGTCTACCACAACCGCCTGACAACCCCTCGTTGGAAAATCTGCAACCACGCGCCCGGTGCCACCCGCTACATCCAGGATGCGTAGACCAGGAGCTACTGCAAGCACAGCCACCCAGTCAATTTTCGAATTGCGCCCAAAAACCATATCATAAAAAGGAGCAATTATTCCAAAATGATCCAGGACACTCACTTATTATCCCTCATCACCTTTTCCAAATATGATTTTCGCGAAAATCCTTTTAGCAATAAGGTTTATAATAACCGGGGTTCGGGTTTTCGCAAACATCTTTAAAACCGGCAATAACTCAAATATTTCAATGATCCGCTCGATTTATTTTGACTCAGACAATACAGTTCGTACCAATTTATCTCCGCAAGAAATTCCCATTTTACTTCAGCAACCCGATGGGCTGCTTTGGGTTTCATTAGAACACCCAACCCAAGATGAGTTCTGGATCGTGTTGCGGGATATTTTTAAATTTCATCCATTGGCTATTGAAGATTGTCAGAGTATTGGATATCAAACACCCAAGATAGATGATTTTGGTCAATATCTGTTCATCATCGTACATGCAATTTGTCCAGACCAACACTTTCAAACCCTGGAAACAATAGAGTTGGACATTTTTCTTGGGTCGAATTATGTAGTTACCCATTCCCAGAGTGACAAAATTCCACCCATTGATTATACCTGGCAACGTATCCACCGCGACGAACGTTTGCATTCCAATGGCTCTGATTTTCTATGTCACGCCATTTTAGATGCAATCGTTGATGATTATATGCCTTTGATTGATCAAATGGTAGAAGAAATTGAAGAACTTGAGGATAAAGTTATTGCTGAACCTAATGTTGCAACACTACAACGAATCCTTGATTTGAAACATACCATCATGTCGTTGCGCCGCATTGTTGGACCACAACGCGAAATTGTCAATCGCCTCAGCCGGGATGACTTTGCGTTAATAGATCACCAGAGCCGAATATATTTCAGGGATGTTTATGACCACTTGGTTCGCATTCAAGACATGAGTGAAACCATTCGAGACATCGTTAGCTCTGCGCTGGATATTTACCTCAACTCTACTTCACTACGCCTGAATGAAATTATGAAGGCATTAACAATTGTCTCGACCATTTTTCTCCCCCTTACATTTTTAGCAGGAGTATATGGAATGAACTTCAAATACATGCCTGAGCTCTCCATGAAACTGGCTTATCCAGTGCTTTGGATTATCTTTGTGATCATTGCCATCGGAATGCTGGTATTTTTCAAGCGACGTGGCTGGTTTTAAGAATTATTTTCACTGCTTATGTTAATTGTTAACAAAGGAGTTATAAAAAATGGTAGAGATCCTCACAGATAGCTGTTCTGACCTCAGCCAGGAAATCGTTCAGCGTTTTGGTATTGCGGTTATTCCCCTGTCAGTATTTATCGCTGGAAAAACTTATCTAGACGGCGTAGATATTACGCTGGAAGAGCTGTTTGAACAAGTCCACCAAAGTGGAGAACTTCCAAAAACTTCAGCCCCTTCGATAGCAAACTTCATTGACTTTTTCAGTCAGTTTGAAGAGGAGATGATCTATATCTCCATTGGCGCAAAACTCTCGGCAACCTACCAGAACGCCATGTTAGCAGCCGAATCACTGCCAGATCGAAAAATTTTCATCATTGACTCAGCTAACCTTTCTACTGGAATTGGATTGTTGGTATGCAAAGCCGCCGAACTACGTGATCAGGGGCTAAGCGCAGAACAAATCGTTTCCCAAATTCGGGAAATTGTTGGCAAGGTTCGCACCTCATTCGTTGTGGATACATTAGAATATCTTTACATGGGGGGACGTTGCTCAGCCCTGCAAAACATCGTCGGGAGCTTACTGAAAATACGCCCTGTCATTGAAGTCCGCCGGGATGGAACTCTTGGGGTAAAGGAAAAATTGCGCGGAACACGCCGGCGCGCTCTTGACACTTTACTAGAAGACTTCAGGGACAACTTGTCTGAAATTGATTTACATCGAGTCTTTGTCACACATTCTGGATGCGAAGCAGATGCAATCTATCTGAGAGATGGGTTGAACCAGCTTGCAGAAATTGAGGAAATCTGTGTCACGCGTGCCGGTGCAACCATTGCAAGCCATTGTGGGCCAAATACGATTGGCATCCTCTATCTGACACAGTAAAAGACTAAATCAAACCAAGTTCTTTCCCTACCTTGGCAAAAGTACTCAAAACCCGATCCAGTTGTTCATCGGTGTGCGTTGCCATATAGCTGGTGCGTAACAATTGCCTGCCGGGAGAAACAGCTGGCGAAATCACCGGATTGACAAATACACCTTCTTCAAACAAACGTTTCCAGGCAAGGAACGTCAATTGGTCATCGCCAATAATAATCGGAATAACTGGGGTAACAGAATGACCAGTATTAAACCCCAAGGCTTTAAACCCGGTGCGCATTTTATCTGCATTGCGATTAACACGTTCCACACGCTCAGGCTCTTCAGCCATCACATGCAGAGCCGCCAGCGCTGCTGCCGCGTTAGCTGGTGGGATGCTAGCGCTGAAAATCAAAGCCCTAGCATGATGCTTAACATAGGAGACCACATCTGTATCTCCAGCAATAAATCCCCCTAACGAGGCAAAAGATTTACTGAAAGTGGACATGATTAAGTCTACTCGATCAGTCACACCAAAGTGCGCTGCCGTACCATGCCCGCCCCCGGTTACACCCATTCCATGCGCATCGTCTACCATTACTCTCGCACCATATTTCTCAGCCAATTCGACAATCTCAGGTAATGGGGCAAGATCGCCCTCCATGCTAAATAAGCCATCTACAATAATTAACTTCCCCACACTAGCAGGAAGGGATTGCAACACCCGCTCAAGATGTCCCATATCATTATGACGAAACCGCTCAATTTTTCCAAATCCAAGGCGGGCGCCATCCACAATGCTGGCATGGTCTTCCTTGTCCAATATAACAACATCATCACGCGTCACCAGCGCGCTGACCGTGCCCAAATTCGCTTGCATACCTGTTGAAAAAACCAATGCAGCAGGTTTTCCGACCCATTCAGCAAGTTCATGTTCAAGTTGTTCATGTAATTCCAGTGTTCCATTGAGAAACCGTGAACCAGTACAACTTGTCCCGAAATTCTTAACCGCTTCAATAGCCGCCTCTCGCACTTTCGGATGTGTAGTCAATCCCAAATAGTTATTTGACCCGCACATAATCAGCCGGTGACCACGAAAAGTCACCTCAGTACCTTCATTCCCTGTTAGCGGAATGAAATAAGGATAAATCCCATGTTCAACAGCTTCTTTGACTTCTGTATATTCATAGCATTTTGTAAAAATGTCCATCGTAGCCTCATAACAAACAGGATGAATGGTCTTTTTATTCTAACACACAAACCACATTGTTTACGCCAACGCTTAAGGGCTTAATTATCCCTTAGCAAAAGCACATTGGTTAATTCATGTAAAGCATCCCCAGCCGCCCCCTTACTTATTGCCTGGTTCAGTGCCTTTAGAGCCTGATTGGTCAGTCCTTCCGCAGTAGCACGGGTAAATTCCTGTGCACCCTCTTCCTTCAACCACTCTGCCAATTGAGGTACCTCATCCACCCTTATCGGACCTTCCAGCCAACGCCGAGCAAACTTTCCGCGTTGTGCCAAACCATACACTACTGGCAGAGTCTTCTTACCACTCACCAAATCGCTCTCGATAGACTTTCCAGTAACAGATGGATCTCCCCACACACCCAGATAATCATCCCATGCCTGAAACGCTAGACCAAGTGAATACCCATACTCCCAAAAATGCTCCTGCCGGTCCGGTTCACAACCAGCGGCCAAGGCACCAAGCCGTGTGCAGGTAGCCAAAAGAGAAGCTGTTTTTCCAGCTACCATCGGCCAGTATTCATCTAGAGTAATTTCCCTTCGACTTTCATAGGAAATATCCATATATTGCCCTTCGGTCAAATGAACACAGGCTTTTTGAAGTAATTGTACAGCCTCGATGACAGAATTTTCAGCACAACTTTCCCGCAAACGTAAGATAGATAAATGCGCCAATGAAAACATCAAATCACCAGCATTAATGGCTTGTGCTAATCCCCACTTGACCCAAACTGTTGGTCTCCCACGCCGCAATTCGCTCCGATCCTGAATATCATCATGAATTAACGAGAAATTATGAACCAGTTCAACCGCTACAGCAGCAGGCAGGGCACATTGCCAATCACCGCCTGCAGATGCCGCGCATAACAAGACCAGTAACGGACGAATCCGTTTCCCTTGCACTTCAACACCTGCCCCTTCTCCCTCCCACCCCAGGTGGTAAGCCAACATACTGTACAATTCTGGTAAGGACTTGGAAAGATGAATATCTAAAGTTCTCCTTAGCTCTTCCTCGATTAATGGGCGCATGACAGCAACAAATTGCTTTAAAGCCATAGATTCTCCTTCTATTCCTTGATTAGTGGAACAGAACGCAATTGTGACAGATTTGCCGCTCCTGTCACAAACATAACAATCTGTATTTCACGTTGTATCTCGTGAATTAATTTCAAAGTCGCCTCTAAAGATTGCACAGCAGCTTTAAGAAATGGACCTGCCATTCCGCCCAAACTAGCTCCCAAAGCTATACACTTAGCAATATCAATTCCATCACGAATGCCCCCAGAGGCAAAAATCAAAATATCCGGCGCGCCTTTGCGCACCTGAAGAATGGATTCAGCAGTTGGAATCCCCCAATTGCGGAAAGCGGAGGCAACGCGTGCTCCGCTTGGATCACTAATCCGAAACATCTCTACTTGAGACCAGGAAGTCCCCCCTGCACCAGCTACATCAATCGCCGCCACGCCAGCATCCACAAGAAGACGTGCGGTACGCTCAGAAATTCCCCACCCCACCTCCTTAACAATCACCGGCACAGGTAAAGCCTTGCAAACCTGCTCAATTTTACTTAGCAGTCCAGCAAAAGCAGTATCACCCTCTGGCTGAAGCGCTTCCTGTAGTGGGTTCAAGTGCAGAATCAAGGCATCCGCTTCAATCATATCAACAGCTACCTTACAATGTTCAACCGTATATTGATAATTGAGCTGGACTGCACCAAGATTAGCAAAAAGCAAAACATCAG
>Ga0308390_1002333_pt1 | contig 11630 bp, 5 predicted proteins | sample Hotspr2Sample149_FD_202358 | JGI IMG/M metagenome (GOLD analysis project Ga0308390, IMG submission 202358) | Hot spring phototrophic mat microbial communities from Mushroom Spring, Yellowstone National Park, Wyoming, United States - 20040719_149 ...
CGCGCCACCGAGCCGCTGAGCTCGTTGAGCAGCGATTCCGCCGTGCCCAGATTCACGCCGATGCCCGGGATGGTGGAGAGATTCTGAATGGGCGCACCGCCGGTGCCGATCACGGCGCGAGGCATCACATCGAACGAGTTGAAGCCGTTCGTGCTGACGAAGCGAACGCTGACGCCGCCCTTGAACGCATGCTTGCCCCGCAGCCACGTCAGGTCGTTACTGAACTGATAGACGGGCGTGATGCGGCCCTGCGGGTCGTTGCCCACGTTGAGCGGGTTGGTGATCAAACCGAACTCGATCAGGTACGGATGGTTGCCGGCCTTGGGCAACAGCTCCAAGCCCGCCACTTCCCACGGAGCACGGAAACGCAGACGGGGACGCAGAGCGCCGGCGCGGAATTCGTTCAGCAGGTTGGGCCGAAGCGTGGAGGTCACCGAGAGCGAGCTCAACGAGTCCCATCCCCGGCTGTCGCCGCCCGGGGATTTAGGGAGCGGTTGTGCCATAAAGGTGTTGTGGTTGCGATTGACCTCTTTGGTGAAGCTGAAGCTGGCGCGGTGGGCGCTGGTGAAGACGTGATCCAGCTTCAGGTTGAAATGATCGAAATCCTGCGAGGCGCTGCGGCGCCAGGTGTACCAGGCCGTATTGAGGCCATCGCCGCCGCGGAAGTTGTTGGGCAGGGGCATGAGCTCGATGAGCCTGGCGATGACGGGATGAACCCCGGTGCGATTGGGGTCGCGTCCGAACAGCAGGACCTGCTGCAAATCGCCCGTGGCCTGCGGCGGGCGCACGGGGTTGCCGTTGAGATCCACGGTCGGGGTCGTGGAGTTGGCGTTGCCGTTGCGCACGCCGGGGAAGAAGCGGAAGATGCCGCGGCGCGCCGGTTCGGTATAGACCGTTCTGCTGACCGAGTCGCGGGTGCGAATGCGCTGAGCTTCGAAGAGGGCGTGGAAGAAGGTCCGGTTGCGCAGGATGGGGCCGCCCAGCCGCCCGCCGAACTGGTTCCGGACGAGGAAATTACGGGGATCGCCGCGCTGATTGTTGAAGAAGGTGTTGGCCGTCAGTACGGTATTGCGGTGCGTTTCGAAAACGCTGCCGTGGAATTCGTTGGTCCCCGAGCGGCTGATCATCTGGATCTGCCCGGAGCCGCGGCCGAACTCGGCGTCCGCCGGCGAGGTGATCACGCGGAATTCCTCGATGCGGTCGGTGGACGTGAAGATGGGCGAGGCGACGCCGGTGTTGATGCGATTGTCCTGCACGTTGATACCGTCCAGCGTGATGTTGAGCGTACCAATGCGGGCGCCTGAGAAGTTATCGCCGACTATGCCCGCATGGATGTAGACGAGGCTCAGCGCGTTGCGCGCCGGGATGGGCAGCTCGGTCAGGCGTCGCCCGGCGACCATGCCGCCAACCGAGGCGGTGACGTAACCCAGCGCGGTCTCGGCCTGCGCCGTCACTTCGACGGTCTCGGCCGTGGCGCCCAATTCCAACGGGATGTTAATGCTCAGACGGGCGCCCACCTCCAGAACGACCTCGTTGTACACGAAGCGTCGGAAGCCGGTGTGCTCCGCCTCCAACCGATAGACGCCGGGCGGCAGAGCGGCGAACAGATAGACGCCGGCCTCGTTGCTGGTCGTGGCCGTAACCACGCCGGTTTTGACGTTGGTTGCAGTAACCCTGACGCCAGGGACGGCGGCCCCGCTGGGATCAGTGACAGTTCCGGAGAGTACGGCATCGGTGCCCTGGCCAAGGGTCAGCCCGGCCAGGATTGCGCTCAGGAACAGAAGTCGCGCGGCAGCCATGATTCCCCTTCCACCCAAGGTTTCGTGCCCTGCCGGCGACACAAGCGCCGCAGCCTGCACTTGTGGTCATATTAGACAAATCGAGGCCGCGTGCGCAAGCGCGGTGGTGCCGGAAGCGGATGATGGAGCGCATAGAAAGCCGGCGGGGAGCGCCCGCCGGGCTTCCGGCCGGCGGCGGCCAAGCCGGGAAGGGACCGTCGCTGGAGGGTTCGTGCTTTTGTTCAACACGGAGCGCCCGGGCGGTTCAATGGTGCACGCGCATGAGCGATTCGAGGCAGCAACGGCCCCAAAAACTGGGGGGATCGGCGGGACCGGACCAGCCCCGTTTGCACTCACGGCGCGTCACGATGGAAGCCTTGCGCAGCGCCCAGCAGACGAAACCTTCTCGGGCGAGCCGGCTCCGCGGGGCCGATCGCCTTGCGCTCGAGCGGCTTGCGCGAGATCGTGGCGCCCGGACCGCCCGGGTCACGGACTTTGTGGCGGCGACGCGCCGTCCCTGTCCACAGGCGAAAGACAAGTAGGGGCCGTCAGAATAATTAAAATACTTTAATTACGTTTGCCCTGTCGGTTCCTGATATGTATGATGACTTGGGTCGGACCGTCGGCCGACTCTCTCGGAGGTCGAGACTATGCATACCAGTTTGCCCCCGCTGCTCTGCCTTGTGGCCGCAGCCGCATTCGCGCAGGACTATCGCGGAAAGGTTCAAGGGACCGTGGTGGACGCTACCCGAGCGATTGTGGTCGGGGCCAGGGTCACTCTCACCAATACCGCGACCGGGATTTCGGCAATCAAGCTCACAGACTCGAACGGTCATTATTTATTCGATTTCGTGGAGCCGGGTCCTTACACGCTCACCGCGGAGCTGGCGGGTTTCGCCACCGTCGTTCAGCGGAATGTGCAGGTTCAGGTACGTGGGGACGTCACGGTAGACTTCGTCCTCACGCCGAGCAGCGTTTCCGAGCGCATCACCGTGACCGAGGCGCCTGTCGCCGTACAGTTCAACACCAGCACCGTCGAAACCACGATAGACCGGAAGATGCTGAGCGAGTTGCCCATTCTGTCCCGGAACCCGTTCAGCCTGGCGCTGCTGGACACATCGGTCGTCAACCGCTATCCGCACGACCGAAATCCCTTTTACATGTACTCTTCGGCGCAGATGGACATCGGCGGAAGGACCAGTTCTTCCGCGGGCGGCCACAACGATCTGCTGTTGGACGGCACACCGATCCAGTTGGGCAACAAGGGCTCGTACGCCCCGCCCATGGACGCCGTGCAGGAGTTCACGGTTCAACAAAGCAGCACCGACGCCGAGTTTGGCCACTCGGTCGGCGGCATTATGAGCGTCTCCATGAAGTCCGGGACCAATGAACTCCGGGGCACGGCCTATTACTTCGGGCGCAATCCCAAGCTCAACGCGGTCACCAATGCCGTGGTCCGGACCCCGAATGAGGTCCGCAATCACATCTTCGGCGCCAGCGCGGGCGGTCCCATTCAACGCAACAAACTCTTTCACTTTCTGACGTACGAGCAATGGACGACCCGCGATCCGAGAACGATCGCATATACCATGCCCACCGATCGGGAGCGGGCCGGTGATTTCTCGCAATCTGTGAACATTTTTGCCACGCAGCGCACGATCTTCGATCCGCAAACCACGGTGCTGGACGTGGCCCGAAATCGTGCGCCCCGGCAGCCGTTCCCGGGAAACATCATTCCGCCCAGCCGGATCGATCCGGTGGCCCGAGTGTATATGACGAAATACATCTGGCAGCCCAACAACCCGGGACTGGACATCACCGGCGCCCAAAACTTCCGGACGACTTACTCCTGGATGAACGACTACTGGAACTTCTCCGGCCGCGCCGACTGGAACATCAACGACAAATGGAAGATCTTCGGGCGCTATAGCCGCTTCCGGACGCAGCTCGACCTGAGCAAGTACGTGGATTCCATAGCCGTCAACAATAACATCGGGGGTGAGATGAATTCCCGAAATATCGCCCTCGATTCGGTGTACACTCTCAGCCCCGCGACCGTGCTCAACCTGCGGTGGGGTTACGGGTCCCTTCAGGACAATTACGACCCCACCTGGACCGAGGCGACCAGAGAGCAATTACTCGAGGTCTGGGGAGGGCGGCTCTGGGACGAACCCTACACGAAAAACATTCGCAAACGGATGCTTCCTGCGATGATGATTTCGGGCAAGGGACAGTTCGGACGGAGCTCGATGTGGTTCCAGGAACCGCATCAATACAGTTGGCACGCGCGGCTTTCCCGAGCCAGGGGCGCGCATTATCTCAAATTCGGCGGCGAAGCGCGTTACCACCGCGCCAACGTGTACTTCCCCAACCCGATGTGGTTCAGTTTCGGCAGTACCTATACCGCTGACAGCGGCATCGGGCCTGACACGCGCCGCTACGGCGACTCCTACGCGACCTTCCTGCTCGGGGCGATCGACGCCAGTTCCTGGGCCCGCCACGACGAACCTCAAAGCGTCAACGTGCATTACTATGCGGGCTACGTCCAGGACGACTGGAAGCTGACGCGACGCCTGACCCTGAACCTGGGTCTGCGCTGGGAGTACGAGACTCCGCCCTGGGACACGCAGGACCGACTGTCGCGCTATCTCGACCTGACCGACCCGATTCCCGAAATGCTCAGGAACCCACCGGTCTTCCCGCAGGAAGTGCTGGTCTACCGCACGCCGCCTCAATTCTTGGGCGCGTGGAAATTCGCCACGCCTGAGGACCGCGGCCTTTACAACACGAGTGCCAGGGTTTTCAGTCCCCGAATCGGGCTGGCTTTCCGCCTCGACAACAAGTCCGCTTTACGAGTCAGTTGGTCTCGCTTCATCATGCCGGTCGTGACTTTGACGGACACCCAGCGCCCCATCACCCTGTATGGCTATACGATCACCACCAATGCGCTTCCTGCTGTGGAAGGACGTCCCCAGGCGGAGTTGCGCGATCCGTTTCCCTCGGGTGTGAACCCACTGCGCCCGCCCAAGGGCAAGGCTCTCGGGCGCTATCAGAACCTGGGGGACAGCGCCGTCTGGTCCAAGCAGGATTTCGATCGTCCCCGCAGCGACCGTTTCAGCCTCTCCTACCAGCGAGAATTGCCGTTGCGCGTGGTGGTGGACAGCACTCTATACTATAATCTCTCGACCGCTCTTTACAATTACCAAGTCAATTGGGCCGATCCTAACCTGTCGCTGACCTACAAGGCCGCCCTTGCACGAAGCGTACCCAATCCTTTTTACATGTACGGAACCGAGAATACCTTCCCGGGCCAGCTTCGCAATCAGAGGACCGTCTCCATCGCCAGCCTGCTGCGCCCACACCCCCAATACCAGGGTCTTACCGAGACCCACCACGAGGGTGTCCAACGCCACCTTCGCGCCTTTCAGTTTCGAGGCCGGCGCCAGTTCGCGGGCGGTTTCATGTTCCTGGTTTCCTACAATTACGACCGCGAGCGCTACCTGGAATTCTGGGATGACGTTGCCGAGTATGCAGGTCAGTTTTCCTGGCGCGGGAGTCCGGAGCCGCGCCATCGCCTGAGCATTTCCGGAAGCGTCGAGTTGCCCTTCGGCAAGGGACGCAAGTGGCTATCGGATATCCCCCGCGTGCTCAACGGCGTACTGGGCGGCTGGTCGGTCTCCAACATTTTCGCATGGAACCAGGGATCGCTACTGACGTTCGATGAGATGAAACTGCTGAGCGATGCCAGTCCGATCCTGCCCAATCCGACTCGGGATCGTTATTTCGACACCTCGATCTTCGACCGCCCGGAACCCTACACGCGGCGCATCAATCCCAAGCAGTACGAAGGTCTTCGGGGGCCGGGACGATGGAATTTCGACACCACGCTGTCCAAACGATTTCCCTTGACCGAGCGCGTCGCTTTCGAGCTCCGCATGGAGGCCTATAACCTGACCAACAGCATCATGTGGGCCAATCCCAACACCAGCGTCACGAGTTCGCTTTTCGGGCGCATCACGGCTCAGGCAAACCGGGGACGCGAGTTTCAGTACTGCGGGCGGTTGCATTTCTGAGGCCGGCCGCGGCGCCTGTTGACAATCTGTTCGTCGGCCCACGGCGACATTTGTTCAGGATCCATCATTGCAGCCGGGCCTACAAGCGTCTTGCCGACGGGGCAGCTCCACTTGACAGTTTTCCTGCCCGTGCGGCCGGCCTGCGATGGTCTGGCGCTGACCCGTCCTCAGCCATCCGGGGACGCCGCCCTCCAGCGGATTCCAGGGCCGCGCAGCCGTGTGACGAGGCGAACCGGGCTTTTGACAGCCATCGGACCCTGTCTGGAAACGTCAGAAACTTCGGGCGACGGCAGGCGAGAGTTCAGGCTGGTCGGGCCGGCCGGATTTGAACCGGCGACCTCTTGCACCCCAAGCAAGCGCGCTAGCCAGGCTGCGCCACGGCCCGCAAACCTGTATTGTAACGCAGATGGCAAGCGGCTAACATGGGCTCCATGGAGTCTCAACGTGCTCCCCGCGTGGTGATCGTCTTATCGCTTTCTCTGGCAGCGCTTTACGGGCAGCCGCCAGCGCCGCTCATTTCGCCCGAGGTCCGTCCGGACCGCACGGTGACGTTCCGCTTCAACGCACCCAACGCCCAGAAGGTCGAGCTGCGGCGCGAGGGAGCAACCCCAGTCGCCATGCAGAAGGATGATCGCGGCATCTGGACGGTTACGGTGGGGCCACTGGAGCCGGACCTGTACGGCTACACGTTTGTGGCTGACGGCGCAGGGTACTTGGATCCCGCTAACTGGCTCATGAAGCCGAATCTGCTGAACCCGCAAAGCATGGTGCACGTGCCGGGGCCGAAGACCCTGCCGTGGGAAGTGAATAACGTGCCCCACGGGGTGATTCACCGGCACTTCTATCATTCCGACGTGGTCGGGGACGATCGGGACTTTTACGTCTACACGCCGCCGGGATACGATCCGCGGGCCAGCCGGCGGTATCCGGTGCTGTATCTGCTGCACGGTTACAGCGATGACGCCAGCGCCTGGACGACAGTGGGACGGGCGCACGTGATCCTGGACAATTTGATCGCGCAGGGCAAAGCCAAGCCGATGCTGGTGGTAATGCCGCTGGGCTACGGAGCGCCTGAAATCGCGCGCCGCGGCGGGCCCGGGCTGCGCGACCCGGAGGCATGGCGGCGGAACATCGAGCGCTTCCGCGACGCCCTGCTGAAAGAGGTGATCCCGCTGGTAGAGAAAAACTACCGCGTGGCGGCGGACCGTACGGAGCGGGCCATCGCGGGCCTCTCGATGGGCGGCACCCAGTCCCTTTATACGGGACTGAACGCGCTGCAGACGTTCGCCTACGTCGGCGCCTTCAGCTCGGGAGGCCTGTTGCCGGATTTCGACAGGGTGTTCCCGACGCTCGACGAGAAAGCCAACCAGCGGCTGCGTCTGCTATGGATCGCCTGTGGCAAGGAGGACCGCCTGATCGAAGGCAACCGCAAGCTGCTGGAATGGCTGAAGTCCAAGGGTGTCAAATACACGTGGGTAGAAACGCCCGGCGCACACACCTGGTTGGTCTGGCGCCGCTATCTTGCGGAATTTGTGCCCCTGATTTTTTAGCGCAAAATTCTCCGCGGCGCGGTATAATGATGCCGATTATCGGAGCACCGTGGAGAAAATGCCAGTGCAGACAGACGTCAAACGTTTGTTGGCGCTCCTGGTGGGCGGGAATCCACTTCCCAATTATCTGAGCGCCCTGGCCCTGCGGCCGGACAAGATCGTCCTGGTTCACAGTCCGCAAACCCAGCGCGCTGCCGAGAACCTCCAGCGCACATTAACAAATGCGCCGGATTTGCGGACCGAAATCGAACTGGCTTGCGTTCCCGATGCAGCCTCAGCCGCGGAAGTCCGCCAGACGCTCAAGCGTCTCATGGGAAGCCATTCGCGGGGGTGGCACATCCTCTTGAATTACACCGGCGGCACGAAGGTAATGGCGGCCAGCGCCGCGCGTGTTTTCTACGAGAATGGAGGGAATTCGGCCGACGCGTCATACCTGGATGACGGCGGTCCAGACGCTTCGCCCCGGCTCCGGTTCGACAACGGCGAGGTACGTACGCTGAGCGAGCTTCAGACGCCGCCCCTCGCTTTGGAAACGGTGCTGAATCTGCACGGATGCCGGTTGCAAAGGAGCACGCGCAAGGAACCGGCGCCCACGCCCGAGGACATCAATGAAATCGCGCGAAAGGTGCTGTCGGAACCGAGCCTGGCGGGATGCCTTCACGGGCAGATGAAAGAGGCGTTCCCGAAAGAAGACCCGCAGCGCTGTTTGGAAACTCCCTTTGATCCACAAGCCTTAGATCTTCAACTTTCGATCGGCAAGTTTCCGACGGAGGAGCAGATTGGGGGCTTGAGCCGCCAAGAACGGGAGTCGTGGTTCCAGCAATGGCGTCGCTTTCTCAGCGGCTGCTGGCTCGAGGATTGGGTGGCTTCCCGCATCAGGGAAACGGGACTGCTCAGCGAGGGGTGCGAGGTGGTTTCAGGCTTTTACGTGTTCCGGCAAGGCGCCGGAGAGTCAAGGCCCCCACAGTCAGAAATTGATGTCGCATTGGTCCGCAATTACCGCTCTTATTTCATCTCCTGCACGACTGCGGCCGACAAAGCGACGTGCAAACAAAAGCTTTTCGAAATTGCCGTCCGATCCAGGCAGCTTGCAGGAGATCTGGCCCGCCCCGCGCTGGTCTGTCTGGCCGACGGGGGGACTCTGACCGATCTCCGCGCCGAGATGGACGACGAGCCCTCACCGACGGGCGCCTTTCGCGTCCGCGGGCTCATGAGCGTTCACGTGTTCGGGTTGGAGGATCTGCGTACCTGGGCTGGTTGGCAAGGCGCTCCCCCGAATCTGGAGTCGCTCAAGAAGTGGTTGGAGAGCTGAGCATGCCTGTGTTAACCGCCATAGATTTAGCCCGGATTCAGCAGTATGTGTTCTCTTCCAACCGCCTCAGGGATGTCTTGGCGGCCTCTTATGCGGTCGAGCAAGCGCTCGATCCCGCGAAGGGATTGCAAGCGCCTGAAGGAGCCGTAATCCTTGCGGGAGGAGGCAATGCCCTGCTCCAGTTCGAGAGCCTGGGCGTGACCCGTGAGTGGACTCGCGATTTCACCCGGCGGCTCCAGCAGATCGCGCCCGGCATTGAAGTCGTCATTGCTCATCGGCCTTTCGAGCCCGGTCACCTGGCGCAAGCCTGGTTGTCGCTGCACGCCGACCTGGCCCGGCAGAAGCTCGAGCGACGCCCGAGTGTTCCCCAAGCCGGCTTGAGCGTCACCGCCACTTGCGCCGTCACAGGCCTGCCCGCGAGCGCGGTGGATGAGGACGGTCAGCTTGTGTCCAGCCGGATCCAGCTTCTGCATTCCAGAATCGCAGACTCGAAGAATCGGTGGAAGCGATTTCTGCCCGCGGAGCTGGAAAATGCGCCGGATTGGACTGTGGCGTTCCCCGACGATCTGGACGAATTGGGACGTTCTCCGGGCGAAACGAGTCTGATCGGTGTCGTCCACGTGGACGGTAACGGTGTAGGCGAGCTGATTCGTCAGTGGCTGTGCCGCCGCGTGGATGCCCCGGATAAGCGGGTGCAGCAGGAAGCGCAGGAGTGGTCCTCCGCGCTCCGCAGGCTGGCGGAGGACGTGCTAAGCAGGCTGGTGGGGCGAATCACAGCTTGCATCCGTCTGGAACGCCAGCAGGCAAGCCGCACACAGGGAATCCGGCTGGTTGGGCAGCCGGAAGAGCTGTCGTTCCCGTTGCACCAGATCAACGGCGCTCGCGAGGTCTTCCTGCCCCTGCGTCCGATCGTGCTCGGAGGCGACGACATGACCTTCGTCGCTGACGGGCGCATCGCCCTGGATCTGGCGGTTGCGGCCTTGCGGGAGTTCGAGAAAAACCCGGTCCTGCATCTTGGGAAGAATGGCGACCCTGTTCGCGTCACGGCATGCGCGGGCGTGGCCCTGGTGAGGAGCCATGCGCCGTTTTACCGCGCGTATCAGGCAGCGAAGGTGTTGTGCAGTTCGGCCAAGTCCGCGCGCAGGGCGCTGCAGGACGAAGGGGGCTGGCTGGATTGGATGCTGGGCATGGTCGGTCCGGCGCAATCTGTCGAGGAGTGGAGGAAAGCGTACCGAGCCGGCAGCCTCCAGCTGACCATGCGGCCTTACCCAGTCGCACTTGCAGCCGGCCGGCGGAACTGGGACTGGCTCGACCTGGAGGTGCTAGGTCCCGGACCCGCATCCCGGCCGAACCAGGGATTCCGCGGCGATCCGGCGTGGCGCCTGAGTCGCAACCGGGTCAAGCAACTGGAGGCGCTTGCGCGAGAAGGGCCGGAGGCGGTGCGCAAGGAACTTTGCGTTTGGAGAGCTACGCAGCCCGATCTGCAATTGCCGGGTGATTTAGGTCAAGACGGATTCCTGGGCGCGAACACGCCGCTGGTGGACGCCATCGAGATCATGGATGTCCACCTGAGGCTGGAGCCCAACGCAAGTTGAGAAAGGAGCCCGAGCGGTGAGCGGCAAAACTCCTTCCTTTCTACGAATAAAGTTGCTTTCTGACGCGACCTTCAGCCGTGGCGAAGCGGCGCCTGGCGTCGTGGACATCGAAGTCGAACACGACAAAGCGGGCCTGCCTTTCATCGGCGGGCGGACCTTGCGAGGCCTCTTGCGGGACTCCTGGCTTTCCATGCACAGTTGCTTTCCTGCACTGCAAGAGGCGGCCGTGCGCGTGCTGGGCAAGAATCGCGCCCTGGATGAATCCTGCCGGCTGCGAATCGGCGACGCGCTGCTGCCCAAAGCAGTGAGGGAAGCGGTCCAAGCGGCAATACAGCGCGAGATTTACCCGTTGTCGGCTGACGCGATCCTGCGAGCCCTGACCACGATCCGTTACCAAACGGCGGAAGAGCGGGAAAGCGGAGCGCCGGCAGAAACTACCTTGCGCGCCTCGCGGGTCGTGCTGCGCGGGCTTTATTTCGAGGCGCCGCTGGAATGGTTGAACGGTTACGTCCCCGGGCGTGACGATCTGCGCGTGCTCGCTTTGTGCGCGCTCGCCACGCGACACGGCGGCCTGATGCGCAATCGCGGTCGCGGTCACATTCTCGTGACGCTAAACGGGGATCTGGAGATGACGCGACGGCTTGCGGAGGCAAATTCATGAGCGCCCGATCGTACCCGCGTTATCTGTTTTATCGGCTCACATTGCAATCGCCGTTGATCGTTACGAGCCGGCAAGGGGATCCCAACAGCGCCGCGACCCAGTTGTTCATTCCCGGTAGTTCGATTCGTGGCGTCGTCGCCGGCCGTCTCCTCAACGCCGGCACGGGTCCCGAGAGCGAAGAGTTTCGGCGCCTGGTGCTGTCGGGCGAGGTCCGTTATCTGAACGCTTACTTGGAGATCGAGGGCGAACGCTCGCTACCTGTGCCGCTTTCCTGGCGGGTCCGGAAAGACGATGTGAGCAAGGGCTGGGATCTGGCGTTTTTCCCTGGCCCTGCTGCGTCCGATGCCGACAGGGGCGACTATTGGCCCACGCAACAGCTCGACCTTCCCGGCGCCGGTTACGTCAGCCCTCGCGTGAGCGGGGACTCATGGCTCGTCGGTCAACCGCGAGCCGACGCCCGGTTGCACCACCAGCGCGACCGGGAGAGAGGCCGCGCCTGGAAAGACCCGGCGGGACGAGAGTACGGGACGATTTTTGCCTACGAGTTTCTCGACGTGGGCCAGAGTTTCCGCGGCGTAATCCAGCTCATGGAAGGCGGGGGCAATAGCGAAGCGCGGCTTCAGAAACTCCTCGAGAGTCCTTTGATGATTGGACGCTCGCG
>Ga0308390_1002335_pt1 | contig 11614 bp, 5 predicted proteins | sample Hotspr2Sample149_FD_202358 | JGI IMG/M metagenome (GOLD analysis project Ga0308390, IMG submission 202358) | Hot spring phototrophic mat microbial communities from Mushroom Spring, Yellowstone National Park, Wyoming, United States - 20040719_149 ...
CTAGGCAAGATTTCAGAGTTTGCTGAGCCAGTAGAATTGCGTCGTCCGAGTATCTGGTGTTTATTCCATACTTCCGGGATAGTAGTTTTTTCAGTTCTTTTCTTTCCGCTCCCTCCATTAGTCTTTTGTAGGCAAACCTGACCATCGATGAAAACTTACGCATGACGGTCAATACCTGCCCCTTATCCTCATCTTTGTTAAATGCCAATAAACACTTTACTGTTACGAAGTTGCTTTCACTTTTCTTTTCTGGCAGCATTTTTAGAACCTCTTTGTCCATAAATTCTGCCAACTACTATTTAGTAGAACTATCTCCATCGTAAGACTATCGAAAATCCTTTACACTCTTTTACACTTAGAAGCTTCGTAGCCATACTATGTTATAAATGTACAAATTTGTACAGAAATTAGCAACTGTTGCTAGCCTCACAACTGCTATAACTTAAAACAGATGAAAAGTTTATTTTATAAATATGTGATTTATAATACGTATTTATTAGGTTCTAGTCAAAGTTTAGCCATAGATTTTATATATAAATATGAAAATAAAATAACAACTGCTGATGACTTGCATAAGTTGAGACAGGTATACGGGGATATTCAGATTACCCTTATAGAAATTGAACATGAAAATTATATAAAAGGTAAATATAATAGTGCATGGAAAGCCGGTGTTATTAATACTGTTATACACTATATGTTTTCTGACTTTGAACACTGCTGAATGATTTTTGCTTTTCATTTTTAAGGTCGTCAGAACTATACATAATAGAATTCACTTCGCACACCTTTCTTGATCTGCTGTTGGTCTTGTATTACTACATTCGATTTTCATGTTGAGGCAATAAAACACCGAGCGATTCTATCTAGTGCAGGGTGGTAGTTAGCTACGACAGACACGACGTCATTACTTGAATCCCAAAAATGAATGATTATATGCAAGTCATTACTAAGGCTATTAAGGTCTCTTTCTATAACTTTTATTATATTATCATCTATTTCCGAGGCATTTATATAGTATTTTAGTAAATATCCCTCTTCGCGCACAAAGTCTAATACTTCTCTAACGTTGTATATTGCAAAGTATTGCTTTTCTTCCAACCACATTAAACTTATAATGATATCTTGACCTAAGTATTTTGTCATATCGAATTTTGAGGGGCATTTGAAGGGTTCTTTGAATATCCCAAATTTGTCGTAAGCTTTTACTTCATAATACTCTATATTTTTATCTTTCTTTATTGTAGCTTGATATGGACGGCAGAGTATATGAACACGATTTTGTATGTCTGTGTAGTTTTGTAAGTCTTTATACCCTCGTAGTTTAGATCTAAAGCAGATTACAGTTGGTACTATGCTTTCGTATTTGATTCTATACTTATCTGACAAAACGGCGCCTAAGTGAGCCACTTCGTTTTCAATTTCATTTTCTATCTGTTTTATTCTATCTATTTTTTTATCGTTATTTTGTGTTATGTCGAATAGGGTAATATTTTGTGGTTCGGAGTTATTTCGTTCTTTTATGAGGTGGTCTATGGTACCTGACCAGCTGAGGGATTCTAAAACACGGCGATTACTGCGGGACAACAAGTCGTTGATTCTATGTATATAGGTATGATGCTTAGATAGCTCTATTGCTGTTAGTTCTCCAACGTTGTGTATTACATCTAGCCCTAAGGTCAGCTCTCTGTACCCCGTTTGTGTAGTTGTGGCTACATCCAAACGAGGGGCATTGACTCTTACGCCTAGCATTTCACACTCTTCATACACATCGGATAGATACTTTTTATCGTCTTTATATAAGTCTATCAGAGCTTCAAAAAACTCGGTCGGATAGTAAGTCTTGATATAGGCAGTTTGGTAAGCTAAGTATGCGTAACCGACGGCGTGCGATTTGTTAAATCCATAGTCTACAAACCGCTCAATTAGATCAAATATTTGCTCGGCTACGTTTTTGTCTGTATTGTTTGCAACAGCTCGTTCTATGAATATATTCCTATTCTCTACTATGATCTCTTTTACCTTCTTCCCTATAGCGCGTCTTAGCAGGTCAGCTTCTGCGAGGGTATAATTAGCTATGACACGCGCTATGTTCATGATTTGTTCTTGATAAACTATGATACCGTAGGTCTCTTTCAGGATTTCTTCTAATCTAGTGTCTAGATAGGTAACGGCTTCTTTTCCATGTTTTCTATCGATGTACTTATCTATTTCATTTAGTGGGCCAGGCCTATAAAGTGCATTCAAAGCGACGATGTCGTCTAATGTATCTGGTAGTAACCGCTTGAGATAGTTTTTGATACCTTCCGACTCGAACTGAAAAACACCAGTTGTTAAGCCTTTACGAAACAAATCAAAAACTCTTTGATCGTCATATTGTATTTTACTCAAATCTAAATCAATAAACTTAGACTTAAGTTTGCTAGTAACTCTTGAAATTAGACTTAATGTCTTTAGACCTAATATGTCAATCTTGACTAATCCTAGTTTCTCGCAGTATTCGTACTCTGGTTGAGCGACAATAATTTTTTCTTCACTGTTCCTATTTATTACAACTGGTATGATTTCATAGATAGGTTTTTTAGATATAACTATTCCTGAGGCATGTATTCCAGCTTGTCTTATGCGGCCATAGAGCTGCTTAGATAAGCCTACTATCTTATCAAAGCCATTCTGCAAATGTGAAATATAGTTTCTATATTTAGGATTACCTTCTGGGTCTTCAACGTCCTGAAATGTTAAATTAAGTTTTTCTGGTATACTATTTTTTATAAATGTATCAATGCGCTCGTTAGGATACTTATAGAATCTACCTACGTCGCGTATAGCCATTTTTACACCCATACGGCCATAGGTAGATATATAGGCTAAGTTATGTTCCCCGTATCGCTCTCGTAGGCAGTTTATAAACCAATCCCTCTTGGAGGCATCAAAGTCTATATCTATATCTGGCAGTGATACGCGTTCTGGGTTCAGAAAACGTTCAAAGAGAAGACCATGTTGTAATGGGTTGATGCGGACTATATCCAGTGCATAAGCTACGAGGCTGCCGCCGACGGATCCTCTGGCAGGCCCCCGAGCCACGCCTAACTCGTCCGCTAAATCTACTATCTCCTTGACTAATAAGAAGTACTCCTTAAATCCCATACGTTCGATGACTCCTACTTCGTATCTAACCCTATTCTCCTCTTCCTGTGTTAGCTCCCGCCCCAAACGTCTAAGTAAAGAATTTCTAACAAAACCATAAAAGTCATCAACCTTATTAACAACAGGTAAATCTAAATTACTTGTGATAGGCAATTCTACGTTACATCTATCTCTTACTTCAAGTGTATTTGTGAGTGCTTCAGGATGTTCTTGAAACAATCTAATGGAAGCCATTTCGTCATACCCCTTGATATAAAACTGTGGCAGGAGATTATTATTATCGTCTGACAACCGTAGCCTTTCAACAGTATCAACACTAGCGTTTGTATTGATACCAATCATTACGTCGTGCGCCGTAGCATGCTCCTGATAGGCATAATGAGCATCGTTAGTAGCTATGACCTTTATCCCATACTTACTGCTGAAATCTAGAAGGGTCTTATTGACAATCTCCTGTCTTTTTATACCATGGTCAGAAAGCTCTATGTAATATCTATCACCAAATACTTCTAAAAACTCTAATATCTTCCTTTCAGCTATATCTATTTGGCCGTTCAGAATTAAGTTCGGTATCAATCCCTGCAAACATCCTGTGGTTACTATCAAACCCTCATTGTACTCTCTAAGGAGACGGAAATTGATTCTAGGCTTATAGTAGAAACCTTCCAAGTGGGCATAGTAAGAAAGTCGAAGCAGATTTTGGTAGCCTTTGTAATTTTCAGCCAGTATCGTTATATGATATCGTTTGCTATCTTTGGTAAAATCTCCACCGTCAACATAGTAAAACTCGCATCCTAGTATTGGTTTTATCCCATTAGACTTAGTCTTTATATAGAATTCCACTAATCCGGCTAATGTGCCATGGTCGGTTAGTGCCACTGCATTCTGACCAAGCTCACTAAGCCGTTTGACAATCTCATCTATAGTAGCATAACCATCTAAAATACTGTAATCACTATGTACATGTAAATGTGTTATCATATGTTAATCAACCTATTAACTCTATATAGGTTATGAGTTCCATCTATTTTATCAAAATACATAATGCTTCTACCAATATGCTTTAAGTATTCTCCTATCTCTTGTAGAAGTGCAAGCGTTAGCGGTAGATTGTAAGTTCTTAACCGCAACTTTCTTATAGCCTCTACTCCTAACCTACGGCAATACACAATCTTTTTATCTTTTCTTACCCAATATCCCCCTTTATTATTTTTATAGGCATCGAAGTATTCACATACTAAAATAGGGCTGTCATATAGGTTGTATATATACCTGCGTTCTAAATCAGATACAAATAGACCAAACTTTATAGAGTAATAGTAGTTTACAAAGTCATTTACTTTGATCAAGTTTGTCATATTCTTGATATATGTCTCTAATGTTAGAATATAGTAGCTTACTAATCATGATTCCGATCTTATTATTAGTTGTTATGATAGGTACGAAACCAGACCATTTATTGCCGTCGTATAATCGTATGCCATATTTTGTCCATTGTACAAATAGTGGCGTTTGTAGGGGCAGACTATTGGATTGGAGTAGCAGGTTTAAGTTGTATACAGCTTGTCTGCTATGTCCTGGCATAAGGATGCCATCTGAAAACATGCGGAGATAAGGTAAAGTAATGCTCTTTTGCGGTGTGCTGTAATATTTATCTCCTATTTTAACTACCGGGAGCGTACATCCAGCGGTGATATCTAGTATAGTATCTCTTAGGATATTTGTGAATTCGTATGGTGTCATGGTTAGAGTGTTGGTATGAGAGGTATTATACCGCCCATAGGGTTATCGTTCGCATTGGCGTCTGTATAGTTATATAGTCCATGTCCCGTTGCACCACGCTTGCCATCCACGTCTTCACTAAGAGCTTTGCCATCAAGCATGCTAGCTATGTCTTCAATAGAAACATTAGGGTTAGACTTACACCATTTCTCTACTACATCCCCTATCTCACTAAGACTGGCATACACATCTAAACTACTACCAAAAATATCACCAATACGTATTTTACCAATCCTCATTTTTGTGTAAGAACTCAGAATACTATTAAAAACAGCTTCAAAACCTGAGTGGCCTAAGAAGAATTTTTCTAAATCGTTACGTATTTGCTCTAAAGTTAGCTTTATCTTATCTATCTCACTGTAATCGGGTTCTATCCTACGTTTCTGACTATCACCAGAACCTATACTTACTAAGGATCTTAATCTAGACCCCACAAAAGATAGAGCCACAATACCATAAAATATGTATATCAAAGCAATGGAAGTAGTATTGATATTATAATACTTAACAGATCTCGGAATAATAGAAGCGGCACTTTGGACAAAAATTCGTTTAAGCTTTATATCATCGGTTAGTTCTTCAGATTTAGACGACTCCCCTATCTTATAATATCCATACTTATCTACAAGTTCTTTAAACTTTTTATAGAAATCTACTTTTGACAAAATATTTCTCGTGTCACTCCTAAAAAGATCATCGTATCCTGATAGGAAAGTTGATTCTTCAAATTGATATATAACTAAGTCTATAAAATCTATAAAGTAAATATACACCGATAAATCGCCTGTTTTATCTTCTGGGTCTAGAATGCTAACCATTATAGCCACGCCGCCATCTTCAAAAGCCACAGTATTCATATACATTTTGTCTCTGATTTTTTGTAGTGTTTGCGCTATTTTAGGCTCTATTGTTGCAGATTCGCTAGATATCACTTCATGGACAGAACCTGCTTGGAGTAAGCCGTCTATGATTCTTTTGTATGGCGGGGTGCCAGAATCCTCATGGGCATAATGTTCTCCTAATATATAATTCACAAAGCCAGCAACATGACCACCATTAGCGTAATAGTTAGTATCGGTCAAGTGTAAAACGTTAAATGCAAGCCGCATACTGGTATGTTTCACTCCACGGCTATAATTACCAGCTACACTCAGTATAATATCCTTAATAAGGGTTCTAGCCCAGAATTCGCCAACCTCATAGGCGGGTGCATTACCACCATGCAAATTTCTAGCATGCAACCTAATACGACTTATGAAATCTAAAAGTTTTACCATATTTTCGGTATTGCTATACTCAGAAACGTACATATCTATGCTATCAGTCAAGCTAGGGAATATAAGGGTATCACTCTCGAACGCGTTGCGAGGGTAGTTGTCGGTTGAAGTTATCGTGTAAGTGTAAGCCTCGTCGTCGTATCTAGGCACTTCCCCGTCATGTATTACGCTTATATATTTCTTTTTCTCCCTCAGACCATATTTATTAGCTGACAAGAATTCAATAGGGTTCGCGTAAATACCCATGTAAATAACAGATGACAAGTGATTCAGTAATTTAGCTATGGTTATAGTGCCAGTCTCCGGCTTATCAACTACCTCTTTACTCATGTCCCCTATGAAATACTTAAGCATTTCATGTGTGTCTCTAACGAGTTCCTTCATGCGAATTGAAGTTTGGTTAGCTAAATCTGATATACTACTGACACTTCGACTAGTACTTATAAAATTGTTTATGAACTTAACTATCCTATCTAATGCCTCGCGTATTTTTTCATCTCGCGCATGATTTTGCATACTACTGTCTCCGTGCTCGTATATTTTACGAGCTAAGTAACGTATAATGAATTCGGTAACTCTTGACAGTGCGGGATTACTACTAATCTTCCCAGTAGATTGTAGGGCAGACTGCGCCGCTTGATGAGCTTTCACGGCTTCTGCTATCAAAGCATGCATAGAACCAGAAACATCTATACTTAAATAATCAGCTACGATACTGGGCACCGAATAGTACACAGGCTTATCATATAGAGTACTAGTAGGGATAATACCTCCCATGGCTTCAGTTAATACTGGCAACAGCGCAGGTCTTTCGAATATACTAACTATCTGCTGAACATCTATTTCTATATTCTTTATATCCGAATCTCCTAATTTGTCCCTATCTTCAAAACTGCTTTGGTGGATATGACGCGCTAAAAGTCTGAATACTAGGTCTATCGCACCACTTGATAAACCAGACAGCTCAAAAGCTGCACGAACTAATAGCCCCTCTGGTAATCCTCCTTTCCCACCTTTACCAATCTCCTTCTCTATAAGCTCCTTATAGTCGTCAAGAAGCGATTCTACTACAAGACTAGGATCAAAAAAATCCTGATATTCAGTTTCATCATCCTGACCACGGTTTCGGCCTCTTCTAATTACTATCTTCTTCTTGTCTTTTCCTTCTCCTTCTATATTTTTATTCCTTTTCTTCCGTCTTATGATGTCCTTTAACTTATCCTTTATTCTCTGCGCAACTTTAGTTAAATCATCCAGTATATCTGTATCTGGTTCATCGCCTTTATTTTTAATCTCGGCGACAGCTTTTCCTAACTCATTCAATAAGTCTGTGTAAGCTTCATCAATATCCGTATTGTTATCTATACCTACTTTCTTTAAAATACTGCCTATAAGGTCTTTAACTTGCTGGGTATCTGTCTGACGACTAGATCCAGCTGCTATTTGGGATATTATTTTGGCAATCATTTCGATGTCTTTTTCTACACTTTCATCTAGACCTTCATCCTCTGATTGACCGCCACCTGATTTGTCTCTTTTTTCATTTGGTCGTTTTTGTTCTCCGCCACCAGGGCCACCAGGCGGTTGTGGCTGGGGTCCTCTACCAGGGCCACCAGGCGGTTGTGGCTGGGGTCCTCTACCAGGGCCACCAGGCGGTTGTGGCTGGTCTCCGCCACCAGGGCCACCAGGCGGTTGTGGCTGGTCTCCGCCACCAGGGCCACCAGGCGGTTGTGGCTGGTCTCCGCCACCAGGGCCACCAGGCGGTTGTTCGCCGCCGCCGGGTCCAACAGGTGGCTGCTTCTCACGGCCTTTGCAGGATGGAGTAATATCGCTACTGCTTGTACCTAATACAATGGCGAACCTAAACACCGGCTCTTTTGACTTCATAGGCTGTAGATTTAGGTTATCGAAATCGTCTATCTCCCTATCACTGAGAGTGCGCAAGGCAGAACGACCACTAGATACATCATAAGGGCTGTTCAACATAGAGAATTCTTTGGACTCATCTTCTGCCCGTTGTTTCTTCGACTCTTCCACAATTTTGTTTACAAAATCATAAAAACTTTGTATTCGATTCTCATCACAGCCAACTACTTTATAAGAAACTATAGCATTTACAAATGCGGGCACAACTTCAAAAAGACTCGGTAGGTAAATACCAATCGCTAGACTATCAGTTATATTCGTATAAAATAAACGTTCATAATAAGAATAGTCTGGACTACGTTCTCTGCCTTTAGACGGATCGTGCTTAAAAAACAAATCATCTAATATTTTTTTATACCTACTTTGGAATCCGCATATACTTACAAAGGTAGGGCTGAAGTATAAGTTATTAGCTGTTATACTATAGTTCCGACTCAGACGATCTTTTATATGGCTTAATAGATTTTTGTCATTTGATAAAGCATTTTTAAACTTCTTTTCTATTGCATCATCGCCTTCATTCCCGCTCTTACTTTGTTTATCTTCAAACAGTACAAGATCTATGATAGTTCTTACATATTTATACATACTTTCAACTATGTATTTTGCATCATTATCGTACCATTTGACAAAATTTATTAACTGCGATGCTGCTCCTGTTACTTTATCTTCTTCGTATTTACCTATGTACGTAAAGAGTATATTGCTGGCGACTAGCTTATTGAGCAGGGTACTTAGTTTATGGTACTTGATTATATTGTCAATGGTTAGTCTGTCTTGTTTTTCTTTTATAGCTCTTATTACAAACATTGATGTTCTTTTGTTTACATTGTTTTTCCCTAAACTACTGATATCGTTGTTAGAGGAGTTATATATTGCAGTGACATATTTTTCAGCGGCTATTTCTGCTAAGTCTTGATCTTCCTTTGGTAGAATAGCAGTAAAAATATTAGCTAATAAACTTTTTGCGAGTTCTATTGTTTTAGATACATTTATATTAACTTTTGGCTTTCTTTCTATAGCAAAGACATCTGCATTTATTTGATACTTATCTATAGCGGCGCTTTTCAAAAGGTCTATGTTGTATCCTTCATCTGCAATAGATGTGTAGAACGCAACTAATGCGTTAATTTTATATAATTCACTTACCTTTTTGTCTAAACTCCTCATGGTTGAATCTATTCTTTCTACCGCTTTTACATAATCTTTTGAATCTTGATCGGCTTGTGCCTTAGCCAAAAGAGTGGCGTTGGCAATAACATCGTTCAAAATATTGAAATACGATTCTATGATTTCTACTGCTGTTTCGTATAATTTAGCTTCTATGTTGAGATGGTTACTCCAAGATTTGTGGTAGTCTATAAAGCTTCTATAATCGTTTAAAATACTTTCTCTAACGTAATCCGCAATGGACTTGCTAGTGTCGCCTATTTTGGTAAATAGAGGGTTATCTTGCGTATTTTGCGACTCCCAACGGGCTCGCTTAAGAATATAAGATAGAGCTGAATGTTTACCCGATTTCACTATACTATATATACCATAAGCGAGATCGTTACTAATGAAGTCTATAATAATGTCAATTAAATTGTTACTGCCTATCTTAATATTTTTTATTGTCTCTATGAGGGTAGTTAGTAAAGTATAGGAGCTACCTATGTTAGTATTTATATTCCCTATGATCTCGTAAACGTTATTATTAGACAAGAAATTTGTAGCGAAAGCGTTAATACGAGAATAGTCTGTTACGCATTTTCTTACCAGTCCTTTAACCAGTTCGTACAGTGTAGCATTTTTTTCGGGGTTATCTATGTGAGCCTCGTTGTATCCTTCAATAAACTCTACGAGGGCGTTATATTCTTTAATGTCATATCTTAGTTTATATCTTAGGTCTAAGAGGATTTCCGTGTATAATATAAAGACTGGGAGTACGAATAGTGTTGCGTTGACGTTGACTTCGTGTTCCAGGAGTGCTCTGACGATGAGGGAGGAGTTGCGGCCTTCATCCCACCCATACCACCGACTGAGTGTAAACTTGGAGAACGATTGCATGATTCTTCTTACATTTTGTAAAATATCTGCTGGCCCGCTAGCCTGTTCAAGCCCCTTCTTAAAAGCATCAGGGAAAGCACTTTTTATCTGATTCAAATAACTAACTAAATACATTTGCTGATCTGTTCTGTATTTAGTCCTAAGCATTTTATAATAATCTTCATAAGCCTTATAGACTTGTCCGTTCCTATCCACGTGTAGATTGATCCCATGTGTCATTTCGTGTATAAACGTCCACATAATAGATATAAATCCACTCCCACTCTTCGTATTAAACCCATGTATGTCTTCTTTCATATGTTCAAATTCAGGTCCATACATCCATGCAAAAGCCCTTAAAAAGGCTAACGGCGTAACATTGATAATAATATTGAAGATTACTTTTTCACCATATAATTCGTCAGCATCTAATTCTATAGAATCGGATTTTACCATAGTATTTAACATTGTAGCGTAGCTACCCTCAGTATCAGCACTTTCAGGCTTGTTAAGAATAAAGTTGATTATAAACTTCCTACTACTTGTCTTACTGTTCACTCTATTAACAAAATCGAGTGCATACTTAAAAAACCTGTTAGTTACACTTTTAACAGATTTTCCAACTTGTTCATTGTACGGTATCTGTACATTTTGCGAGTAAGTTCTCAAGTCAGTTTTGGTAATGAGTTTTATACTCATGCAAAAATATACTAAGGTATTTAGAATATTTACATATGTCAGAGCTATTTCCTGAGATTACACAAGGCGACGGGCAATGTGTATTTAGGATACGAACTGGCCTACCGTTCCCAGGCCAGTTAGAACCATGGATAAAACAACCTTATATAGTCAACCTCTTCCTTAGCCTACCTTATCAAGGTATATTAAATACACTTATAAGAGTAGGAGATACCATAAAGGGTCGGATTGAAAATGTTATAAAAGTTTTTCAAAAACCAAACAGTACTGGTGAATTAATACAAAACATAACTTTAGCTATTAGAGATTTAGCTACTCTAGCTGATGAGGTTTTGCATTATATAAATATATTTCGCAATCCAGAAATGATACCTACTGTTTATATAGACCCTGAACTACCGCTTGGATTTTATATCGCTATTAGTATACCGATAAAGCCCTCTGAGTATGATGTAGCTAAGAATGCTTTATTACTAGATAGGATGCTTTATCAGCCCGGTAATCCTAAAGCTAGAATGTTTATAAAGCAAGTAAATAACGATGAAAGTTACGAAATGCCTAGCAACCCAATCGTAGAAAAAGCTAAAAAGAAAATAAAGGAACAAATAAAAGATTACATCAAAAATCAACTAAATTTACCCGATAGATTGCAACAGGCTACTCAAGGCATATTAGATATTAATCAGCTTTGGGATTATAACCAGTTAAGAGGTTTATCTATATACGACTCAGTATTCTTCTATTGGAAGGGACAT
>Ga0308390_1002338_pt1 | contig 11602 bp, 6 predicted proteins | sample Hotspr2Sample149_FD_202358 | JGI IMG/M metagenome (GOLD analysis project Ga0308390, IMG submission 202358) | Hot spring phototrophic mat microbial communities from Mushroom Spring, Yellowstone National Park, Wyoming, United States - 20040719_149 ...
TGGTGGGGCGATGCACTGCAGATTGGCCCGCAGAAGCCTTGGTGGTGGGGCGCTGAGCCGATGGGTGCGAGCGGCGGTTTGAATGATTGCTATCCCGCGTGAGGGATTGAAACCCGGCGTCGCTCCCCTGGATGCCGGCGTTTGCCATCGTTTGAATGATTGCTATCCCGCGTGAGGGATTGAAACCGCAATCTCGGTCTGAACGTGGCGCAAGTAGTGGGCAGGTTTGAATGATTGCTATCCCGCGTGAGGGATTGAAACAACATCCCCTCGTTCGCCGACCCGCGGAACATGCGCTGTTTGAATGATTGCTATCCCGCGTGAGGGATTGAAACTGTTAACTGCAACATGTTATGTAATGTCGCAGCGTGTTTGAATGATTGCTATCCCGCGTGAGGGATTGAAACTGTACTCGACCGGCTCGCCATTTGAGTGCGTGACGGTTTGAATGATTGCTATCCCGCGTGAGGGATTGAAACGTGGCGGTCAGAAGAGAGCAGCAGATAAATCTCTTGTTTGAATGATTGCTATCCCGCGTGAGGGATTGAAACATCAACATCCGTGACGAAGATTTGCCAAGCGGCCGTTTGAATGATTGCTATCCCGCGTGAGGGATTGAAACTGCAAGAAGTTGAGTTCGCTCTCAAGCTCTGCGGCCTGTTTGAATGATTGCTATCCCGCGTGAGGGATTGAAACCGCGATGATGGATGCTCTTCGGCCTGCGTCGTTTGGTTTGAATGATTGCTATCCCGCGTGAGGGATTGAAACCACCCGTCGTATTGCGGCGCTGTTTTCGCTTGCCGCAAGTTTGAATGATTGCTATCCCGCGTGAGGGATTGAAACACCTTGCTGCTTCACCTTGCCGAGACCTGGGGCGGTTTGAATGATTGCTATCCCGCGTGAGGGATTGAAACATAGACGCCCTGCGCAACCTGGGCTACGTGTATGTTTGAATGATTGCTATCCCGCGTGAGGGATTGAAACGCGCGATTGCCGAAGCGATATGGTGACCATCAAGTTTGAATGATTGCTATCCCGCGTGAGGGATTGAAACCAAGCCGGTTGACGCGGCTCGAATGCTCGAGCGCTTGTTTGAATGATTGCTATCCCGCGTGAGGGATTGAAACTTCCCAATGCTGAATTGAACCAGCTGCGGCAGCACGGTTTGAATGATTGCTATCCCGCGTGAGGGATTGAAACAATCCAGGAATCAGCACATATGGTCACGTCGTCGAGTTTGAATGATTGCTATCCCGCGTGAGGGATTGAAACTCGGCATCTCCTGCGAGTAAGCCTGCCCAGTCCGTTTGAATGATTGCTATCCCGCGTGAGGGATTGAAACGCCAGCGTAGGGCGCGTAGCGCTCAACGGCGCGGTTGTTTGAATGATTGCTATCCCGCGTGAGGGATTGAAACGCACAAAACACGACGCGGCCAAAATACGCACTCGCGCGGTTTGAATGATTGCTATCCCGCGTGAGGGATTGAAACTGCACTTGCCGCAAAAAGCGGCATCGCCGTCCCGTCGTTTGAATGATTGCTATCCCGCGTGAGGGATTGAAACGACCCACCGCTCGACCGAGAGCGCGAACAACTGGGTTTGAATGATTGCTATCCCGCGTGAGGGATTGAAACTATGACAGAAGCCAGCCGACCGCAGGCGTTGCGCTGGTTTGAATGATTGCTATCCCGCGTGAGGGATTGAAACCGACTTCTTCAAGACGGATGCGGTCATAGAGAGAAGTTTGAATGATTGCTATCCCGCGTGAGGGATTGAAACAGCGAACGCTGGTATTCAGGGAAGCGATGCCGGGTTTGAATGATTGCTATCCCGCGTGAGGGATTGAAACCGCCAGTAACGCTCTCGCTCTTCGTAAATGCGTCTTTGTTTGAATGATTGCTATCCCGCGTGAGGGATTGAAACATCTTCTATCTCTGGAATCCGGCGCTTCGCGCTGGGGTTTGAATGATTGCTATCCCGCGTGAGGGATTGAAACTTACACGAAGGCTTGACACGCTGAGCAGGATGTGGGTTTGAATGATTGCTATCCCGCGTGAGGGATTGAAACAGGATGTTGTCCACCATGATTCGCGCTATTTTGGCAGTTTGAATGATTGCTATCCCGCGTGAGGGATTGAAACGTCCTGCGTCACGCGGCCTTGCTTGGCCGCGATGGTTTGAATGATTGCTATCCCGCGTGAGGGATTGAAACATCATGGAATATAGGCCTGGTCAGCGCGAGCGCAATCGGTTTGAATGATTGCTATCCCGCGTGAGGGATTGAAACCAGCGTCTCAACCGCGTTGTTCAGCGCCTCTTGCGGTTTGAATGATTGCTATCCCGCGTGAGGGATTGAAACACGACTGCTATACGGGGCGCTGTGGAGACGGTCGGTTTGAATGATTGCTATCCCGCGTGAGGGATTGAAACTTCAAGCAGTACACGCTGCGCGCGCTGACGATGGCCGGTTTGAATGATTGCTATCCCGCGTGAGGGATTGAAACGCGTTGAACTCTGCCGTCAAGGTCAGCTGTGCTTCCGTTTGAATGATTGCTATCCCGCGTGAGGGATTGAAACTGGCCGTGCTCGGTGCAACCATCGCTCCGGTTCTGTTTGAATGATTGCTATCCCGCGTGAGGGATTGAAACATCTTGGGGGATCCGGATCCGGATCCGGATCCGCGTTTGAATGATTGCTATCCCGCGTGAGGGATTGAAACGGCTTTTTAGGACTGGCGATCCAGATCATGCCTACGTTTGAATGATTGCTATCCCGCGTGAGGGATTGAAACTAGTGTCACTTATACACTAAGTGCGAGACAAAATAAGTTTGAATGATTGCTATCCCGCGTGAGGGATTGAAACATACTTGAGTTTAATCCCAATGAGCACAGCTCGCGTTTGAATGATTGCTATCCCGCGTGAGGGATTGAAACTGGACTAGATCTGTCTAGGACGGCGCGACTGCTCGTTTGAATGATTGCTATCCCGCGTGAGGGATTGAAACCTGGTCTATGGCGTGGGCGGCGGCGTCGAGGTCTCGTTTGAATGATTGCTATCCCGCGTGAGGGATTGAAACCGGCACAGGTGGCCAACAGCAGCCTGCGACTCAGAAGTTTGAATGATTGCTATCCCGCGTGAGGGATTGAAACCTGTAGCCTGCCAATGTCGTCCGAGACGCCGGCTATGTTTGAATGATTGCTATCCCGCGTGAGGGATTGAAACTCCTTCGCCAAACTCTCATCCGTCTCCCACAAGCTCGTTTGAATGATTGCTATCCCGCGTGAGGGATTGAAACGGACGACGGGAACACGCCGATGCCCTCTCGCCAGGTTTGAATGATTGCTATCCCGCGTGAGGGATTGAAACGCGCAGGGCGCAAATCAGCTGGTGCGGTTCACCGTTTGAATGATTGCTATCCCGCGTGAGGGATTGAAACTACTACCTATGCCACCCCTGGACCACCGACGAAGAAGTTTGAATGATTGCTATCCCGCGTGAGGGATTGAAACGAGTGGTTGCATCTGTGCCGGGAATCGTCGCGGCGGTTTGAATGATTGCTATCCCGCGTGAGGGATTGAAACTTCTTCCTGCCGGACGACTTGCGCGCGCTGACGCAGTTTGAATGATTGCTATCCCGCGTGAGGGATTGAAACCTGCGTTACGCGCCGCATCAGCTTGGCCAGCTGGAGTTTGAATGATTGCTATCCCGCGTGAGGGATTGAAACGCGCGATACTGGTCGTCCTCAAACTGCGCGCTCAGGTTTGAATGATTGCTATCCCGCGTGAGGGATTGAAACGCGTTCGACGGCGCGGTTGATGAGCGCGTCGAAGGTTTGAATGATTGCTATCCCGCGTGAGGGATTGAAACCGTCTGAAGTCCAGTGATGGGCATAGTATTCGACCGTTTGAATGATTGCTATCCCGCGTGAGGGATTGAAACTCGCACAATCAATGCCATCGAAGCCACAATTTGCGTTTGAATGATTGCTATCCCGCGTGAGGGATTGAAACTCGTTGATTCCATGCACAAGCTCGTAGCTGTAGTCTTGTTTGAATGATTGCTATCCCGCGTGAGGGATTGAAACCGAGCGCGAGAAGGTGCGTCGAATGAAGCGCGAGAGTTTGAATGATTGCTATCCCGCGTGAGGGATTGAAACTGGCGGCAAGGGAGGAAAAGCCGGACGCGCAGGGTTTGAATGATTGCTATCCCGCGTGAGGGATTGAAACGCTCAAAGGATGCGCAGGTGTTTGACGTGACGGGGTTTGAATGATTGCTATCCCGCGTGAGGGATTGAAACTTAAGGCGCATCAGCGCGGCATTCGGTGTTCCCGTGTTTGAATGATTGCTATCCCGCGTGAGGGATTGAAACCGTCACGTTCTGCGTCGTCTGCTGCTGCTGTTGGCCGTTTGAATGATTGCTATCCCGCGTGAGGGATTGAAACTGTATCAAGGCGGGCGAGGATGCGGTCGAGGATGTTTGAATGATTGCTATCCCGCGTGAGGGATTGAAACGCGCCAGTATCCTGCTGCGTAGTCGGAGTTCTCCGGGTTTGAATGATTGCTATCCCGCGTGAGGGATTGAAACATGCGCTGCGAATGCTGCCTGGGCAAGATCTTCTGGGTTTGAATGATTGCTATCCCGCGTGAGGGATTGAAACGTCTTTGGGATGCCATGAGCTATTGCCCAGTTTCAAGTTTGAATGATTGCTATCCCGCGTGAGGGATTGAAACGCGCCGCTGGAAACTTGGACGCAGATTATGGCTTGGGTTTGAATGATTGCTATCCCGCGTGAGGGATTGAAACATGCCCCGACTATACCACGCCATATACCGCCCGGTTTGAATGATTGCTATCCCGCGTGAGGGATTGAAACGCAGCGGTTGTATGTGCCCTTAGCTTCGCGCGCCTTAAAGTTTGAATGATTGCTATCCCGCGTGAGGGATTGAAACACGCAGCACGCGCCAGCCTAACAGCACTGCTTCGTTGTTTGAATGATTGCTATCCCGCGTGAGGGATTGAAACAGCGATGCCACTCGCTGGCCGGCTATAGGTGAGGTGTTTGAATGATTGCTATCCCGCGTGAGGGATTGAAACATAGACAATAAAACAAAACGCCGGCCATTAGTTAGGTTTGAATGATTGCTATCCCGCGTGAGGGATTGAAACACGGCGCGGGGATAAGTGAACGAGAATCCGTCAACGTTTGAATGATTGCTATCCCGCGTGAGGGATTGAAACTTACCCTGGCCTGCCCTATGGCTCGTTAACTAAAGGTTTGAATGATTGCTATCCCGCGTGAGGGATTGAAACGCGATAGTGCAGCGTGGTCAGCGTGGATGTTCCCCTGGTTTGAATGATTGCTATCCCGCGTGAGGGATTGAAACCCCGTCATCCAACAGCACGATAACCGGCAACGCCGTTTGAATGATTGCTATCCCGCGTGAGGGATTGAAACGATACTTTGCCGGCTGACGCGATAGGCGGCGCGAGTTTGAATGATTGCTATCCCGCGTGAGGGATTGAAACCTTTGACGCGCTCATCAACCGCGCCGTCGAGCGCGTTTGAATGATTGCTATCCCGCGTGAGGGATTGAAACCAGCCATTGTACGACATGTTTGTTCCTCCTTTTATGGTTTGAATGATTGCTATCCCGCGTGAGGGATTGAAACTTTTGTCAAAGGATAATTGTGTACGCCACTGTATTGTTTGAATGATTGCTATCCCGCGTGAGGGATTGAAACAGGACACTGACTCCTCGGTTGGGGATGGCGAACCCCAGTTTGAATGATTGCTATCCCGCGTGAGGGATTGAAACGCTCATTAAGAATGCGCGTTGCCTCTGCCTTGTCTCGTTTGAATGATTGCTATCCCGCGTGAGGGATTGAAACGCGATAGGTCGGCGCGACCCAAGCAACCGCTCCGCGTTTGAATGATTGCTATCCCGCGTGAGGGATTGAAACTGGCGGGCGCGACCTTCACGGCGAGTACTTCACTGTTTGAATGATTGCTATCCCGCGTGAGGGATTGAAACCACGCCGAGTGCGAACGGGCCGCGCGGCTCAACGGGTTTGAATGATTGCTATCCCGCGTGAGGGATTGAAACCGTATCATCAGGGACTTCGTGAAAGTAAATCGGTCGGTTTGAATGATTGCTATCCCGCGTGAGGGATTGAAACTGCGCTGATCAACGTCACCGATTAGCTCTACGATGTTTGAATGATTGCTATCCCGCGTGAGGGATTGAAACCAACTGCCGTGCGGGGCGCAGTGGAAACGGTCGGCGTTTGAATGATTGCTATCCCGCGTGAGGGATTGAAACATGCCTCTCCGCGCACCAGCTTTGCGAGGTAACGTGTTTGAATGATTGCTATCCCGCGTGAGGGATTGAAACAGGTAGTAGCCCAGCGACGTTTTCCCTGTCCCCGGTTTGAATGATTGCTATCCCGCGTGAGGGATTGAAACCTGCCGGTCGCACGCGAAGAACTATCTGTAAGCGGCGTTTGAATGATTGCTATCCCGCGTGAGGGATTGAAACGCACATCGCGGATTCTCCCACCGCCGGGGAAGATGAGTTTGAATGATTGCTATCCCGCGTGAGGGATTGAAACACGGACAAGACAGGGACGTGACCAGGGCTCGGGCGGTTTGAATGATTGCTATCCCGCGTGAGGGATTGAAACGCGTCGGATGCTCGCCGAGAGTGCTTCGGATTATGTTTGAATGATTGCTATCCCGCGTGAGGGATTGAAACTGCATGGACATACTGGGAAGGCCGGCTAGATGGTGGTTTGAATGATTGCTATCCCGCGTGAGGGATTGAAACCGTCGAATTGACCGCAACGCGCCAGGAAGCTTCAGTTTGAATGATTGCTATCCCGCGTGAGGGATTGAAACCGTTCGACGGCGCGGTTGATGAGTGCGTCGAAGGTTTGAATGATTGCTATCCCGCGTGAGGGATTGAAACTTGTTAGCAGCCTCGCTATCGCCTGCCTAGGTAGGTTTGAATGATTGCTATCCCGCGTGAGGGATTGAAACTGCCATCCATCTTCGTCATCGAAGTTCTTGCCTATGTTTGAATGATTGCTATCCCGCGTGAGGGATTGAAACCGTCCTGCGCCACCGGCTTAAGGTCAGCAAACACGTTTGAATGATTGCTATCCCGCGTGAGGGATTGAAACTCTAACTCTTCATCCGTGGGAACAAGGTCATACGGTTTGAATGATTGCTATCCCGCGTGAGGGATTGAAACCGTGCTTCAGCTAGCTCGGCTGCCGCGTTTGCTTTGTTTGAATGATTGCTATCCCGCGTGAGGGATTGAAACTTAAGAATGTCTCTTGCTTTCATCTTGGCCTCCTTGTTTGAATGATTGCTATCCCGCGTGAGGGATTGAAACACGTGATCGATGGCCGGTAATACCGGCCATTGCAGGTTTGAATGATTGCTATCCCGCGTGAGGGATTGAAACTTCTGCGCAGAACGCGAGCTTGCTCGCGTGACAGCGGTTTGAATGATTGCTATCCCGCGTGAGGGATTGAAACATGTCGCGCAAGCCCGCTTCAGCAGCCCGCTTCGGTTTGAATGATTGCTATCCCGCGTGAGGGATTGAAACATGTTGAGGCGGTAGCCGTCTATTTCCGTCATCACCGTTTGAATGATTGCTATCCCGCGTGAGGGATTGAAACCGGTGATAGAGGCCGAGTTGAGCATTAACACCAACGTTTGAATGATTGCTATCCCGCGTGAGGGATTGAAACCGCCACTGTTCATCCTTCTTCGACGCATAAATCCTGTTTGAATGATTGCTATCCCGCGTGAGGGATTGAAACTTTGTACAGCACGTCTCTGATTCTCCCACCACCGGGTTTGAATGATTGCTATCCCGCGTGAGGGATTGAAACTCTTCGATGCTTCTGCCGCTCATCGCGGCAACCGCGTTTGAATGATTGCTATCCCGCGTGAGGGATTGAAACATCTTTTGACGGGGAGGGCTATTGGCGGCAATGATAGGTTTGAATGATTGCTATCCCGCGTGAGGGATTGAAACCAGCGGCCTGCTGCCGCGAGAGCGTCCCCAGATAGTTTGAATGATTGCTATCCCGCGTGAGGGATTGAAACTCCCTTCGCAACACGAAGGCACAGATCACGTAGCGTTTGAATGATTGCTATCCCGCGTGAGGGATTGAAACCTTCACGAACACGCATGATGATGTCAGGGGGATGGTAGTTTGAATGATTGCTATCCCGCGTGAGGGATTGAAACGAGTGATCCGCCACGAGAAGCAATGCTTCTCGTGTTTGAATGATTGCTATCCCGCGTGAGGGATTGAAACAATCAGCGCACAATCGTATTCTGCTGGCGTCAGTGTTTGAATGATTGCTATCCCGCGTGAGGGATTGAAACCGCCATGCGCAGGGATCAACGGTAATTGACAGGGACGTTTGAATGATTGCTATCCCGCGTGAGGGATTGAAACCGCTCATTGTTTCGGCGTGGTTTTGGCAGCGCTGCGTTTGAATGATTGCTATCCCGCGTGAGGGATTGAAACGTCAAAAGAACAGTACAGCAAAGTGGCAAAGATGGTAGAGTTTGAATGATTGCTATCCCGCGTGAGGGATTGAAACGGTGCGCAGATACGGCAGCAAACGGCAGTGGACGGTTTGAATGATTGCTATCCCGCGTGAGGGATTGAAACGCCTATAACACCTAAGCCGCCGAGCATACGCTCAGCGTTTGAATGATTGCTATCCCGCGTGAGGGATTGAAACTATCATCATCATCAAACGCCGGCCACAATGGCCGGGTTTGAATGATTGCTATCCCGCGTGAGGGATTGAAACGCCACGCAAGTTGTTAGTGCCGGTCATTAGGCTGGTTTGAATGATTGCTATCCCGCGTGAGGGATTGAAACTAGTGGGGCGCATAAAGGAGGATGATATGAGCAAGGTTTGAATGATTGCTATCCCGCGTGAGGGATTGAAACGTTTCCTCCTTTTATGGCGCGCTATGATAACCATAGCGTTTGAATGATTGCTATCCCGCGTGAGGGATTGAAACCATACCAGCACTATACCACGCTTGACCGCGATTGTCAAGTTTGAATGATTGCTATCCCGCGTGAGGGATTGAAACCATTCGCGCGTGCCAAGGCGATATCGATCCGGAGGGTTTGAATGATTGCTATCCCGCGTGAGGGATTGAAACATAAAGGGACATAGCCCACGTTTCATGATTCGGCCGTTTGAATGATTGCTATCCCGCGTGAGGGATTGAAACCAGTTACTTTGCGGTAGACCGCATAAACGCACCAGGTTTGAATGATTGCTATCCCGCGTGAGGGATTGAAACGAACGCATTATGAGCGACAAGACAACCTACTATCCGTTTGAATGATTGCTATCCCGCGTGAGGGATTGAAACTCTCTTCATCGCCGGGGCGCACCTCTACCCGTGAGTTTGAATGATTGCTATCCCGCGTGAGGGATTGAAACCAGTGAATACGTGGGGCTGGCCGGCATTGAACCGCGTTTGAATGATTGCTATCCCGCGTGAGGGATTGAAACCTGAAGCCGATGGAGATCACGCCGACCTCGCTTTTGTTTGAATGATTGCTATCCCGCGTGAGGGATTGAAACGCGCACCTGCGGCTGGTTGAGCAGACCGCCGTCCCGTTTGAATGATTGCTATCCCGCGTGAGGGATTGAAACGTATCGGCGCAGCGTGTTCAGGTTGCGATGACCGGTTTGAATGATTGCTATCCCGCGTGAGGGATTGAAACCAGCGCGACCCGCTCACGCTGGACGACCTGCGGGGTTTGAATGATTGCTATCCCGCGTGAGGGATTGAAACCGGTTACACGACCGTCGCGCGTTCGCCGAATGCTGGTTTGAATGATTGCTATCCCGCGTGAGGGATTGAAACAAAGCGTGGGCGATGAGCGCTGAGTTTGTGGGCGTGTTTGAATGATTGCTATCCCGCGTGAGGGATTGAAACATGCCCCGCACTATACCACCGCCCATGCCACTTGTCGTTTGAATGATTGCTATCCCGCGTGAGGGATTGAAACATTCGTATCCGAATGCTCCGAGAATGTCTTTCATCGTTTGAATGATTGCTATCCCGCGTGAGGGATTGAAACTGCTCGCGCGCAAGCTGGCGCTGCCTGTGCCGCTCAAGTTTGAATGATTGCTATCCCGCGTGAGGGATTGAAACCAGGCGCTTTCGACAAAACATAGAAGGCACTCAAGTTTGAATGATTGCTATCCCGCGTGAGGGATTGAAACGCGAGGAAGGCGTTCACGATGTCCTCACCCACCCACGTTTGAATGATTGCTATCCCGCGTGAGGGATTGAAACAGTCGAACATCCTGATCAGCGCGGTGCACGGCGGGGTTTGAATGATTGCTATCCCGCGTGAGGGATTGAAACCGGCGCGCATGCCAGACGTGATCAACCGCGGCTCGGTTTGAATGATTGCTATCCCGCGTGAGGGATTGAAACGTCCCAGATCGGCTTGTCCGCTGGGCGAGGCGGCGGTTTGAATGATTGCTATCCCGCGTGAGGGATTGAAACGCGGAGCTGCCTCCCGCCGAAGCGGTCGGGCGTCTGTTTGAATGATTGCTATCCCGCGTGAGGGATTGAAACGTGCCCGTATATAGCAATGCCGCCAGGACCGCTGGGTTTGAATGATTGCTATCCCGCGTGAGGGATTGAAACATCGCTGAGAATGGCTTTTAATGATAGCGAGATCGGTTTGAATGATTGCTATCCCGCGTGAGGGATTGAAACTGACCACGAAAGCATGGACTCGAAAAACTCGTTCAGTTTGAATGATTGCTATCCCGCGTGAGGGATTGAAACTAGGAAATACCCATGCAGATTGCGCGTCGCCCAATGTTTGAATGATTGCTATCCCGCGTGAGGGATTGAAACGAGCAGCCGCATGCGCTGCTTGACGCGCGCCGGCGGTTTGAATGATTGCTATCCCGCGTGAGGGATTGAAACCGCCTCCGCGACGGCGTGCGAAGGTGATGATGAGTGGTTTGAATGATTGCTATCCCGCGTGAGGGATTGAAACTGTATCCCTTGCCAGCGATGAGGAATGCTTTGACTTTGTTTGAATGATTGCTATCCCGCGTGAGGGATTGAAACCGGCGCTGCTCTCCCTCGCCAAAAGGCAGCCTCAGTTTGAATGATTGCTATCCCGCGTGAGGGATTGAAACCCTCCTCGGCCTGCGGCTGAACGGCGCGCTGCCGGTTTGAATGATTGCTATCCCGCGTGAGGGATTGAAACTCCACTTCCCCTTCCCCGCTTTGGGGGACGGGGTGGTTTGAATGATTGCTATCCCGCGTGAGGGATTGAAACACTGCGTAACAGCCCGATTGACCGGAATTGGCACGCGTTTGAATGATTGCTATCCCGCGTGAGGGATTGAAACATAATTTTATCCTTCTCATCATCGCTCATATTGAGTTTGAATGATTGCTATCCCGCGTGAGGGATTGAAACACCGAGAAGCACAAAGTTGCTCTTAACATTCTACTAGTTTGAATGATTGCTATCCCGCGTGAGGGATTGAAACCTTCAGGGCGAGGTAGC
>Ga0308390_1002342_pt1 | contig 11588 bp, 7 predicted proteins | sample Hotspr2Sample149_FD_202358 | JGI IMG/M metagenome (GOLD analysis project Ga0308390, IMG submission 202358) | Hot spring phototrophic mat microbial communities from Mushroom Spring, Yellowstone National Park, Wyoming, United States - 20040719_149 ...
CAAACTCAATCACTTTGCTCTCAAATCAAAATTGTACGTACGCGCTATCCAATCGGCTTACGCTGCTCTTCGGGAACTCAATCCCGTTCAATTGGCTGCGTAAGGTGAGTGAGTCATTATGTTTTTGAACAAGCGTTTACTCAGCCTGTTGAGAAAATCACGGTCTGCCTTTGTTTGGGCAATGATTTGTGGTCTTTTGGGCGGTCTGCTCACCATTCTTCAGGCGCGCTTGTTGAGCATTTTGATTGATGATGTGTTCCTCAAAAATGCAAAATGGTATGGTTTGAAAGGTTTATTAATTGCTCTTCTGGTAATCATCTTGATCAGGTCTGGGCTTGTCTGGCTGATGGATATTTTTACCGGCAGGGTTGCTACCGATGTAAAGCACAATGTGCGCGAGGAGTTAGTTCAGAAAATCTGGTCGCTTGGACCAGCTTATGCGTGGGGAGAAAATAGCGCAGAGCTGACCACCACCTTTACGGAAGGGGTTGAAGCGCTTGATGCTTACTTTCGCCAGTACCTGCCACAGCTTGTTTTTGCGGTTGCCATTCCGTTAACAATTCTCTTGATTGTTTTTCCGCTTGATTGGCTGACCGGGATTGTTTTTCTGGTTACTGCGCCGCTGATACCGCTGTTTATGCGGCTGATTGGAAGTATTTCGGAGGCATTGACGCGCAGGCAGTGGGAGACACTGCGCCGAATGAGCGTTTTTTTCCTCGATTCCATTCAGGGGATCATGACCCTTAAGGCACTTCGGCAGAGCAAGCAGCAGATACAACGGGTTGAAAGTGTGAGTGAAGAATACCGCACAACTACGCTTTCTGTGCTCAAAGTTACGTTTCTTTCTGCTCTGGTGTTGGAATGGTTGGGGACGATCAGTATTGCAGTTGTTGCGGTTGAAATTGGCTTAAGGCTGTTGTACGGACGGATGGCTTTTGTGGATGCGTTTTTTATTCTTTTGATTGCGCCAGAGTTTTATTTGCCTTTGAGGTTGCTTGGTCAACGATTTCATGCCGGAATCGGTGGCTATTCGATGTCAAGGCGGATATTTTCGGTTTTGGATCAGCCAGTTGCTAACCCTGATCAGCAGTCAAATCGTGGGGATTTTGTTTTCCCTTCCGAATTTTCTTTGCGCTTTGAGCATGTTTCCTACCGCTATCCTTCAAAAGTTGAGGATGCGGTTAAGGACATATCACTGGAATTCAAATCTGGGCAGATATGTGCCGTCGTGGGCACAAGCGGCGCAGGAAAAAGCACACTGGCAAACTTGCTATTGCGTTTTTGCAATCCAGATGAAGGAAGGATTTTCATGAATAATCTGCCGATCAACGATATTCCATTGGAGCTCTGGCGTTCGTGGGTTGCTTGGGTGCCACAACAACCGTATTTATTCCAGGGGACGATTGCCAGCAATATCTGCCTGGGGTGCAAGAATATTTCGGACGAAGATGTAATTCACGCTGCTAATCTGGCTGGCTTGGGTGAATGGATAGCGAGATTGCCCGCTGGTTATCAGACGATAGTCGGTGAACGTGGAGCTGGTTTGAGCCGGGGACAGGTTCAGCGTATTGCACTTGCCCGTGCGTTTCTTAAGAATGCTCCGCTTCTTGTGATGGATGAGCCGACCGCTTCTCTTGATCCGGAGCTGGATGCGTTCTTAGAGCAAGCTGTAGTGGAGCTGTGTCGTCAGCGGACGGTGTTTCTCATTGCACATCGCCTTGAAACCATCGCCAGGGCAAACGTTATTTATGTGATGGATCGAGGAAGGATCGTGGATTCTGGAACTCACCGTGAACTTGCCCAAACCAGCGCGCCGTATATCCACCTTTTGGAAAGCTATGGAGTGATGGCGTGAAGACCGTTTATCGCTTGCTTGCTTTTCTGTATGGTTTTTGGGGATTGATGCTGTTGTCCGTTTTTCTGGGTATGGCGACAACAGCCAGCGCGATCGGATTGCTGGGCACGTCCGCCTACTTGATTGCCCGGGCAGCTCTGCACCCTTCTATAGCTGTTTTACAGGTAGCGATAGTGGGGGTAAGGTTTTTTGGTATTGTGCGCGGGGCTTTTCGCTATCTGGAGCGTCTGGTATCGCACGACGTGAATTTTCGCTTGTTGTCGCAATTGCGCGTTTTTGTTTATCGAGGGTGGGAACGTCTTGCACCTGCGGATGCGTCATCCTCGCATTCTGGCGATGTGCTGAGCAAGCTGGTGGCTGATATTGAAACATTGGAGAATTTCTATCTGCGGGCGATTGCGCCGCCGCTGGTCGCCGTAGTGGCTTCAACAGGCGTTTGTATCTTTGTCGGGTTATACGACGCAGCGTTTGCCTGGATTGTCGGTAGTGGGCTTTTGGTCAGCGGGCTGGTGATTCCCTGGGCTGCTTATCAAATCAGCCTGCGCGTAGGGCGCGAGTGGATACAAAACCGGGCTGGACTATTTAGGAACTTAGTAGAAGGGATTCAGGGAATGGGCGATTTGCTGGTTTTTGAGGGAAAAGATGCCCATAGGGGCGCAACCCATCAGCTTGCCCGCGCTATTCAAAAATCACAGATGCGTTTTTCTCTCGCAACAGGTGCAGTCAATGCCTTGAGTGTCTTGTTTCCCGGTTTGACACTGCTTGCGTTGATGGCGGTTGCTATTCCAGCGGTAAATCGGGGGATGTTGGATGGGGTAAGTCTGGCGGTACTGACGCTGGTTGTGCTGGCTTCCTTCGAGGTTATTACTCCATTAGGTTCTGCTGCCCAGTTTCTCGAGAGCAGTCTTGAGGCAGGGCAGCGTATTTTTTCAATCGCGGAAAAACAGCCGGCGGATACAAATTCCACCCCCCTGATTGCCCTGCCTTTGACCACAGATATATTGGTTCAGGGTTTGTCATTCGGATATTCGTCCACTGATGAATTTGTCCTGAAAAACATCCGTTTTGAACTTCCTGCGGGGAAAAGACTGGGGATTGTTGGCCCTAGCGGTGCAGGCAAAACCACCATTCTCAATCTTCTGCTGCGATTTTGGGACTACGAGACAGGTTCCATATTGCTGGGCGGGCAGGAATTACGCAGCCTGGGTCCTGAAGCGGTACGATGCCTGATGGGTGTAATCTTGCAGGACAATTATCTGTTCAATGGGACAGTGCGTCAAAATCTCACTCTGGCAAAGCCAAAGGCAGCCGATGATGAATTGCTTTCTATGCTGAACATGGTAGGACTTGAGGGATGGTTAAGGACTTTACCTGCCGGTCTGGATACATGGATTGGTGAGCGCGGTATCCAGATGAGCGGGGGCGAACGCCAGCGGCTGGCGCTTGCCCGGCTGATTCTTCTGGATGCTCCTATCTGGTTGCTGGACGAGCCAACAGAACATCTGGACGTGGCTACTGCACGTGACTTGACCGGATTGCTGGTTAAAGCCTCACAAGGGCGAAGTGTTATTTGGGTTACTCATCGCTTGCTTGGGCTTGATTTTCTGGATGAAATTCTGGTATTGAAACAAGGCGAGATCATAGAACGGGGAACCGATGCAGCGTTGCGCGCCCTGAACGGACTATACGCGCGGATGTGGCGCTTGCAGCGCCGTATGTTGATTTAGCGGGGAACTATATCTTTTCCCTTTACGTTTAATTTTTGAACAAGTTGTTGAGATATCCCCTTTATCAAGGGTTGTCAGTAAATGGGAGGCTGACATGAAGAAGCTTTTGATCGCTTTTGTGTCGAGTGCTATGCTTATTTTATTCGTCATTACACCGGTGTTTGCAGATGGTATCATTATCCCCGACCCGCCCATTTGTCCGCCGGAAGGGTGTCCCCCAATCATTCCCAGACCATTATCCCAGGTTTCCATCAAGTATCACCACGTGAAGGTGCAAATTGACCAACAGGTAGCAACTACAAGTGTAGATCAGGTTTTTTATAATCCGAATGCCTATCCTGTTGAGGGGATGTATGTCTTTCCTTTGCCGGCTGATGCGGTGGTGCGTAAATTTGTGCTTTGGGTAGACGGTGAACCCGTAACTGGCAAAGTGCTGGATGCTAAGGACGCGCGTGAGTATTATGAGCGGGTCGTACAGCAGTCGCGGGACCCAGCCTTGCTGGAGTATATCGGACGGGGCGCAGTACAGGCTCGCATTTTCCCGATTCCTCCAAAGGGTGAGCGGCGCATCCTGTTGGAATATCAGCAGGCGCTTACTGCTGAAAACGGTCTGGTTCGCTACATTTACCCGCTAAACACAGAAAAGTTTTCTGCTGCACCTTTAGAAAGCGTAGCAGTCAGCGTTGAAATCAAAAGCGCTCAGCCCATACGGGCAGTATATTCTTCCAGTCATACGGTGTCCGTTGACAGGGAAAGCGGCCGATTGGTCAAGGTAAGTTATGAAGCCAGTCAGGTGCGTCCGGACACCGATTTTGTCCTCTATTACTCGACGGGTGAAAACGAAGCGTTTCATCTTTTTTCGTTCCGTGACCCAAAGGATACGGCGGATCCAGATGGTTTCTTTATGATACTGCTGGCGCCGTCTCCAGATGGGGACAGGCAGGTGGTTGGAAAGGATATCCTGCTTGTGCTAGACCGCTCCGGCAGCATGGAGGGTGAGAAATTCAGCCAGGCGAAAACCGCTTTACGGTATATTTTAAGCCACTTGAACGAGGAAGACCGATTTTATCTTCTGGCTTTTAGCTCTGGAGTTGAGGCTTTTTCTAAAGGATTGCGCCCGGCAGGTGAAGCAAAGCAGGCGATTGCCTGGGTAGACCGTTTGAGCGTCAGCGGTTCCACAGATATTAACCGCGCCTTGCTGGAAACGCTTTCCATTGTTGATCCCGAACGTCCTGCTTATCTGATATTCCTGACAGACGGTTTGCCAACCGAAGGCGTTACGGATAGCGAGCAGATCATCGCCAATGTTGCCGGTTCGATTCCTGCGAATGTGCGTCTGTTTACTTTTGGCGTAGGCTATGACGTGGATACTTTTCTGCTTGATACGTTAGCGCAAGAGAATCATGGTTTGAGCGCCTATGTAAAACCAGAAGAATCCATGGACGAAATGCTTTCAGGGTTTTATAGCCGAATCAGCGATCCTGTTTTGACGGATCTGAGCATTGATTTTGGTGATCTTGCTGTCTATGATGTTTATCCGTCCCCGCTTCCTGATTTATTCGCTGGTAGTCAGGTGGTCATTGTGGGTCGTTACAGATCGGGGGGAACCACAGATATTACTGTAAAGGGCATGGTGAACGGTGAGCCGAAGTTATTCCGTTACGCTGCACAATCGTTTGCTGCCGATAGCAGAGGAACGGGAGATGCCATGACAGCGTTACCTCGCTTGTGGGCTACCCGTAAAATTGGACACTTGTTAAGAAAGATTCGTCTGGACGGAGCCGATCAAGAGACGATAGATCAGATTGTCAAGTTAAGTATTCGTTACGGGATTGTCACGCCGTATACTTCTTATCTGGTTACCGAGCCAATGCCCTTGGGTGCCGAGACGCAAGACCAGATTTCGCGTCAGACCTACGAGCAATTGCAGATGATGCCTGCTGCACCGTCATCGGGGCAGGCTGCGGTTGAGAAAGCAGCGGAACAGGGAGCGATGGCACAGGCTGAAGTTCCCTTGTCAGTACCGCAGCAGGCGGGGCAGATGGTTCGCACGATCGGCGCAAAAACATTTGTTTATCAGGACGGCATCTGGATGGACACCAGTTACGATCCGCAGAAGATGAAGCCGCGCCGTATTGCCTTTCTCTCCGCCGACTACTTTACTTTCGCCCGCTCGCGTGCTGAAGCAGCGGCAGCCCTGTCGCTCGGCGAACGGGTGATCGTGGTGATAGACGGCGCGGCATATCAAATTGTGGAACAGGGCGCTCTGGTGGAAGAAACGGCGCAACTGCCGGAAGCGATTGAGCAACCCACCGTCTCGCCGATTATTCAGCAGACTCCACTGCCGCCATCCCCATCTTCAACGGCTGAGCCGGCAGGCGATTCACAGGAAAGCGGCGCGGCTGCCGGCGGGTCAAGCAGCGTTCGCAGTCTCTGTATGGGGAGCATCCTGATGCTTGGACTGGCTGTTTTGGCGGTGCGCACCCGCACCAAACACAGGTCAAGTCATTAAGACGCGGTGAATTTGCTCCATCGAAATTGGCCCCTGCCGCAGGATCACTGGCGGGTCCTGCGTACAATCTACCACGGTTGAAGATTGTCCGAGCGGGACTGTGCCGCCATCCAAAAGCAGGTCAATCCGCTTGACCAGTTGAGCAAGCACATCTGGAATAGAGAGGGTATCGGATTGACCGCTGATATTAGCGGATGTGGTGGCGAGAGGTCCGGTTTTGCTGAGCAGTGTCCGCGCGAATGGATGATTGGGCATGCGCAAACCAATGGTTGAGGAAGGCGATAAGACCGCCGGCAGGTCTGGGGGGCGTTCCACCACAACGGTCAAAGCGCCGGGCCAGAAGGCTTGAATCAATTTTTCTGCATTTGGCGAAAGGCTGATCGTCAAGAGGGGCAATTGTGAGAAATCGCCAAGCAGTACTGCGATCGCTTTGGAAGGCGCTCTTTCTTTGACCTGATACAGCCGTTTGATGCCGTTGACATTATCCACTCGTGCCGCTAAACCATAGACCGTATCGGTTGGAAAAACAATGAGACCGCCTCGGTCGAGGACGGCTATTGCCCGCTCAATCGCTCGGGGATGCTCAATCGGGATAATTTCCATGCAAGAAGGCATGTTCGATACTCCAGCGTGAGTTTATCATGGAAGTTGAATGGTGAGCAGACGAGGATGATCACTTAAATCATGAATACAGTGGATTGAAGCTTGCGGAAGCAGGGATGAAGCCAGCGCAAGCGAACTTTCTTTCTGAGAACTTTCGATTTCAAGCAGGATCAATCCTGCGGGTTTGACCCACAAGCGGATGTTTTCAAGCAGCCGGCGGATGACCTGCAGCCCGTCTCCGCCCCCATCCAGCGCAAGGATGGGTTCATGTTTTGCCACCGGCAGAGTTTGCAGCTTGCCGGTTGGGATATAGGGCAGGTTGGCGCAGATCACATCAAAGGTGCAGCGCAGCGCTGAAAGCAGGTCCATTTGAACGGGCTGGACACGGCTTTCAACATGATGCAGGTGGGCGTTTTGCTTGGTCAGTTGCAAGGCAGGAAGGGAAATATCGGCGGCGGTCACGGAGAGTTCCGGCAGGTGAGATGCCAGCGCAATGCCGATGCAGCCGCTTCCACAGCCAACGTCAGCCATTCTTCTGCGTTGGGGATGTGACTGGAACCATTCTAGGGCAGTCTCTACCATGAGCTCAGTTTCGGGTCTGGGGATAAGTACGGCAGGCGAGACAAGAAACCTGAGCCCAAAGAATTCCCATTGTCCCAGCAAATAGGGCAAAGGCTCCCCGTTGATTAAGCGGCTCAGGAGGTGCTCAAGATGGGTGAACAGCGGCGCAGGTATCGGCGCTTCCGGATGCGCCAGTATCCAGGCGCGCGGTTTCTTTAAGACATGCGCCAGCAGTGTCTGAGCTTCAAGGACTGGCGTTTCGCTGACGCGGCAAAGCTGCTCCTGCGCCGACCGCAGCCATGAGCCGATTTCATGGTTGGTTCTCATTGAATTCGCCGGCTGCCAGACGTTCTGTCTCATCCTGCAAAGCAAGCTCTTCAATGAACATATCCAGGTCGCCGTTCATGACGGCAGGAAGGTTGTACGAGGAGAGGTTGATGCGGTGATCGGTGACGCGCGATTGGGGGTAATTGTAGGTGCGGATTTTTTCGGCGCGCTCGCCGCTTCCCACCTGTGACCGCCGGGCATTTTCCAGTTCACGCTGTCGTTTTTCCATCTCCATTTCGTATAGGCGAGCGCGCAGAATGCTCATGGCGCGCAAGCGGTTTTGCAATTGCGAGCGTTCGTCCTGACATGCCACCACAATGCCGGTGGGAAGATGGGTGATGCGCACGGCGGTGGAGTTCTTTTGTACGTTTTGACCGCCCGCGCCGGCGGAACGATAGACATCCATTCGGATGTCGGTTTCGGGAATGTGGATGTCCACGTCCTCGACTTCGGCAAGCACGGCAACGGTTGCCGTTGAGGTGTGGATGCGTCCGGAGGATTCGGTCACCGGTATTCGCTGAACCCGGTGCACGCCTGATTCCCACTTGAGTTTTGAATATGCGCCTTTTCCGCTGATGGAGAAGATGATCTCTTTGAAACCGCCGATGCCGGTTTCGTTTTGCGAAAGTACCTCGACTTTCCAGCCTTTTTGTTCGGCATAGGCGGTGTACATGCGGAATAAATCAGCGGCAAAGAGCGCCGCTTCTTCGCCGCCCGTTCCGGCGCGTATTTCCATGATCACGTTTTTGTCATCGCGCGGGTCTTTTGGCAGCAGCAGGCTTTTTAATCGCTTTTCCAGTTGGGAACGTTGCGGTTCAAGCTCTGCCAATTCGAGGGAAGCAAGCTGCCTCATCTCGGAATCTTCGGAGTCCTGCAAGGCGCGGGCTTCTTCGATGCGCGTAAGCGTCGTCCGATACTGCTGCGCAGTTTCAATGATCGGCTCAAGTTCGGCGCGCTCTTTGGAAAGTTCGACAACTTTTTGGTAGTCGGAAGCGTTTTCTTCCAGCAGATGGTTGATTTCGTTATATCTTTTCTCTATCGCAGATAGTTTATCCAGCATAGGCAACGTTTCTCCAAGCAGGTAATTATACCAGCTTGCGGGCGCTGTTTTCGGCGTGGTGAATCGACTCAAACAAGCAGTATCCTGCTTGAGGTAATGGGCTGGCTGCCGGGACCATTTCTTTGGACTTGGAACGCCGCGCGCTTATTCCATCCGCTGCGTTTTGTGCTACAATAATGGCAGCATATTTTTTTCTGCAGGAGCGGGCTATGGACGACTGGCAGAAATGGATGAGCGAGCTTGCTAAAAAGTTGACCCCGCCGCTGGCGTTTGGGGTGATCGTAATTGTCGTGCTGGGATTACTGGGTGAACGCATCCCGGCACAATATGTGACGCTGGTATATGTGCTCAGTCTGATCGCGCTGGTGCTATGGGCAGGCATTGAAATTGCACCGATGTTCAAGACGCGTCGGGAATTGCCGCCAGTACAGCCGCCCGAACCTTCGCCCATCGTACCGCCTTTCCAACGGCCAAAAGAGCCGAATGCTGACGACCCGCGCAGGGATTATTTGAAAGTGGTCATTGAAAAATGCCGCAGTATGCGTCTGGTAGGCATTGACCCGCAGGCGGCTGACCCTTTGCGCGGCGGCTTGACGCTTGAGGCGCTTTACACACAACTAGATACCACCACCCTGATTGAAGAAGAGGAAGGAAAGGTCAGTAAGAGACTGGAAGCACTTCTTGAGAGCCTACTTGAAAAGAGACGTCCACTTAGCGCGTTGGCAGCGCTTTGCGGCGCGAGAGACCGCCGCATGGTGCTGCTAGGTCAGCCAGGCACCGGAAAGTCCACTTTTGTGCGTTACCTGGCGCTGCGTATGGCGCAGGCGGAGACCGACCGTTCACGCAGTGTGCAGGATTTACTGCCCGGCTGGCAGGGGGGTGCTGTGCTTCCGGTGATGATCTCGCTGGGATGGCTGGCGGAGACTATTCCGGCTGACTGCAAGCAGGGCAGTGCTCACTTAATTGAGACGTACATTGTTCAGTCCCTGCGATCGGATGACCGAACAGCGCCGTTTGCCGGGCGCCTTCTTGATGAGCTGAAGCGCTCTGGCGGTCTGGTGCTTTTCGATGGGCTGGATGAGGTGGCAAACCTGGCATTGCGCCCCATTGTGGTGCAGGCGGTGGAAGATTTTGTGGAACAGTATGCCAATCATCCTGCCAGCCGCTTTCTGGTGACCTGCCGTACGTATTCCTATGCTCATGATCCGAAATGGCAGTTGACAGGCTGGGAAACCCATGAGCTGGCGCTGTTCGATGATGAGAAAATCCGTTACTTCATTGACGCGTGGCACAATGAACATATCCGTATTGACAGGGGGCGTGAGGAAGATTATGAGCGTAAGCGCAAGAGCTTGCTGGCAGCCCTTCAGCCGAACGACCGGCGCCAGCTCAACGAAATTGCTCCTTTCCCCATTCTCCTGACCATGATGGCAATGGTGCATACGCATTACGGCGAATTACCCGATACGCGCGCAGAAGTGTATGAGCGATGTGTAGATTTGCTGCTGGTGCGCTGGGAGCTGGAACGTCCAGTTGAGGGACAACCTAATCAGACCCGCAAGCGAACCATCATTGATGAGCTGGGTATTTCGAGAGTGGTGATCGACCGCGCTCTTTGGGAAGTGGCTTACAAAGCGCATCAGGGACGCCCGGCGGAAGACGAAGGCGGGCATAGAACAGCCCTGGTGACCGAAGATTTGCTCTGTGGTGTGCTTCAGGTGCATTTTCAAGACCTGGATAAAGTCAAAGTATTTCTGGAATACTGTCGGAGTTCCAACGGTTTGTTGATGCTACAGGGCAGTGTGATGCCGCCGGATGCCCCGCCGGGAACACCGCCCCGGCGGATTTACGCTTTTCCGCACCCGACCTTTGAGGAGTATCTGGCGGCGCGTTACTTGATCCGCCCGAATTTCGGTAAGACCGTGCGCGAGATGGCACGTAGCAGCGACCGCTGGCGGGAGGTGATCATTCTATTAGGGGAGACGCTGTGCTTTTTCCAGAAGGATCAAGAACGCATGGAAATTTTGCTGGACAAGCTGGCGCCGCAAAGAGCGCCTTCAACACCCAACGATCCAGACTGGCGTCCGATCTGGTATGCTGGCGATTTGCTGACGCTTTACCGGCGTGCCTTCCCAAGCGAACAAGCCTCCAGCGATGAGCGCATTCGCAAGCTTTTATATGAGTTAGTGGTTCAGGCAGCGCTCTCGCCGCGCGAGCGCGCTGCTGCCGCCGATGCGCTGGACGAGCTGGGCTATGTGCCGGAAGACCTGTATGACTTTGTCGCCATCCCCAATGACGACCAGCCGGCGTTCTTCATTGCCAAATACCCGGTCACCAACCTGCAGTACGAGTGCTTTCTGCGCTCCGGGCAGTTCGGCGAACGGCAGTGGTGGGTGGATTTTCCGATGTTCGACGAAAACAGCCGGCGGATGAGCGGCAGGAGCTGGGGCAAGGAAGGCTGGGAATGGCTGCAGGGGGAGCTGGAGGGGCAGGGTGATTCGGCGGTGCGGGCGGGGGTGCTGTATCCGCGGCACTGGGATGACCCGCGCTTGGGCATTGCCCGCCGGCTGGCGCCGGTGGCGGGGGTCAGTTGGTACGAAGCGAACGCCTACTGCAGGTGGCTTGCCAGCCGGCGGGAGCTGGCGGAATGGGCGGCGCTTGCCCGTCTTGCGGCGGGGGAGCTGGAGGTGCGCCTGTCCACGGAAGCGGAATGGGTGGAAGCGGGGGGGCGAAGAAGGGGGGCGGTTTGCCTGGGGCAGGCTGGAAGACCCTGAAAAGGAAATCCTCCGCTATGCCAACACGGCAGAAAGCGGGATTGGACGGACGACGCCGGTGTGGATGTACCCGCAGGGCGCCAGTCCGCGCGGGGTGAGGGATCTGAGCGGCAACGTATGGGAGTGGCAGGCGAATTATTATGATAAAGACCATGATTTTTTGGGCTTG
>Ga0308390_1002343_pt1 | contig 11575 bp, 8 predicted proteins | sample Hotspr2Sample149_FD_202358 | JGI IMG/M metagenome (GOLD analysis project Ga0308390, IMG submission 202358) | Hot spring phototrophic mat microbial communities from Mushroom Spring, Yellowstone National Park, Wyoming, United States - 20040719_149 ...
GGGCTTGGCCCGCGGCGCGAGGGGGGTTCGGGGGGTTTCGCGGCGGAGGCGTGGGTGGGGGGCCGGCGAAACGCTGGGTGGGGCAGAGAGTTCTTTGAGCCCATGGGGGCTGGGCGGGGGTATGGGTGGGGTGGGTTGGAGGTGAGAGACGAGCGCCGTCGGGCTTGGCCCGCGGCGCGAGGGGGGTTCGGGGGGTTTCGCGGCGGAGGCGTGGGTGGGGGGCCGGCGAAACCCCCCGAACAAAAAAGAAACGGCCCCCGAAGGGGCCGTTCGAGCTTTACGGTCACGTTGACTTAGAAGGTGAACTGCAGTGCCGAGTGAATGTAGCGGCCGTAGGGGTCATACGTCCCGTAGAAGCCGGGGCCGTAATCGTTGTCCGTCATGTCCGGCGCCAGCGGTGGCTCCTTGTCTGCGATATTATTAATACCAAAGAGAATCCGAATCCCCGGGGCGAGCTTATAGGTGGCGGCGAGGTCGATGTAGTTGTAGGTGGGGATGCGGTAGATGCTGTTCTTCTTCAAGAGAGGGATGTTGCGCGGGTCGCTCAAGGCCGGGTTGGGACTGCCATCGTCGTTGGTGACCGAGTGAATGTACCGCCAGCCAAGAGAAACCGACAGGTCCCCGCTCTCCCAGCCGATGCGCGACAGGTGCCGCCACCGCGGGGAGGGGATTCCGCACTGGTTCCCGAAGAACCCCATGCAGTCGTAGGTGAACAATCCTGTGTCGATCTCCTGTTTGCGCAGGTAAGAACCAATCAAGTTGAAGCTGAACAAGCTCTTGCCCGCGGGCAGGAGGTACGAGAAGTTGGCATCGACCCCCTCCACCGAGCGGGTGCCGATGTTTTGGTTGGTGGTGATGGTGTAGCCGTCGGGGGTGAGCCACAGGGTGCCAGCGCGGTCGCGGTGAATCAGTCTGCACAGGCGGGGATCGCCGGTGTTAGCGCAGGCGTTGATGATGTCGTCCGCGCCCAAGGTGCCGATGGTCTTGTCGATGTCGATCTTGAAGAAGTCGAGGGCCAAAGAAAGCCCGGACGCGCCCGCGGGAGTCAGCACCACCCCAGCGGTGAGCGTGTCGGCCACCTCGGGAACCAGGTTGGGGTTACCGCCGCCGAGGGTGTTGTACTGACCTGCCGGGTTAGGAAGGATGTTGCCGTACTGGGAGGGGCTGACGCCGGTGCGGGCGCACTGCTCCCGGGTGGCGGTAGGGTTGGGACCGGCGCAGATGTCCTGGCTGCCGCCCAACCCCAAGCCCTGGGGGGTGAAGAGTTCGACCACGTTGGGGGCGCGGGTGGCGCGGTTGGCGCCGGCGCGCACCTTAAAGGCGCTAGTGGGCGCCCATCCCAGCTGACCCTTCCAGGTGGGGTGCTTGCCGGCCGGGTTGTAGTCGGAGTAGCGGTATGCCAGCTCCAGGCTCAGGTCCCGGGCTGCAGGCGCCCCTTGGACCAGGGGGACCAACGCCTCGACAAAGGCTTCCTTGACGTTATAAGTCCCAGACACAGGGTTGGTGGGTCCGCCCTGACCGGAGCCCCACCCCTCGCGGTAGGCCAGGTCAGGGTTCACGAACAGCGACTCCTTGCGGAACTCGGTGCCGAAAACCAGCTGAATCCCCTCGGTGGCGCTGGGGATGGCCCAGCCGTACGCCTTCAGATCACCGGTGAAACGGGCCCCCACCATTTCGGTCTTAGTGCCGGAATCCAGCACCAAGGGAAGGGCGAGGTAGTCCAGCGCCGCCTGGGTGACGCCGCCGATCTTGAAGATGTTCCAGGGCACGCAGCCGGGGTTGCCCGAGCGGCAGTGCCAGGTGGAGGGGTCCTTGGGGTCGCCGTCGACGATGAGGGCGTCCTGCAGCCGGTTGATGTTGAGATCGTTGGCGTACGCCTGGGGTGAGCGCACCTCGGAGTGGAGCCCGAAGACGTTGTAACTCCACGCATCGCTGATCTCGCCCTTAAGGCCGGTGACCATGCGGAAGGCCGTGTGGCGCAGCTGGGCGACCCGCGGTCCGCCTTCAACGTTGCGGCGCAAAATCAACACGTTGGCCATGTCATTGGGCCCATAGCCGGCGCGGGTGCACAGCAACTCCCGCTGCTGCGGGCTGAGCATGGGGTTGTCGCAGTTGAGCAGAGACGTATTGCCGAAATTGCCGGACGGGGCAATCTGGGCGTCGGTTTAGTCGTCCATGAACATGACGTTCGCGTACGCCTCAAAGTGCCGGTTCCAGTCGTAGGTCACGAAGCCGCCGGCAATGTATTTCTCGTCGGGACGCTGCATAAAGTTGTGAGGCGCGTAGTTGTACACGTCGGTGGCGACACGGTTGCGGAAGGTGTTGCCGGGCCCGCTCTGGTCCAGGGTGTAATCGCCCTTGAAGTTGAAGTCCTTATCGAAGACGATGAAACGCCCGAGGGGGATGGTGGACGAACCGCCGCAGACCGGCCCATTGGCACCCATGCGCGGCGCGCAGTTGGTGTAGTCGCGGCGATCCTTCCGCACCTCCGAGGTGCGGCGGTAGTCCAGGTAAGCGGCCGCGTGTCCCCTGCCTTCGGCGAACTTGCCACCCAGGGCGATATTGGCGTTTAGTGCTCCACCATCCCAGGCACTGCCTTCTGGGACGCTGAACCCCCGTGCCCGGTTCATGGCCCGGGCAATCTCGTTGTCGTTCTTGTGGTGGAAACCGCCGAACTGGATGCCCCCACGGAACCCCTCGAAGTCTTTGTCAAGGACAAAGTTGACAACACCGGCGACGGCATCGGCGCCGTACACTGAGGACGCGCCGCCGGTGAGCACGTCGACGCGCTTGACCAGCGCCGAGGGGATGAAGTTGAGGTCCGGCGCTACCGCGAAGGCGTCACCGGCGGACATGCGCTGGCCGTCGATGAGCACCAGCGTGCGCACCGGACCCAGGTACCGCAGATCGACGGTGGCAGTGCCCGAGGCGCCGTTGGCGATGGTGGAGTTTTGCGCCGCGAAGATCTGCGGCAGGGCCGTCAGCAAGTCCTCAATGCGGGTCAAACCACGGTAGCTGAGCTCCTCGATCTCCAGGCTGGTCACCGGGCTCAGCGCCTCCAGTGTGGGGCGGGGGATGAGGGAGCCCGTGACTTCCACCTCTTCTTTGAACTTCGTTTCCGCCGGCTGCTCCTCCTGCGCCAGCGCCGGGGCGACGGCCCCCATCACCGCGATGGCAATGGCCAGAATAAGTACCCCTCGCAGGTTTCTATCCAACGCTGCAGACATGGTCTTTTCCTCCTCCTTGCATGGGCGATGTGGTTAGGGAGTACGACGGGAGTGGGCCGGGGGGTCCCCGTGAGCCGCTTTCGCTCGCCAACGGGCCAGGGAAACAAGCGACGCGCTCCCGGCCCTGGGACGGGTTCACCAACCCGCCGCACTGGTCCGCCCGGGCGGCGGGTGCCGCCGCATACGGCTCGAGGCGCTGGTCGGCGATGGCAGTAAGACGCATGAGGTTGACTTGAACCAGCATTGTGAACATCTCAAGGGTGGTGTCAAGCGGGCGTGCCCGGGTGGCGAGGCCTCCCGTCCCTGACCGAAGGGGTGGATGGTGGGTCGGGCACGCTCGCGGTACGGCGGCGAGGAGGGCGTCAATGTGGCCCGTGGGGGCATCTCGCCCCTAACTTTTTGCCAGGTGAGCCAGCATTTCGCGCACCGAGGCCGCCTCAGGGTCGTTGGGGGCGAGCTGCAGGAAGCGCTGGAGGTGGGTGACCGCCTCGCCGTTATTGCCCTCGCCGATGGCGATTAGGCCCAGGAAGTAGTGAGCCTGGGGGTAGTCGGGCTTGAGCCGAATCACTTTGGAGAAGGCGTTCTTGGCCAAGGCGGTGTCATGGGCGTCGTAGGCGTCGAACGCCACCTTGAGCAAGCCGTTGCGGGCAAGCTCGGGCTCGTAGGCGGCCAAGCCGAACAGCGCCTCGGCAAGGCGAGACTTGTCGTCCAGAGCCAGGCAGGCGTTATACCGCAGCCGGGCCGCCTTTTCGTTGGTCGGATCCGCTGTCAGCACCTTCTCAGCAGCGGCGGCCGCCTCGGCGTGACGTCCCAAGGCGTGGGCGGCGGTGGCCAGGCCGAGGAGCGACTCGCGGAGGTTCGGATCCAGGTTGAGGGCGGTCTGGAAGCGGGCGAAGGCGGCGGCGTGGTCCCCTCCCCGCGCCAGAGCCACCGCCTCGTTGTGTACCCTCTTGGCCTCTTCCAGCCGGCGTCCGATGCGTTGCATATCCTCCAAGGCGATGGCGGCGCGGGCCTCGTCCTTGAGGTTGGTGTAGGCCTGCCAGCGGGCCAGCAGCACCGCTTCATCCATGGCTCCCAGGGCGATGGCGCGCTCTGCCGACTCAGCCGCTTGGCGGTCGTGTCCCAGCTCCACCTGCACCGCCGCCAGTGCTGCCCACGCCTGGCGGAGCCCGGGGTCATGCTGCACCGCGTCGGTGAACTTAGCCTCAGCAAGTACGTAGTTGCCGGCCTTCAAGGCAGCGACACCGGAGTTGTAGGCCAACGCCGCCTCCTCCGAGGTGGCAACGGTGAGCGCCGCTCCGCCGGGCACCGAAATTTGCCGCCGCATCTTCCACTCGAAGTGCTGGGTGCCTTCCAGGTACCACTCCTGAGTGGCCTCAGTAACCTGATAACCTGGCTTTTCGAAACGGTACTGGTAGGTCACGTCGACGTGCCGGAAGTCGATGATGAAGGCGCCCTTGCGGTCGGTGGTGCGGACTTCCTTAAAGTCTGGGAGTTGCGGCGAGGTGGCGGTGACCGTCACGCCCTCCAGGGGCTTGCCATCCTGGTCGACGACCTTCCCCACCAGCCTCGCCTTGCGCTGCGCTTCGGCAAGTCCGGGCAGCAGCCACGTCAGAGTCATGAGTACGATGAGGGTGCGAAACCCGTTGCGCATGGAAGCCACCTCCCTCCTCCGGCCAACGTGGACACCGGGCCGCTTTCACGCTTGGGGCACCGGCCGTCACTCCGCCGCCTTCTGGCCACGGTCAGAGGCGTCGGTGCCATGGCGAGAGTATAGCCTCGGGCACGCAGACGAGCATTCCCGGCGTTACCCCAATTCCAGTTGGCGAAAGAGTAGCGACGGCGTGGTCACCGCGGCGCGTAGGGAGGCGCTGGCGGGGTCGCCGCCGGCCGCCTGCAGGGCGGCCAGCAGGCGGCCGCAGCCGGCCCGCAGCTCCACCCGAGGCCACACCTGCACGGGATCCCCGCCGCGCAACCGCACCCCCAGGGCAGGCAGGACCAAGCGGTCGCGAGGGCGGTCCAGCTGTACCGGCCCGGCCACGGCTCGCAGGTGCCAGCCGTTGGACATGGCGGCGGCAAGCTCCTTCGGGGACGCCGTCCCGGCTCCCATGACCAGGTTGGCGGGGCCGCTGGTGGGCGGGTCGGCGTAGGAGGCGCGGACCGCACCGCCCGCGCGCCCAGCCATGCCCGCCGCGTCTTCCCAGGTGAGCGCCGGGTTTCCCAAGCGGCCGCCGGCCACCAACTCCACCCGCCGGGAGGGGATCCCCTCGCCGTCAAAGGGCAGCGGCAGGAGACCCTCGGGGCCGCAGCGGGCGTCCACCAAGTGCCAGGCGGGGGAGACGTGCCGGCGGCGCCGAGGCTGCGCGCCCAGCAGGTCGAGCAGGGCCAACAGCAGGTGCGCGGCGACCTCGGGGGCGAGAAGCACGTCCCAGAGGCCGGCTTGCGGCGGTGCGGCGGGTAGGCGATGGCCGGCGCAAGCGTCGACGACCTCGACCAACCGCGCGGCGACCGCCTCCGATAGGGCTGGCACGGCGTGGTGGACGAGGGTGGCGGGTAGCTCGCCCTGACTGGCGCGCACGTCGACGAGGGCGCCACCGACGCTGGCCGTCCCGGCGAACCCTTCACCGGTTACCAGCAGCGTCCGACTCCAGCCGGTGACGACGCGGATCTCCTCAATCCGCAGCGAGAGGCAGGCGATGGCGTCGGCGAGGTGCGCCGCGAAGTGCTCAGCCTCTGCCACCGAGGGTGGGGGGGGTGACGGCGGCACGGGACAGCCGCCGAGAAGGGCGCGCGGCGGCAGCGGGTCCGGGCCAGGGTACGCGGAGGCCAGCGCCGCGCGCGCCGCGTCGCGTCCAGCAGTGGCGGCAGTGCCGGCGATGGCCGCAAATCCCCGTCGCCCGCCGCCGGCCAGGCGGCACGCCACGCCCGCCTGGTGGGCGTGCCGCCGTTCCCACTGGCCGCCACGCCAGCGCAGGGTCCAGGTCTCGCCCTCTTTGGCGAAGACCTCATGGCGGACCTTGGCGCGCTCCAGCTCCGCCAGCGCTGCCTCCGCTGCGGGGGGCAAGGCGGTACTCACGCCACCTCCAGGGCGTCCACGAGCAGCCAGGGGGTGTCGCTGCCCACCGGGACCGCCTCGCCATCCTTGCGACACCACCCAGGCTCGGCGCTGGTTTGCGTCTGGGTGGAGCAGGCCAACAGCCCAACGCGCAAGGTTTCGAGGGGGGCGTGAAGGGTGAAGCTGGGCAGTGGGCGGGCCGGCTCCCCGCGGTGCAAGGTGGAGGCGCTGCGCACCTCCAGCCGCACGGTGGCGGTGGCGAGATCGAAACTGGCGGATCGCACCGAGCTAACTTCCAGGCGAGCTTGGCGGCGCAGATCGGGCAGGGGTGATCCGCGGCCCCGGGTGATGAGGTTGGAGATGCGCGGGCGGGGGGGTGCGTGGACGCTACCCCGGCGGGCGCTGCCGGCCGGCACGTTGAGACGGGCGGCGGTCGCGCGATCGGCCAGCACGCCCACCGGTTCGCCACCCCGCAGCAGGGGGCGGGGACGGGCAGCGCTACCCTCGTCATCAATAGTGAAACCACCTGGCAGGTCGAAGCGGGTGGGGTCGTCGGTCACGTCCAGGGGCAGGGTGAAGCGGAAGCGACGCCCGGTGCCCGCCAAAGGAGAGAGGCCGGCCAGCACCAGATCCCCTTCCAGGCTGTGCCCGATCACCTCGTGAACCAGCGCGGCCGCCGCCGGCGGCGCCAGCAAAACCAGGGGTCGGCCGCGCGGCGGCGCTCCTCGGATTTGCTCAGCGGGGCGCGGTGGGTGCCAGGGGGTGGCGAGGGGGAGGACGGCCAACGCGCGCTGGCCGTCGGTGGCTTCAATCTCCAGCAGCGCTGGGCGTGTGACTACCGCAGCCGAGTGGCGGCGAACCACAGCGGCCCAGCGCCAGCGCCAGCGCAGCGTCCATTCTCCTGACCCAAGGCGGGACAGCCACTCCTGGGGGTCCGGAGGCGGGGGAGGATCTGGAAGGGGGAAGATCGGTACCCACTGAGGCGAGACCCCCATGAGGCGGGCTAGACTCACCCGATCGGTGGCGTCGCTGGAGTCTAAGCGGTCGGGCCGGCGCACCGCCACACCGTCGCGCCGAGCCAACCCCCGATGGGTCACTCGCCCCCCGGCGACGCGCCAGGATGCTTCGACGGACCGCTCTAGGTAGAGATCCTCCAGTGGTGGCGAGGGAGCTCTGCCCAGCAAGGTCTGGCAGGCGGTGAGGGCGTCGGAGAGGCGGTCTGGTGCGCCCATGTCGCCGTGGTAGCATAAGCCGCTTTTGAACTGAGGTGGGGAGGCGAGCGGTGAGCGAAGACTTCCGAGCGAGGTTGCGCCAGCTGGAACAAGCCAGTCTCGAGGGAGGTGGGGCGGAGCGCATCGCGCGCCAACACCAGGCGGGCAAGCTAACGGCGCGGGAGCGGCTGGATCTGTTGCTGGACCCGGCTTCCTTCGACGAGGTGGACCGGTTGGTGACCCACCGCTGCACCGACTTCGGCATGGATCAGCAGCGCATCCCGGGAGACGGCGTGGTCACCGGCTTCGGCCGCATCGACGGGCGCCCGGTGGGGGTGTTCGCCCAGGACTTCACCGTCTTCGGCGGCTCGCTGTCCGAGGCGCACGCCGAAAAGATCTGCAAGATCATGGATCTGGCTTTGAAGTTCGGGATCCCGGTGATCGGTCTCAACGACTCCGGAGGGGCGCGCATCCAGGAGGGGGTGGTGTCGCTGGGTGGCTACGCCGACATCTTCCTGCGCAACACCATCTGCTCGGGGGTGATCCCGCAGATCTCAGCGATCCTGGGTCCCTGTGCGGGTGGGGCGGTGTACTCCCCCGCCATCACCGACTTCATCTTCATGGCCAAGGGGTCGAGTTACATGTTCGTGACTGGGCCGGAGGTGATCCGTACCGTCACCCACGAAGAGGTCACCATGGAACGCCTGGGTGGCGCCACCACCCACGCTCAGATCTCCGGAGTGGCCCACTTTGCGTGTGAGGACGACATCGATACCCTGGCGCGCATCCGCCGTCTCGTCTCGTTCCTGCCCCTCAACAACGCCGCGGATCCCCCGGTCCGCCCCAGCGCCGACCCACCCGAGCGGGAGAGCGACGAGCTGGATCGCTTGGTGCCAACCGATCCCAACCGGCCCTACGACATGAAGGAGCTCATCCGCGCTGTGGCCGACGATGGAGAGTTTCTGGAGGTGCACGAGCTGTACGCCCGTAACCTGGTGGTCGGCTTCGTGAGATTGGCGGGCCGCCCGGTGGGGGTGGTCGCCAACCAACCGGCCCACTTAGCTGGGGTGTTGGATATCAACGCTTCGGACAAGGGCGCCCGCTTCGTGCGCTTTTGCGACGCCTTCAACATCCCATTGTTGATCCTCGAGGATGTGCCCGGTTTCATGCCCGGCGTGGAGCAGGAGCACGGCGGGATCATCAGGCACGGCGCGAAGCTGCTGTACGCCCTGGCCGAAGCGACGGTGCCCAAGGTTACCGTGATCACCCGCAAGGCGTACGGCGGGGCGTACTGCGTGATGGGGTCTAAGCACATCCGCACCGATTTCAACTTCGCCTTCCCCACCGCCGAGATCGCCGTGATGGGCTCGCAAGGGGCGGTGAACATCCTCTATCGCCGCGAGATCGAAAGCGCCCCCGACCCCGAGGCGCGGCGGGCGGAACTGGTAAAGCGCTACAACGACGCCTTCGCCAATCCCTTGGGCGCGGCGCAGCGCGGCTTTGTGGATGCGGTGATCGAACCGCGCCACACCCGCCGGCGGGTGGTGCAAGCCTTTGCCCTAGCAGCCAACAAGCGGGACTGGATGCCCCCGAAAAAGCACGGGAATATACCGCTATGAGGCTGGTGCCACCGCTGAACGAACGCACGGTGGTACCGGCCGTCCGCTGTGCCGGCCGGCGAGCTTCCGCGCACCCCGGTCGGCCGTGGCGGCGCGAAGGGCGCCATGAGGAGTCCCCATGCGCATCTTGATCGCCAACCGGGGTGAGATCGCGCTGCGCATCATCCGCGCCTGTCGCGAGTTGGGACATGAGAGCGTGGCGGTCTACTCGGAGGTGGATCGCACGCAGCCCCACGTGCTGGCCGCCGACCTCGCCCTGCCCATCGGGCCGGCGCCGGCCAGGGAGTCCTACCTCAACCAGGCGGCGATTCTGGCGGCGGCCAAGAAGGCGGGAGCAGGGGCGCTCCACCCGGGGTACGGGTTTTTGGCGGAGAACGCCGGCTTCGCCCGCGCTGTGGAGCAGGCCGGTCTCATCTGGATCGGACCTCCGCCGGAGGTTATCGAACTGCTGGGCTCCAAGACCGCGGCGCGGGAGTTGGCGCGCCGTGTGGGGGCACCCATCGTGCCTGGCACCGAGCCGCTCCCCGATGCGGCGGCGGCGCACCGTTTCGCCCAGGAGGTGGGGTACCCGATCCTCCTCAAGGCGGTGGGTGGGGGCGGCGGCAAGGGGATGCGCGTGGTGCGGGGGCCGGAGGAGCTGGAGGAGGCGCTGGCGCGGGCCTCCTCGGAGGGGAAAGCGTTCTTTGCCGACGATCGGGTGTACGCCGAAAAGCTCATCGAGCGCCCACGGCATATCGAGGTGCAGATCCTGGGCGATCGCGCTGGCACCATCCTGCACTTTGGCGAGCGGGAGTGTTCGCTGCAGCGCCGACACCAAAAGGTCGTCGAGGAGACTCCTTCGGTGGCGGTGGACGCCGAGCTGCGACGGCGCCTCGGCGAGGCGGCGGTGGCGGTGGCGCGGGGGGCGGGGTACCGCTCGGCCGGCACGGTGGAGTTTCTCCTGGGCCAGGATGGCCGTTTCTATTTCCTGGAGGTGAATACCCGGCTGCAGGTGGAGCACCCGGTCACTGAAGTGGTCTACGGCGTTGACCTGGTGCATCTCATGATCCGCGAGGCACTGGGGGAGACCTTGACGTTGCGCCAAGAGGACATCGTGGCGCGCGGTCACGCCCTCGAATGCCGTGTCTACGCCGAGGATCCACTGCGCAACTTCGCCCCGTCACCGGGGACCATCCAGCTTTTGGAACGCCCCGGCGGCCCCGGGGTGCGGGTCGACTCCGGGGTGCGCACCGGCTCGGTGGTGCCTCTGGATTACGACCCGATGCTGGCCAAGCTCATCGTGTACGGGTCCAACCGGGAGGAGTCGCTGGCCCGCCTGCGCCGGGCGCTGGCGGAGTACCGCATCGTGGGGATCGCCACCACCCTGCCGCTGTTTCGCCTCCTCCTGGACGTGCCGGCGTTTCGCAGTGGTGATCTGCACACCGGGTTGTTGGACGAGTTGCTGGGGGCGGGATCGGTGGAGGCGTTGCAGGCCGCCGGTTCGCCGGAGCTGGAGGAGGTGGCGATCATGGCGGCAGGCTGCCTGGAAGCGCGGGCCGCGACGGCGTTGCCGGCTGACCTGATGGACGTGGTGGAACGGGAGGGGGCGGGGTGGCGCCAGGAGGGGCGGCGGGTGGCCCACGGGAGGTTCCCGCGGTGATGTCGCTCCCCCTGATCCTCCTGGTACCCCGTTACACGCTGGAACTCCGCGGCTGCCACCAAGGCTCGTCCTTTGGCCCGAGGACAGGGGGTGCAGTGACTGGTCTTTTCCTGGGAGCCTTGCCATGAAATGGTGGGTGGAACGCGACGGCCGTCGCCTCGAGGTCTCCGTTTCGGGTGATGGACAGCAGTTCACGGTGCGCGTGGATGGCCGCGAGCGCCAGGTGAGCTTTCTGCCGGTGGCCGCCAACCTAGCGGCCCTGTTGGGTGAGGACGGCAGCGCCTACTCGGTGGCGCACCAGCGCTTGGGTCCCCAACGATGGCGCATCTCTTTAGCCGACAGAGAGTTTGTCATTCAACTTCGGAATCCTTTGGAACGCGGGGTGGCACAGAGGGCGGATGCCCGGCGCGGGCCCCAGGAGGTTCGCGCACCGATTCCGGGCAAGGTGGTGCGAGTTGCGGTGAGCAAGGGTGATGCGGTAGTTGCCGGGCAACCCCTCCTGGTGCTGGAGGCGATGAAGATGGAAAACCCCATTTGCGCCGAGGGAGCCGGCCGCGTCGACGAGGTGTTGGTAAGCGCCGGGGCCACCGTAGAGGGAGGGCAGCTGCTGGTCATGCTGCGCTGATGTTCAAAAACCTGAACAGTCCATGCAAATTTATGAACGGAAAGATGAGACAGAATCGAGAAAAGCATGGCAGTGGTGCTCAACGTCCAGATGCGCAGCGCCTTCGAAGAAGAGGTGGTGGTTTCCGGCGCCGCGCCCACCATTGACACCCGCTCCTCCGAAATCGGGGCCAACCTGAGCAAGGATTTCTTCACCAACC
>Ga0308390_1002347_pt1 | contig 11558 bp, 20 predicted proteins | sample Hotspr2Sample149_FD_202358 | JGI IMG/M metagenome (GOLD analysis project Ga0308390, IMG submission 202358) | Hot spring phototrophic mat microbial communities from Mushroom Spring, Yellowstone National Park, Wyoming, United States - 20040719_149 ...
TGGAAAAGGCAGGTTGGAAAAAAATTTGTTTTGATGTGGGATGCCATGCGGTAGGGAGGACAAGGCAAACGGGAATACTCGGAGAGAATGCGTGTCTTGAAAAGGACCAGAGAAGGATTGAGTGCATCTGGACAAATTACCTTTTGGATTTTTGAAAGAGGAGGAAAATTATTCAACGCAAGCTTTGGCAATCTTCTCCCAAGCCCTTAGTTCCTCTTCCACATCATCTATCTCCTTCACAAGTTTGGCAAACTTTACCTTCTCAAGTTCTTTTGTGATGAGGTAGTAGCCGATTAAAAGCCAGCCTCCAAAAGGGAAAAGCAGAAGTCTCCACAATTTTCCCATCTTTAGTCTCAAAAACGGTCTTGCTTTCAATCACATCTCTCACTTGCAAGTCCATGGCCAGCACCTCCATAATGTTTATTAACCGCCCAGCTTGGGCTTTCCTGACAAGAGAATACCTCCTCTAACCGCTTCTCCATAACATGCCTCCGTTCAGCAAATTATTTTAGCCATTTTCTCCAGAAAAGCAAGCCATGTGGTTAACTAAGTGTTTGGATTTTTGTGCATAGTTAGTTAACCTTGCGTTTCTGAAAATTTTAACTAAAATAATAGGTATGAGCACGATGGAGAAGAGAGTTAAAAGAGGTGTGGATGAGTTTAAGCGGGAGAAGATAAAGGAGTTTTTCAGGGCATGTGATTGGTGGATCGGCAAGGTGCATCAGAAGGCGGGTGCTACTATGAGGGATGAAAAGGGTCGGCTTGTGCATTTCTTTTCTTATGCGGATGCTTGGGATTTGATGGAGATGATCAAAGATCTTTTGGCGGATGAGGAGAAAGTGAAGAAGGTGAGGGAGATGCTGTGAAGAGATGGATAAAGGCTGTGGAGGTGATTAGGGAAGTTAGTCCTGAGGAAACAAGGAACGAGGAGATAAACTCTAATGCGTGGGAGTTTAGAGGAATAGAAATGTGGGAAGAGATAGTGGAAGTAGAAGGAGAGAAGCCGAAGGTTGGGGATGTTATAGAATTCTTTCCAGATGATCCTGACCTATATCAGACTGCTGAAGTGGTTAAGGTAATCAGAGAGATAGAACCTAATGTGTGGAAAGTGAAGATAAGGCAGGAGGTGGAGGGTATTTGGTTGATACAAGGAATAAAGCCTGAAGAAGGGCAGATATTAGATGTTGAGGAATATAAAAACCTTTTGTGGATGGTTGTAAGACACCCTTTTAAGGAAGGTTTATGGGTGGCGGTAAGACCTCGCTTCTTTTTTGAAAAAAGATCTACAGATGGTTAGTCCTTTCCTTTATGTGGTGCGTATAGAACAGAGAACTCAGTGTTAGGTCTTCGTAGCGTTTCCAGACAAGTTTGAGAAAATCCCTTATGGGCTTTATGGCGGACCAAGTGGGAGACCTGTCTACATCTCTTAGGACTTTTTCTATGTTTTCAGGCTTGATTTTGTAGACGGGAATTCCCTCTTCTTCCAAAATTTCCCTTCTTATGTAAACATGGAAGGGCAAGGGTGCATAAAGCTTAGGAAAGCCCTTTACATATTCAGGAAGATGAATTTTGATGGAACAGGTTGTGGGACTGACCCACACCGTTAGAGGCACCGCATGGACAAGTCCTTCATCCTCAATGTGATAGACAAGAACATATTCATTTGGCGACCAGAAGAGGTTTCTAAGCTGTCCTACTTCCACGGGCACTCTTGCGGATGGCTTTACCTTATACCTTTCAGTCCCCAGACTATCCTTGTAAAGTTTTAAAGACATCTTCAGTTCTTCTTTGTTTAGCATCTTTCACACCTCCTTATTGTTTATATAACCGCCCCCTCCCCCAATTTCTGACATTCACCTCAACCTTTTTGGCATTACCAAGTAAAAGTAGTCTTCACTAAGCTTTAACATCACAGGATACTCTTCATCGCCCACAAACAGCATTTCCACCGTGCCCTCGTTTATCTCTGTAAATTGCTTTATAAACTTAGGATTGAAGGCTATAACAAGCCCTTCTCCTTCTACTGTTGCGGGCACCTCAACCTCTATCTCGTTCTCCTCTCCATACTCAGACCACTCTGCCCTCAGCTTTAGTCCTTCTCCTATGTGGAAAAGGACAGTCTCTAAATGGGAAAAGTTTTCCAAAGCCCTGTCCAACTCCTTCACATCCACTAAAACCCTTATTCTAAACTCATTGGGAACCACCGCTTTGTAATCGGGATATTCCCTCTCAAAAACCCTCAAAGCCGTCTCCCAGTCTGTCCCCGCAATAAACACAAAGTTTTCAGATTTGCCCAGCTTTACCTCATCTCCCTTTTCTCTCTTTAGAAGTTCCAAAAGAACCTTTAGCCCGCTTTGAGGAAACTCCAGCTTCATATCAAAAGGAACCTCCACCCTCATAAAAGCTAACCTATACCCATCAGATGCCACAAAATTGACTGCAGACCCCTCCCCATCCATAAGCACACGCCTTAGATAATCCATATCGTTGTCCTTATTAGGCATCGCAAACCCCACCTTTTCTATAGCGTCCCTCAAAAGCTTGGTAGGAAACACCGCCTCATAGGTAGGAACCGGAAACTCTGGGAACTTCTCTACACAACCCAATGAAAGCCTACTTTTCACACTCCCTGTCTGAACCACAAGCTTTTCATTCTCCGTCCAAAGCAATACCTCCTTTTCCTTCCCTTTCACAAGCTTGACAAACTCCTTCATAGTCACGCATACCTCTCCCGACTCCTCCGTGATCGACGGCACCCGCATAGTCAAATACTTCTCCAAATCCGCCCCTTGAAGCGTGCTATAGCCATTGCTACTCGCTACCTTCAACCAAGTTAACTGAGGCAAAACACTCCTCCTGTCTACCACCTTGTTAAGCACCTCCAAAGCTTTGTTTAAAGACTGTTTGCTAAGCTTTGTCCTCATACCTACCACCTCCTTTCAGGTAATTATTTTAATCATTTTTTCCAGAATGTCAAGAGGGAGTTAACCAAGTATTTCTTTTTTTTGTTTTTAAGTTAGTTAACCTTGTCTTGACTTTTCAGGTAATATTGGCTAAAATTTTATTCTGAAAGGAGGTGTCCGCTATGGAGGAAGTAATCAAGGTTTGGGATTTATTTGAAATTGATTTTCTGGGTTTGAGGGTAGAGGGAGAGGTTGTTAGAGAAAAGATGGAAGAGATAATAATGAAAGAGGGAAAGGTTGCGGTGCTTGATTTTGAAGGCGTTAGAGGGATAACTCATAGCTTTGCGGATGAGATTGTGGGTATATTTGCGAGGACTTTTGGGAAGGAGTGGGTTAAAGAAAACATCAGGGTTGTGAATGTCAATGATAATGTAAGGAGCATGCTGAATTTAGCGGTTAAGATTGCCCTCAAGCAAAGGGAGAAGCTTTTTGAGGCTTAGTTTTGTGATGTCTGTAATGTCTGTGTGCAAAAGGATGCCGCTATTTACTGCTTCTATTAAAAGTGTCAGAAATCTTCTACTCCAATAATTGATAATGCTTGGCTGTGCGGTTTCTTTTTCCTCTAACTGAATGTCTTCTAAAAACTTGGAGGCCGCTTTAAAGCAAGTTTTTTCTTTGCTTTCCCAATCAAAAACCGCACTTTCTCCCGCCAAAACATGCACGATGGCATGGACAAGGGTAAAGGCTTTCCCATGAGTGCTATCTCTGTTGTTGATAAACACCACAGGTGCTACGCTATCATACAAAACAAACCCTCTAAACTCTTCAACGCTTAGAGTTCTGCGAACATTTTTGATATACCCACTTCTCAAAACAAAAACTCCCTTCTCTTCTACCGGAGAGTGGGTGCATGAAAAAACTTACATAGACAGGATAGTCTCAAGGGTTATGTTCCGTGCAGAGAAAAATCCTGCCACAGGACTTGAAGACCAGAGGATGGACAGGGAGTATCTTGTCGTTCTGAAAAGAAAATAGACAGGGGTTAACCAACTCAAAAGCAAACAAGGAAAACTTAGTTAACTCCCTCTTGACATTCTGGTAATTTAGACTAAAATAATTACCTGAAGGAGGTGTTGCTATGGAGAAGGTGTTGAAGGTGTTGCCAGTAAGGTTGGAAGATTTAAAGGCTTTGATTGAGGAGAACAGGGAGTTAGTTGTCAAGATAGGGCACAATTACGAGATAAGCAGGCCGCTGGCGTTGAAGCTTTGGCAGTATCTTGTGGCTAAGGTGGTGGAGATGGGCGGGAGTATAAAGGAGAGTGTGAAGGTGGATTATGCCAGTTCTGAGATGGTGATAGTGAGTGTATCGTGCACGGTGGAGATAGGAGAGAGTGAGATAACTTTTTGTGAGGTGGGAGAGGCGTATAGGAGTGAGGGGAAGGAGGACACTATGGCACGGACGGCCTTTACGAGGGCGATGAAGAGGTTGTTGGAGAGGCTTGTTGGAGAGGATTTTATAAACCAAGTAATCAAGAGGTTGTTTCCTGATGTAAGGGAGGTGCCCGCCTCTGAAAATCAAAAAAGGTATATAAGAAGTCTTGTGCAGGAAGGAAAGCTAACAAGGGAGATGGTGGAAAGAGTTTTGGGAGAGGGGTCGTCCCTCAGTCAAGCCCCAAGGGAAAACACCCTAACAGTCTCCCAAGCAAAAAGGTTAATTGATATGGCTAAAGGGAGGTTTTTAAATGGGCAAACTAATTGAGGTTGTGCTGGGCACCCTTTTGGGTGCCTTCGTGGGCTTTTTGTTCTTTGAAGGTTTCTTTGGAGAGGATCCTGTTCAGAAAGAGAGTGCCAAAAGAAGCCAGAAAGCCAATTGTGAAGCCCAGAAGGAAGAACTTATGAGTTCTCAAAGCCCGCAGGAGTTTGAACATAAAGCAAAATTATACTCCAGCCTTTGCAAGGAAAAGTAAGAACTCCCTCTCCCTTTCTCCCTTCTTAGAACTCTATCTCTTCCTTTTCCAGTTGAGACTTAAGAATTTCAATAGCTTTCTTTTTAGGAAGAAGTTTTTGGGAGAGACAAAAGCCTGCAATGGTGAGAATGTGGTCGTCAATCAGCCAGCCGTTCTCCTGTTTTTCAATAAGCTTGAAGATATGATTAATCCTCTTTTCTACCTCCTTTTTAATGGATTGAGGTTTTTTGTCTTTCTTTGCGTAGCGTTCTGCAAAGCTTTTTTCCAGTGCGGGTTTTATATCCTCTTGGTATTTGGAGAGGGTGTCTATGAGTTGTTTGGTGGGAGAAAGCAGCGGAGGGATTTCGTGGGTAAGTTTTTCCTCATAAAAAGCCCGCCAGAGGTAGTTGGCGTATATGTGCCCTATTCCTTTGATGCCTGCAAGGGAGGAGTATTCCATGGGAACCCCGTAGGCTATAGAGTGGGCAATTTGCAAAAGTTCCGAGAAAAACCAGTTTATCACTCCCAAGTTTTTAAGTTCATACAGCGTTCTGAAAACATAAAGGGCTTCTGTCCGCAAGGTGGAGAACTCTCCGGGCGGTCTTGCTATGGAGGGGTAGTGTATAGTTAGCCCTTGAGTGTAAAAAACAAGCCAAAAGGTGTTATCCTCAAACTGCCTCCCAGCGGTCCTTGAGAGAACGCGGAAGCTATGTTCTGGTTCCACTTTCTTCACAAAAGATTTATAGCTGTCAAGTCTTTTCGTTATTAGCGGCCTGACAATGGCGGTTTTGTCCATGCCTATCCGAAGTCTCTCAAGGAAGTCTTCAAAGCGAGTGGGTGGGATACCAGAACGGATACAAAAATCTCCCTTCTGAAGAACATTACCAAGGGAAATATAGTCCTTTGCTTCTAAAAAACTTAATACTTTCTGGACAACTTCCTTCTTTATGTGTTTGTAAGAATAAAGATTTTGCAAGAATTTACCGTAATTAAGTTTGTGTCTTTTGATGCCCAAAAGAAGCAAAAGAGAGAGGGCGTCCTGATCCAACTCCTCCTCTAAAGCGGTTTTGAACCTCTCCCTCTTAGCCCTGTTTAGCAGATCCTCCACCATCCTATCTCTCCCAGCCATAGCAACAAAGCAAGCGGTTCCTTTGTTCTTTATCCCAAGTCTTCCAGCCCTTCCCTCCATCTGAAGGATGTCAAACTCGTTGGGCAGAAGTTCCCACCTGTTTCCCTTCTTTATGGGTCTTGTGAAGACGACAACCTTGTCCGCAGGAAGGTTTACACCGTAGGCAAGGGTCTGTGTGGCAATAAGTTTCTTTATCCTTCCCTCTCTAAAGGCTTTCTCTATGATTTCTCTTTCCTCTTTTGGAATGTCCGCATTGTGAAAGGCAATCTCGGGCGGTCTTTTCTCCTCCTCTTCCATATCAAAAGGCGCCGTCTCGTTGAGAATACCAAGCTTGTTGTTGTAAGCGTATTCAAGCAAAGCCCAGCCAAGTGTTTTGTTCGGAACGAATACGATGGTTTGTTCCTCTGGAGAGGAAAGTTCATAGATTGCGTGGAAGACCTTTTCCGCCTCCTTCTCATAGTGTCTCCCTCGGACAATTTCTGCAAGGCTGAAATATCTCCTCTCCAAAGGAACAGGTCGCCATCTGCTTTTGATAAGAAGGTTGGTGTCTAAATACCGGGCAAGTTCGTCCTCTTGAGGAAGCGTGGCAGACAAAGCCAGAATGGGTATGTTTTCGGACTTAAGATAGGCGATCACCTCCTCCACAATCCACTTAGACCGTATTTGATGCGCCTCGTCTAAAACTACTGCAGAAATGTCCCTCACCCAGTCCGCAGAATTCCTAAGACCCTGTGCTAAACTTTCATACACCGCCACCACCACATCGTGCTTTGCCTCCTTTAGGTTCTCAAGGATGTTGTCTCCAGTCCTCATGCCTACACTCTTATAGTAGCGGGCAAGTTCTATTTTCTTCTCATTCACCAAAGCCTTCGTAGGTGCACAATACACCGCCCTGCCCTCGTGTCGTCTCATAAACAAATAGGCAAGCAAACTCTTACCCGCAGAGGTAGGTGCCGACACCACCGCATTCCCATCCTCATAAAACACCTCAAAAGCAGTCTGAAGCGGGTTCAAAAGAGGATGCGGAATTTTTGGATCCACCTCCTCCCTCCTAAGAAGTCCCATCTTCCGAGGGGATAACCCTCCCTCCATATACACAAGCCCCCCACCTAAAGGATTGACCTTGAACCAACTACTCTCTAACACCTCTACCACACGCATACCTTTAATTATAGCTTTGGTTAACTAACTCTCTTTTAGCCCTTGAAGACTTAGTTAACCCTCTTGGAAGGTTATCTAAGGACTTTGCATATCGTTTGCATAAGTTTGGGCTTGGAGTAAACTTTTATAGACCTTCCACACATACATGGAGTTTTCCCTTGCTTTTTTGCCTTTGTTGTAGCAATCCACTGCCCTCCAACTGTAGCCGTAGGTATCAATGCAGTGCCTCAAAACCATTGCACCTACATGGGCATTATAGCAGGGTTCCCAAAGTAAAGATGGGTCTATTCCGTGCTTTTTGAGATAGGCAAACCACGAGGAGTTTATCTGCATAAGCCCTATATCGTAGGTTCCGTTTTTGTTGCGGTTTATTGCCTTTGGGTTGAAGTTGCTTTCCACTTTTGCTATAGCCCAAAGAAGTTGCGGAGATACTCCATAATACCGCCCAGCGTCCTCAAAACAAAAGCAATAAGCTATAGCGGGAACAAGGAGGAGGAGTAGTCCTCTCATAGCTGAACCTCAAGGTTTTCTGTAAAGTATCTGATAATACGCTCCTTCTCCAAAACCATCACCATTGCAAGACCGCCTTTCCTCTCCACACTTATACTGCTATACCTATATACCACAAACCTTTCCTCATCCTCAGTTTGATGAAAGCATGCAATATACTCTGGCTTTATAACTATCTTGGTGTAGTAGTCGTCCTCAAAAATAGGTTCTCCATCCCAAGTCAGAACATTTACCCACCTCGTGTCAAGGGTCTTCTCAATGCGGTTCTTTATCAAAACTATGTGGGAGTAGTTTCTGGTAAAGCAATACTTACAGGAACCGATGATGTCGCACTTCAATAGCGTCTGGGCACTGCCCACAACCTCTCCATCTATCTCAAAGGTAATATCAAGGGTGGAAAAGGGATTTAAAACTTTATTGTCCGCCCTTATGTAGGCTTTGACTTTTTTACCATCCAGTGTAGAGTTAAAAACCCTATCAAGGAGGCCTAAATCAACGACTTCTTGCTTTTCCATCCTTGACTATAAACACAACATCCGCCCTGTTTATCCAAGGAGAGACCGCATCCCCTTCCTTCAAAAACCCTACCACCAAACCCTTCCTCAAAAGTCTTTTGCTTAACCTCTCCGCTATCTCTGGAGAACACCTTAGCACTTTAATCCACCCCCGCAAGAAGTCTCCATCTTCTGTAAGGTGGAGATGAATTGCGAAAGACTTGACAGGGTTCTTATTTTGGACTATACTAATATCTGTCCCGATAATCAAGGGACCTAGGGCTGGAACAGTCCGAAGTAAAGCCTGTGGAGAGGTGAAAGCCTCGGTGAAGCAGGAAGCTCCATCTTCTGTAAGGTGGAGTAGTTCACCCATTGCTTACTCCCAGCTTGTGATACCCTCTTGCATTGCTAAACTCAGGTTCTGGTGGAATGTAAATCTCCATAGGTGCACTATCATCCGCAGAGAAAACCTCAGGACGCACCAAGTATGCCCCACCACCCGCCACTATCAAATCTGACTTTTCTCCATAAAGAATACCAAGTTCCTGCCTTAACCTTGCCTTGATTATCTCATTCCACTGAATAAGGGCTTTCTCTTTATGTTGAGAGAGGTCTTCTCCTCGCCACTGGCCTTCCAAAAAGATGTTCACAAGCCCAGACAAAGGCTTTGTCTTTAGGGCACCCTTCTGGGCAGGCAACAGGTCCCTGAATATGGACACCGCAGTTATCACCCCGAGATTGGGAATAGTCCCAGATAGTTCTTTAATAAGCTTGCCCGCCTCCATACTGTAAGAAAGGTAATCCACTGTGTTGAAGCCTATGTCTATGACAAGCCCAGATGGAAAATTCTCCATAACATCAGTGCAAATACCAAACCCTTGAAAGACAATAATAGACTTCATTCCCATGCTTGAGAATATCTTGGTAAGTTCTCTGCCTCTCTCCGCATAACCCGGAGGAAGTCCTGTGATAACCATAGCCTTCTTTGGAGGAATGCCCAGCTGCTCAAGCACATACTTTGTTATCAGTGGATAATACTTTATCAGTTCGTCTATCCCTGCTATCTCAATCCTTTTGCCTGAAAACCGTGCCTTTTCACCCACCACATAGTAAGCCCCCTCATACTCAATGGGCTTTACATCCTCCACGCCCGTGCTAACCCAAAAGGCAATCCAAGTAGGAAACTTAAATTTCCCCTCATCATGAACTACTTTGGTATGACCAAATCCTATATCTAACCCTATCACTTTCATGGGAATTATTTTAGTAAAATTCTCTTTGTGGAAGAACAAACTGTAGAGGAAGCCCTGCAAAAGATAAAATCCTTGCTTGAACAGGAGGATATTCCTTTTAACGAAATTATGGACCTTCTCCTTCTGGCTATAGACCTTATGAAGCATGAACTCTATTCTTTGCTTGGAATTGAGGAGAAACTAAAAACTCCACAAAAAAGGGAAAAACCTCCTCCCACAGAAACTCAAGAGGAGGAATCCATCCAAGAGGAAAACCTTCCTTGCGTGCACTTTGTCCGTGTGGGAAGACCTGCTGGGAGAAAAGACACCGCACCGAGAATGACCCTGAGGGAGTTTTTTGAAAACGAAATCCTTCCACTTCACAAAGAAAGAAACTGGGAAGAAAAGGCAAAAGAAGTGAGGGAGAGAACTCTGAGAGGTGAATTTGTTATAGCGTCTTTAGAGGACTTTATTGGGTATCTGTATGCCTACATGCTGTATGAGGATATTCCTGATTACCCTTCCTCTTCCTCAGCTTCCCTACGGGCTTCCTCAAGTATTCTCTCGTAATCCACAAGTTCTGGAGGCACTCCATGTTCTATGGCGTGTTCTCTTGCTGCCCTTAGGATTTCCTTTACAGAGACTTTGGGCTTTGGCTTTTGTTCTTGGACTGTCGGCTTGGGTTGAGGTGGCTGTTGATACTGCGGCTGTGGTTCCCACTTAGGTTGATATTGCGGCTCCCGTTGTGATGGAGGTGGTGGTTGTGGTTGTGGTGAGGGTGGAGGCGGAGGTTGGAAAGTTTGTTGAGGTTGAGGTCGGAAAGTTTGAGGAGGTTGTGATGGGGTTTGTAGGGTTTGGATAAGGGACATTAATTGCTGGAGGAGTTCCTGTTGGGTGCCTGGGCTGTCTTGGACTGGCCTGCCTTCAAGAAAACTTCTTACAAGTTCCCTCGTTTCTTTTGCATTCCTCCTTCTGTTTTCAGAGGGAATGGCAGACAAAAAGACCTCCAAAAATTCCTCTATGGCTCCAGAAAGGCTTGTTAGTCCACGAGACCTAAAACCAACCAAAAGGTCTTCCCTTAAAAGTATGCTTAGCCTCGCCTTACGCATGCTTAAAAGTATAGCAAGCATGCCCTAAAAAGTCAATGCAAAATTGAACACAAACAATATACATATGCAAAAAGACAAAAGTTTGTAGATATAAATATACACAAAAAATATGTGGATTTTTGTAATTGCATAACTATATACAAGGGCAGGAGAGAGGGTGGGAGGTGGGAGAGGGTCGGAAGTGGGTATTTCGTTTTTATATGGAAATGGGATAATAGGATTTTTTCGCTTTTTTATAGAAGGGTATAGGGAGGGTTGGGAGGGAGGGTAAGGAAGGTGTGTTTTTGTGTATTTTGGCATATTGAGTAATCAAATACACTTTTAAACATTAATGTATGTCGTGTAGAAAATTACATAAATGTGCATAGCCTGAGTAGAGGAGTGAAAAGGTGGGTGGAGTGGGTTTGGAGTGGGAAGAGGAGGGTTAGTTTTGTCTGGGTTTTTTGCGGGTTTTTTGTTTAGGTTTTTGAGGGTTTGTTTGTTTTGGTTCTTGGGCTATGGGTGCTGGTTGGGTTGGAGGGAGGGTCTCTTGGTGGGTTTCCTGTTGGAGTTGGTAGGCTTGTGTCTGCTGTGGAGGTAGTGTTTGGGAAAAGGATATTAGTAGTTGGAAGAATTCCCGTAGTAGGTGTTCTTGGGCTTGTCTGCCCTCAAGGAACTTTTTTGCAAGTTCCCTTGTTTCTTTAGCACTTCTTCTCTTGTATTCAGGAGGGAGAGAGGATAAAAAGGCGGATAAGAATTCTTCCACAGCACCAGACAGATTGGTTAGCCCACGAGATTTAAAACCGCCAAAAAGGTCTTCCCTTAAAGTTATGCAAACCTTCACCTTGCCCATACTTGAAATTATAGTTTTACGGGCTATGCGAAATTTCTTACATTTCTATGGAAAGGAAAATAAATAATACGGTTTTCCGACATTTCTATGGAAGGGTGTAGGGAGGGCAAGAGGTTTAAAGCAGTGGCAACCCTAAAAGCTTGCCCAGTTTTTGAACCTTCTCTTTGTCTTGGAGGATTTCTAAGGTTTTTTGTATGTGAGGCAGGGCAAGTCCGCTTGCTTGTTTTTGGTAGTGTTCAAGT
>Ga0308390_1002348_pt1 | contig 11558 bp, 9 predicted proteins | sample Hotspr2Sample149_FD_202358 | JGI IMG/M metagenome (GOLD analysis project Ga0308390, IMG submission 202358) | Hot spring phototrophic mat microbial communities from Mushroom Spring, Yellowstone National Park, Wyoming, United States - 20040719_149 ...
TCACCCGCTGTAACGCGACCTCGCGCTTCAACCGCTTACTCCGGCCGTCGTTCTGACGAACGCCGGCTCCCCGGCGCGCGGCTGCGAACGCGCGATGCACGACCCGCAGCACCGGCGCGTCCCAAGAACGGATTCGGAGCCGCGAGCGAAGCGGCGCGCCAGCGCCGCGAGAGCGAGCGGTCCCACCCAAGCCCCAAGCGGGCCGCAGGCCCGCCAGAGCGAGCGGCCGAACCGGGTTCGCCGAAGCTGCTGTCAACGGGGACCGGAGCGCCTCGCCGGAAATTGAAAGGCCGTCCGCGCGGGCGGACGGCCTCGAAACAGAACCGGTATCGAACGTTTGAATCAGATCTTGGCTTCTTTGTACTCGACGTGCTTGCGGATCTTCGGGTCGTACTTCTTCAGCACCAGCTTGTCCGTCTTCGCCTTCGGGTTTTTGGTGGTGGTGTAGAAGTGGCCGGTGCCCGCCGAAGAAACCAGTTTGACAGTGATGCGCGGCATGATTCCCTCCTAAAACCTGACGCCCTTCTTTTTGAGCTCCGCCAGCACGGCGTCAATGCCCTTCTTGTCAATAATGCGCAGGGCGCGCGCGCTCAGCCGCAGCCGCACGAACCGCTTCAGCTGGGGCGACCACAGGCGCTTGGTGTGCAGGTTCGGCTCGAAAACGCGCTTGGCGCGGTTGTTGGCGTGGGAAACCCTGTTCCCGCTGGCGGGCTTCTTTCCAGTCACAGGGCAATACTTCGGCATGTTCGTCTCCAGATCGCTTCGAGGGGATGGGAATGCTGGCGATTCCTTCCACCCAGTATACAGGGCGCGGAGCCCGGCTGACAAATGCCGGCCCCGCCCCGCCTTCAGCTCTTCACCGCGTAGGGCTTCTCCGGGTCGATGCCCAGCTCGACGATCGCCTTCTGCGCCGTCTCCGGGGCGATCTCGCCCCAGCGGGCCAGGCGCTCGAGCGCAGCCGCCGCGATGGACTCCGCGTCCACTTCGAAGAAGCGGCGCAGGTACGGCCGGGAATCGCTGCGGCCGAAGCCGTCCGTGCCAAGCGAGACCAGCCTGCCGGCGAGCCACGGCGCCAGCTGGTCGGCCAGCACTTTCATGTAGTCGGATGCGGCCACGATCGGGCCTTCCGTGGCCTCCATGACCTGCTGGAGATACGGCTTCCGCGGCGTTGCGGCCGGGTGCAGGCGGTTCCAGCGCTCGACCTCCAGCGCCTCGGCCCGCAGCCGGTTGTAACTGGTGACGCTCCAGACGTCGGCCGGAACCTGGAACCGCTCCCACAGCAGCTTCTGGGCGCGGAGAGCCTCGTTGAGAATCGTGCCGCTGCCCCACAATTGCACGCGCGCCGGCCCGTTGGCCGACGCGCTCACGCGGTAAATCCCCTTGAGAATCCCTTCGATGACGCCTTCGCCCCCGGGCATCGGCGGCTGGGCGTAATTCTCGTTGCAGATGGTGATGTAGTAGAAGACGTCTTCGTCCTCGGCGTACATGCGCCGCAGGCCGTCCTGAATGATGACGGCCAGCTCGTAGGCGTAGGCCGGGTCGTAGGTGATGCAGTTGGGCACGGTGGAAAACAGCACGTGGCTGTGCCCGTCCTCGTGCTGGAGCCCCTCGCCGTTCAGCGTGGTCCGGCCGGCGGTGGCGCCCATCAGGAAGCCGCGGCCGCGCGAGTCGCCAAAGGCCCACACCAGGTCGCCGACGCGCTGGAAGCCGAACATCGAGTAGTAGGTGTAGAAGGGGATCATCGGCACGCCATAGTTGACGTGCGCCGTGCCGGCGGCGGTGAAGCTGGCCATCGAGCCCGCTTCCGTGATGCCCTCCTCGAGAATCTGCCCGTCGCGCGATTCCTTGTAATAGAGGAATTGCTCGCTGTCGACCGGCTTGTAAAGCTGGCCGCCCGGCGCGTAAATCGAGATCTGGCGGAAGAGGCTCTCCATGCCGAAGGTGCGCGCCTCGTCAGGGATGATGGGCACGATGCGGCGGCCGATCTCCGGGTGTTTCAGCAACTGCTTGAGGATGGCGACGAAGGCCATCGTCGTGGACACGGGCCGCCCGCCGCTGCCTTTCAGGGACTCCTGGAAGAAATCGAGTCCCGGCACGTCGAGCTTCACCGGGCGCGGGGCCCGCGCGGGCAGGTATCCGCCGAGAGCCTCGCGCCTCTTCTTCAGGTACTGGATTTCGGGCGAGTCCTCCGGGGGCCGGTAAAACGAAACCGTGTGAACCGTGGATTCGGGAATCGGAATCCTGAACCGCTCCCGCAGCTTCAGCAGCTCGTTTTCGTTGAGCTTCTTCTGCTGGTGCGTGGTGTTGCGCCCTTCGGCCGCCTCGCCCAGGCCGTAGCCCTTGACCGTCTTGGCGAGGATCACGGTCGGGCCGCCGGTGTGTTCGAAGGCGCGTTTGTAAGCATTGTAGACCTTCACCGGGTCATGGCCGCCGCGCGGCAGGTTGGCCAGCTCCTCGTCGCTCATGTCGGCGACCAGTTCGAGCAGCTCCGGGTACTTGCCGAAAAACTCCTGCCGCACGTAGGCGCCGCCGCGGGCATTGAAATTCTGGTACTCGCCGTCGACGCACTCCATCATGCGGCGCACGAGCAGGCCGCTCTTGTCTTTGGCCAGCAGGCGGTCCCAGGCGCCGCCCCAGATGACCTTGATCACGTTCCAGCGGGCGCCGCGGAACCACGCCTCCAGCTCCTGGATGATGTTGGAATTGCCGCGCACGGGGCCGTCGAGCCGCTGGAGGTTGCAGTTGATGACGAAGATCAGGTTGTCCAGCCGCTCGTTGGCCGCGATCTGCAACGCGCCGCGGGACTCGGGCTCGTCCATCTCGCCGTCGCCGAGGAACGCCCACACCTTGCGGTTGGTCGGCACAAGCAGGCCGCGGTTTTCGAGATAACGCATGAACCGCGCCTGGTAGATGGCGTTTATCGGCCCCAGGCCCATGCTGACCGTGGGAAATTGCCAGAAGTCGGGCATCAGCCAGGGGTGCGGGTAGGAGCTCAGCCCGGGCATGTCGCGCAGCTCGTGGCGGAAGTTTTTCAGGTGCTCTTCCGTCAGGCGGCCCTCCAGAAAGGCGCGCGCGTACATGCCGGGGGAGGCGTGGCCCTGGAAGTAGACCAGATCGCCCGGCTGCTTGCCTTCCGGCGTTTCTATGACGGCGCGGAAGAAGTGGTTGAAGCCGACTTCATAGAGCGTGGCCGAGGAGGCGAACGTCGAGATGTGCCCGCCGATGCCGTCGTCGTACTTGTTGGCGCGCACCACCATGGCGACGGCGTTCCACCGCACCAGGCTCTTGATGCGCCGCTCCATGTCGCGGTCGCCCGGGTAGGGGACTTCCTCTTCGGCGGGGATCGTGTTCAGATAGGGCGTATTGACGCCCAGCACGGGCGGCACGCCTTTGAGCGCCGCGCTCGTGGCCAGCCGCTCCAGCAGGAAGCGGGCCCGCTCCGGACCGCCTTCCTCGATGACCTGATCCAGCGCCTCCAGCCACTCCTGCGTTTCCACAGGGTTCAAGTCTTCGGGTTTTTCAATCCTGGTTTTCAGCATGAGGCCAGTTGGGGACTACAATCCCGATTCTAACCCGACCGGGCGGTAAAAAACCTACACCTTGGTGATGCTTGCGGGGAAGCGCACGACGCGGGATTCTTCCCCGGCCTGCGGCGGCTCGGCGGACGGCTGGCCGTAGAACTCCGCCACGGCGCGCAGCAGCGCCTGCTGGAAGGCGACCAGCGGCGGGCTTTGCGCCATGGCGGCCTCCAGTTGCCGCTCGAGCACGGGCAGCCGCGCCGGCGCGGCGGGGTTTTCCCAGCCTTTGCGGCCGTGGGCCACGAAGGACCGCACGGCGGACTCGGCCAGGAAGCGCAGCATGCGCCGCGCCTCGGCGGCCGGAAGCCCAGCGGCGCGCAGGGAGCGCATGGCCGCGTCGAGCAGCGGCGGCAGCAGGCCCGACACGGCTTGCAGGCCGAGCAGGAACAGCGGCTTCGTCCGCGGCTTCAGCTCGAGGCAGCGCAGATGCGCCTCTTCGAGCCACGGCCGCGCGCGCCGGATGGCCGCGGCGTCGCCTTCCAGCACGACCAGGTCGCGCGCCGCGGCCGGCGCTGGGGCCACCGAGCAGACGCGCGCGCCGGCGGCGCGAAATTCCTCGAGCGCCGACGAGTCGAGCTCCGCGCTCAGCAGCGCCAGGCACGAATCGCGCGACGGGGCGGCGGCCCGCAGCAGCGGCAGGACGCGGCCCAGGTCCGCGGTACCGGCCTGCACGAGGATCAGGCCGCAACTGCGCAGCTCGGCGGGGCGGGCCGGCTGCCCGGCCCGCAGCGTGTTGGCGTAGCGCGAGGCCAGCCGCGCATCGGCGGCGGCCACGGGCCCCAGGCAGCGGGAAAGCGCGGGCCGCCGCAGCAGCAGCGAGTCACGCATCCTCCCCGAGGCGATCAGTCCCAACGGCTTCCACTGGCTCATAGGGTCTCGGCGTCCGCAGCTCCTTGATACGGTCACGATACTGCGCCGCCTTCTCGAATTCAAACGCCCGCGCCGCCTCTTTCATCTTCGTCTCCAGCTCGGCGATGAGCCGCTCGCGCTGTTCGGGCGTCATCAGCTCGGGGGCGGTCTCGTCGATCTCAATGGGCGGGGTGACGTAATCGGCCTCGGCGATCATGGCCAGCGTCATGTCGATGGGCTTGACGATGGTCTGCGGCGTGATGCCGTGCGCGCGGTTGTATTCGAGCTGGATGCGGCGCCGGCGCTCGGTCTCGTCGATGGCGCGGCGCATGCTGTCGGTCATCACGTCGGCGTAAAGGATCGCCTTGCCTTCCACGTTGCGCGCGGCGCGGCCGATGGTCTGGATCAGCGAGCCGGTGGAGCGCAGGAAGCCCTCCTTGTCGGCGTCGAGCACGGCCACCAGCGAAACCTCGGGCAGGTCGAGGCCCTCGCGCAGCAGGTTGACGCCGATGAGCACGTCGATGTCGCCGCGGCGCAGGTCCCGCAGGATCTTCACCCGGTCGAGCGTCGAAACCTCGGAGTGCATGTAGGCGCAGCGGATGCCAAGTTCGGCGTAATACTCGCGCAAATCCTCCGCCATGCGCTTGGTCAGCGTCGTGACCAGCACGCGCTGGCCCTTGTCGATCCGTTTGCGGATCTCGCCGAGCAGGTCGTCGACCTGCCCGCGGACCGGGCGCACCTCCACTTCCGGGTCGACCAGCCCGGTGGGGCGGATGATCTGCTCCACCACCACCCCTCCGGACCGCGTCAGCTCGTAGGGGCCGGGCGTCGCCGACACGTAAATGGTCTGGTGGACCCGGTGCTCGAACTCTTCGAACGTCAGCGGGCGGTTGTCGAGCGCGCTCGGCAGGCGGAACCCGTACTTGACCAGGTTTTCCTTGCGCGAGCGGTCGCCGTGGTACATGCCGCCGATCTGCGGCACCGTCTGGTGGCTCTCGTCGATGATCAGCAGCGCGTCCTGCGGCAAATAGTCGAGCAGCGTCGGGGGCGGCTCGCCCGGCAGCCGCCCGCTGAAGTGGCGCGAGTAGTTCTCGATGCCGTGGCAGTAGCCCACCTGCCGGATCATCTCGAGGTCAAACATGGTCCGCTGCCAGACGCGCTGCGCCTCGACCAGCTTGCCCTGCTTTTCCAGCTCCTTTTTCCACCAGACGAGCTCCTCCTCGATCGAGCGCAGCGCCATCTCCTTCGTCTCCGCGCTCATCACGTAGTGCGTCTTCGGGTACACGGGCAGCCGCAGCAGGCGCTCCTTCACCTGCCCGAGCAGCGGATCGATGCGGCTGATGGCCTCGATCTCGTCGCCCCACATCTCGATGCGGAAGGCGTCGTCGTCATAGGTGGGCCAGATCTCGATCACGTCGCCGCGCACCCGGAACGTGCCGCGGCGGAAATCGGCGTCGTTGCGCTCGTAGAGGATTTCGACCAGTTTCGACAGGATCTGCTCCCGCCGGATGCGCTGGCCCTTTTCGAGCATCAGCAGCATGCCATAGTAGGCCTCGGGCGAGCCGAGCCCGTAGATGCAGCTCACGCTGGCGACGATGATGCAGTCGCGCCGCTCGAACAGGCTGCGCGTGGCCGAAAGCCGCAGCTTGTCCAGCTCCTCGTTGATCGTGGCTTCCTTTTCGATGTAGGTGTCGGTGGAAGGAATGTAGGCTTCCGGCTGGTAATAGTCGTAATAACTGACAAAATATTCCACCGCATTCTGCGGGAAAAAAGACTTGAATTCCTGGTAAAGCTGCGCGGCCAGGATCTTGTTATGGGCCATGACGAGCGCCGGCCGGCCGGTCTCCTCAATCACCTTGGCGATGGTGAACGTCTTGCCGCTCCCGGTCACGCCCAGCAGCACCTGGTGCTGCTCCCCCTGCTCCACGCCCCGCACAAGCCGGCGGATCGCCTGCCCCTGGTCGCCCCGCGGCCTGTAATCGATCCCGAGCCTGTAAACGCTCATTTGCGCCCCGCCTGCGCGTTGAATTCGCAGCCGAGAATCGCCGTCAGCGCCAGCAAATACATCCACACGCAAAGTGCGATGGCGGCGCCGATGCTCCCGTACAATACATTGTAATTCACGATATTTCGCACATACCAGCCGAAGGCGGCCGTCAGCAGGAACCAGAGCGCCGTGGCCAGAAAGGCCCCCGGCCAGACCGGGCGGCGCGCCCGCTCCGGACCGAACCTGTAAAGCAGCGCCGCCACGGCCGCCATCGTGCCGGCGGCCAGCAGGGAGCGCAGCGCCAGCCCCAGGAAGCGGATGCCGCCCTGAAGCGTTTCGCCGGCCTTGAGCAGTCCCAGCCAGTGCAGCGCGCGGCCCTCCAGCCGGTCTCCGAAGATCATGAGGCCGCTGGCCGCCACAACAGGCGCAAGCGAAACCAGCACCAGCCACAGCGCCACGAGGCGGGTGGCGATCACCCCCCGGCGGGGCTGCACCTGCCAGGCGGCGTTGAACGCCTCGATCAGGCTGACCATCACGCCGGACGCCGCCCACAGCGCCAGCACGCCGGCCGCGATCGGGAGCGCCACCGGGCGCGCGCCCCGCTGCGTCACATGGTAGCGGATCAGGTCCTCGACGCCGGGCGGGGCGGCGCGGAACAGCAGCCCGGTAATGCGGCGCGAGACCGCCTCGGCGTTCATCTGCACCAGCAGCGCCGTGGTCGTCGTCAACACCGGGAAGAAAGCGAGCAGCGCCGAATAGGCGGCGCCCTTGGCGTAGCCGAGCGCGCCGTGCCGGTAAGCGCCAGCCAGCGTCCGCCATAGTCTGGCGATGAAACGGATCATTGAACCTCTTCCGATTATCCCAGACCGCCGCCGCAGCCCCGCCGGCAACCAGCGCGGGGGTTGGAATTTCCGCCCGGATGCGCCAGCATATAGACGGAGGTTTTTCGGGTGATTCGCCTCGCACTTCTCCTCTCTTTCTTCGCTGTTTTTGCCGCCGGCCAGTCGCTGGAGGCGCCTGTGCCGCTGTTGGGCGCCGACGCCACGGCGGCCTTTCAGTACTCGGGCCCTTCCCAAGGGCCCACCAGCGGTTCGGCAGAGCTGGTTGCAGTCGAGAATATGCCGTTCGCCTCGGCCTGGCGTCTGCGAACGCTTTCCCTGCCGGAGACCGGAGGAAACGAGTGGGACATCCGCATCCGGGCGCGGGGCGCTGTGCCGGTTTCCCGCGGCGACATGATCCTGGCCGAGTTCTGGATGCGCTGCATCGAGCCGGAGGACGGCGACTGCATCCTGCGCCTGAACGTGGAGCGGTCGGGTTCTCCATACACCAAGTCCATCAGCACACCGTACACGGTCGGCCGCGAGTGGCGGCGGTTCCGCGTCCTGTTCCCGATGGCGGAGTCCTACGAGGCGGGCGCCTATTGGGTGGACTTCTGGATGGGGCAACAGGTGCAGACGGCGGAAATCGGCGGCATTTCCCTGCTGGACTACGGCCAGGGCGTGACCGCGGAGGCTCTGGGGATCGAACGGTTCTATGACGGCGCCGCTCCCGATGCGGCCTGGCGCGCTGCCGCCGAGCAGCGCATCGAGGAGATCCGGAAAGCCGGCATGGTGATCGTCGCCGTGACGCCCGACGGCGAGCCGATCGAGGGCGCCGAGATCCGCGCGCGCCTGGTCCGGCACGCCTTCGGCTGGGGCACCGCCGTGGCCGCCGAGCGCCTGCTGGGATCAAGCGAGGACAGCGAGCGCTACCGGGAGTTCATCCGCAACAACTTCAACATGGCGGTGCTCGAAAACGACCTCAAATGGGGCCCGTGGGAGGAGAACCGCGACCGCGCTCTCAACGCTCTGCGGTGGCTGCACGAAAACGGCATCCGGCGCGTGCGCGGCCACAATCTTGTCTGGCCCGGCTGGCAATGGCTGCCCCGCGACGTGCGAAGCCTCGAGAACGACCCCGAGGCGTTGCGCCGCCGCATCCTCGGCCACATCGCCGACGAGGCTGCCGCCACGCGCGGCCTCGTGGTGCACTGGGACGTGATCAACGAGCCCGTCGCCAACCGCGACCTCATGAACATCCTCGGCGACGCCGAGATGGCCGCCTGGTTCCGGGCCGCCAAGGAGGCGGACCCGGGCGCCCTGCTGTTCATCAACGAGTACGACATCCTGGCGGCCAACGGCGCCAACATCAGGAAACAGAATGCCTATTTCCGCATGATCCAGTACCTGCTCGGCCTGGAAGCGCCCGTTGAGGGCATCGGCATGCAGGGCCATTTCAATTCGCCCACCCCGCCCGAAAGGATGCTGGAAATTCTCGACCGGTTTGCGCGTTTGGGCCTGCCCATCGTGATTACCGAATTTGATTTCGCCACAAAAGACGAGGAATTGCAGGCGCAATTCATGCGCGATCTCATGATCGCCGCCTTCAGCCATCCCGCCGTCACCGACTTCCTCATGTGGGGATTCTGGGAGGGCAGCCACTGGAAGCCGGACGGCGCGATGATCCGCCGCGACTGGAGTGAAAAGCCCGCCTACCGCGTCTGGCGCGAGCTCGTCTTCGAACGCTGGCAAACGGACGAGAAGGGCGTGACGCCCTACCACGGCGCGGTCTACGTCAAAGGCTTCAAGGGCGAGTACGAGATCACCGTGCGCAAAGACGGGAAGGAAGTCCGCCTGCCGTACGAGCTGAAAGAGGACGGCCAGATCCTCTGGGTGACGGTGGACTGAGCGCCCAACGCCACAGACGCGGCCCCCCGCCGCCCTGTATACTCCGGTTGATGCGTGCTGCCATCGTTCTTGCTGCCCTTTCCTGTTCCGTCCTCGCCCAGCCATTGCCGGTCTCCACGCCCGAGAAAGAAGGCTTATCCGGCGAGCGGCTGGCGCGGCTCCACCGCCATTTCGAGAACCTGGCCTCCACCGGGGAGCGGCCCGGCGCCATCGCGTTGATCGTCCGCAACGGCCGGATCGTCGACTGGCGCGCCTGGGGGCTGCGCGACGTGGAGGCGAAACTGCCGATGGAAAAGGACACCATCTGCCACATCTACTCGATGACCAAGCCGGTGACCTCCGTGGCGGTCATGATGCTGGTCGAGGAGGGCAAGCTGACCCTCGACGACCGCGTGGACAAATTCATTCCCGAGCTCAAAGACCTGAAGGTTTACAAGGGCGGCACGGTGGAGCGCCCCGAACTGGAGCCGCCTGCCCGGCCGATCACCGTGAAGCACCTGCTGACGCACACAAGCGGCTTCATTTACGGCTGGACCAACGACAATGTGTCGGTCCTGTACCGGCAGGCCCGCCTGTTCGAAACGCCGAGCCTCAAGGATTTCATCGGCCGCCTAGCGAAGCTGCCGCTGGCGTTCCAGCCCGGCGAACGCTATGAGTATTCGGTTTCGATCGACGTGCTCGGCTACCTGGTGGAGGTCGTTTCGGGTGAGCCCTTCGACCAGTTTGTCGAGAAGCGGATCCTCGGGCCGTTGAAAATGACGGACACGCACTTCCGCCTGCCGGAGTCGAAACGGGCGCGGCTGGCGAAGATCTACTCGCGGCGCGATGGCAAGCTGACAGCCCAGCCGGGCCTGCAAACCGGGGGCGTTCCCTTCGGCGGCATGGGGCTGTACTCGACGATCGGCGACTACGCGCGGTTCGCCCAGATGCTGGTCAACGGCGGACAGCTCGACGGCGTGCGCCTGCTCGGCCGCAAGACGGTGGATCTGATGATGATGAACCATCTCGCCGGCCTCGCGCGGCCCACCATCGGCGGCGACGACAGCACCGGCTTCGGCCTCGGCGGGGCGGTGCGGATCGACGTGGCGAAATCCGGCCGCCCCGCCTCGGAAGGCCTGTTCGGCTGGGATGGCGCCGCCTCGACGTATTTCCGCGTCGACCGCAAGGAAAAGCTGGCGCTGCTGCTGTTCCTCCAATGGATGCCCTTCGACTCGGCCACGCTGAACCTGTTTGAAACGCTCGTCTATCAGGCGCTGGCCGACTGAGACGCCCGCAAGCCGCTGCACGGCGCTTTCCCCCGGCGCGCGCCGCGGCCTCTGGCGGGCCAGTTTCGCCGCGCGCAAACCGGACAGGGAACCACGGCCGGAAAACCGCGCCTCGACAGAGCGGCGGCGTGCCACTCCCGCGCCCTGTTGCCCGGCTTGCGGCGGTCAGGCCCCCGTGCCGGTTGCCCCCGCATCCCGCTGCTTCGGACGCGCTCGGCATTCCCGGCCAGGCGACTGGTCGGGCTTTCCTCCCTCGGAGGCCATGTGGCGGGCCTGCCCGCGGCTGCCAGGGCGGCACTCGGCGCCGCATCGGCGGGATCTGTGCAAGCGGCCTGCGGGCGGTTCCCCTCGTCCGCAGCTGCCCCGCCGGCAACCGCAGGACTCTTGTTGTTGTGCGGAAGCGGTCCGATTCAGGCCCATCCGGCATTCCCGGTCGCGCTGCAGCCGCCCCGGCGGAGCGCAGAAGGATGGAACCGGCCGCGGCTCCGCGGTATCCTTAAGGATGGGGTTGTTGCACACCTGAGCAGCAAGCCCGACTGCGAGAAAGGGGGCGAAACGGCTTCGACGGGATGGGATCGACGAAGTGAGGCGTGCCGGGTTCCGAGCTCCCGTAAAACGATCGGAAAACCAAAACTGCCAATCAGCAGTTTGCCTACGCTGCCTAATTAAGGCAGCCGCTGAACGGTAGCCAGCCTGCCGGCTGCCGGGAAGCGTCATCAAGGCAGGCTTGGGTGCAGGCCGCCGCCTGAGGCCGAGACCCGAAATCAACCAGGCTGGGCGTTGCGCTTCCGCGCCGGTCCGGAACGCAGCGCCGAGATCAAAGGCCGGATACGCACGTAGGCTCGCTTCTGAGAACCATTTCGGACGCGGGTTCGACTCCCGCCGCCTCCACCACCGTTTCCGCATTCGTTGCCCGAGCCCGGATCATCCGCGAGACTTCCCGTGCTGGCGAGGCTGGCCGTACAGGTGGTTTTTTGCGCGCTGCCTTGACCCGGCGCGGCCACAACAGTACCCGCACCGCAACCGCTCGCTGCCGCAGCGCTCAAGCGCTGCTCCGCTCGCGGCTCCGAATGCGCCTTTCTCGCTGAAGCAGGCCGGCGAGTGTGTTTTCCGTGAAGCGCGCCGACGCCAACGAAGCGGGCCTCATCTTCAGAGC